>BNJS01000982.1_pt1 | contig 76564 bp, 80 predicted proteins | sample 8540461 | NCBI WGS metagenome assembly BNJS01 (sample SAMD00202454, study PRJDB9452) | human saliva metagenome | isolation source: human saliva | place: Japan
CGGAGGTGAAAAATCTAAGAAAGGAAGTAGTAAAATCATGGAAACAGTAAACTATAAAGATTTAGTTGCGATTGGTTTTTCCAGAGCACACATCGAGAAATATTATTAGACAAGCAAAAAAAATTGCTGTAAAAAGTTTGAAGAAGCTAGAAAAAAATGATAAGAATGCGGTACAATTAGGTTGTTCACCTTTCGATAATAAAAGGTTAGGCATTGCTCCTAAAAATATTGTAGAAAATTTAATTGGTATTTCTTTTTCAGATATAGAAGGTGAGAAAAATGGTTATATCAAAGACAAAGAAATATAAAGGTGTATACAAAGATTCAAAAGGAAAAATTTACTTTTCAAATTGAATTAGGAGTTGATCCAATAACTGGGAAAAGAATTCAAAAGAAAGGAAGGAAAAATCAACAGGGACTACCGTTTAATTCTTTTAAGGAAGCTTATGAAGAGATACTTCGTTTAAAACATGAATTTGTGAACTCTACTATTAATAATAGTTTTCTAACTTTTAGAGAGTTTATGGAAGAGATTTATTTAAAATATTATCAACAAAAAGTTCAATTTGTAACTTATCAGACCGCTTTACCACATCATCAGTTATTTATTAAGCAATTTGGTAGTAAAAAATTATCAGATATTAGTACTATTGACTGTGAAAGATTTCGCTTAGCTATTATAGACAAGTATTCTAGTAACTATGCTAAAAAAATATGTGGTCTAGATTTAAAGCGTGTCTGGGCTATGCAGAAAGATTGGGTTATATTGATAGAGTTCCTTTTTAAAGGATTAGATAATCCTAGAGGAAAGCACCCTGATACAAAAATTTTTGGACATTTGATGAATTTAAGAAGGTAATAAACTCTTTTGATATTAGTGAGTATGAGGGACTCCATAATTACATGACAATCTGGTTATATTTTATGACTGGCTTAAGAGTTAGTGAGGGTATTGCTCTTAAATGGGAAGATATTGATTTTGAACGTAAATGGATTCATGTTCATTCGACAATTGAGAAAGACAAAAACGGTGTATGGTATGCTAAACAACAAACAAAGATAGTAGCAGGAATCGTAAAATTGATTTAGATGATTTTACGATTACAATACTTAAAAAATGGCGAGAAGTTCAAATAAAGAATGATGATAAAGATTATGTAATATCACGTTTTGGTGCCCCCTTGTGTAAGTCTACAATTTCTAGGATAATAAAAAGGCATGCTAGAGTTGCGGGTGTACCAGAAATTACGGGGAAAGGTTTAAGACATAGTCACGCTTCCTACCTTATAAATGTATTGCATAAGGATACCTTATATGTTTCATATCGATTAGGACATGCTGATAAGTCAACCACGTTGAATACATATAGTCACTGGTATTATTCAGGTGATTCAACAATTTCAGAAGAGATTACAAACAGTTTAGATAATCTTGGATTATCAATTTACCTACCAAATTCCTGCCAGAGTTGAAAAATGGAGGAATTAACCCACTAATACTGGGAGAAAATAAGATTAGCAAATTGTTACTCTTAAATAATAGAGCGACTACATTTGTAGCTTAAAAACATGATTAAACCGCTATTCTTAGGAGTAGCGGTTTTTCTTTTTGTTCAAAAAGGGCAAAAAAGGGGCAGTTAAATTAATTTGGCTAAGAAATATATAGGACTAGTGATAAAATAATTTTACTTTTTCATTCCTTTTTGTTATAATAGACGTCAAGAAAGAATATCTTATCAGTAAATCCCTTAAGCGAGCCTGTGGTAGTGAGAGCCAGGTGATTGAGAGATGAGTGTGGCGCTTTTTGGTATATTTTTTTATAAATAATGAAGTAATAAATTAGGGTGGAACCGCGTTTCTGACGCCCCTAGGTCACATGACTTAGGAGCGAAGACACGGTTCTTTTTGTATTCTAGGTCGCAAGAAATCATTTTAAATTAAGGAGTATTCAATGTCTAAGAAATTAACATTTCACTGTGTCAGTGGCAGAGACCTCCTTACAATCGGACTGCCCCACGCTCATCACTAGGTTGCCTGAGCTAGACGCAGTACTAACTCGTCTTGCCTCGTATAATCGACTAGGCAGACTTATGTCGGAAGAAATAATATAAAAAAAGGAGTAAAATATGTCTAAAAAAATTGACTTTCCAGGAAATTATCCTTACTTTGCAACAATACTGGAATGATCAGGGTTGTATGCTGATGCAGGCTTATGATAATGAAAAAGGGTGCAGGTACAATGAGTCCTTACACTTTCCTTCGTGCTATTGGTCCTGAACCATGGAACGCAGCCTATGTAGAACCATCACGTCGTCCTGCTGATGGTCGTTACGGAGAAAATCCAAATCGTCTCTACCAACACCACCAATTCCAAGTGGTTATGAAGCCTTCTCCGTCAAATATCCAAGAGCTTTACCTTGAGTCTTTGGAAAAATTGGGTATCAATCCATTGGAACACGATATCCGTTTTGTTGAAGATAACTGGGAAAACCCATCAACTGGTTCAGCTGGTCTTGGTTGGGAAGTTTGGTTGGATGGTATGGAAATCACTCAGTTCACTTACTTCCAACAAGTCGGTGGTTTGGCAACTGGTCCTGTTACTGCTGAGGTAACCTATGGGCTAGAACGTTTGGCTTCCTATATACAGGAAGTAGATTCTGTTTATGATATCGAATGGGCTCCAGGAGTTAAATATGGAGAAATCTTCCTTCAGCCAGAATACGAGCACTCAAAATACAGCTTTGAAGTTTCAGACCAAGATATGCTTCTTTCTAACTTCGAGAAATTCGAAAAAGAAGCAGGACGTGCTTTGGAATTAGGCCTTGTGCACCCAGCCTATGACTACGTTTTGAAATGTTCACATACCTTCAACTTGCTTGATGCTCGTGGAGCGGTATCAGTTACAGAACGTGCCGGTTACATTGCCCGCATCCGTAACTTGGCCCGTGTCGTAGCCAAAACTTTCGTTGCAGAACGCAAAAAACTCGGTTACCCACTGCTAGACGAAGCAACACGCGCCAAACTTCTAGCAGAAGAGGAAGAATAGACAGAATTACGGGAATAAATGACTGAAAGTCGACCGTAGGTCGCTAAATAAAACAAGACCGCTGTAGTGAAAGTCGGATAAGAAGTTTCTTATCCGATTGGGGAACTGACGAGACTTAAGGCTTGGCAGTTAGCAATGAAACCGAAGGTTTGCTTGCGTCCCCCACTACTAAAGGTCTTGTTGAAGAAAATTAATTGATTGTGTAAAGGAAAAAAGATGACAAAAAACTTATTAGTAGAACTAGGACTCGAAGAGTTACCAGCCTACGTTGTCACACCAAGTGAAAAACAACTCGGCGAAAAAATGGCAGCCTTCTTGGATGAAAATCGCCTTTCATATGAAGGTATACAAACCTTCTCAACACCTCGCCGCTTGGCTGTTCGTGTACTTGGTTTGGCTGACCAACAAACTGATTTGACAGAAGATTTTAAAGGACCTTCTAAAAAAATCGCCTTGGATGCTGATGGAAACTTCTCAAAAGCTGCCCAAGGATTTGTCCGTGGGAAAGGTTTGACCGTTGACGACATCGAATTCCGTGAAGTTAAAGGGGAAGAATACGTCTACGTGACGAAACATGAAGCTGGGAAACCTGCCAAAGAAGTTCTGGCTGGTATCCTAGAAGTACTTGCTTCTTTGACCTTCCCTGTCAGCATGCACTGGGCTAACAACAGCTTTGAATACATTCGACCTGTTCACACCTTGACCGTCCTATTGGGTGATGAAGCGCTTGAATTAGAGTTTTTGGATATCCAATCAGGTCGTGTGAGCCGTGGACATCGTTTCCTTGGTCACGAAGTAGAAATTCAGCATGCTGACAGCTATGAAGAAGACCTGCGCAAAGTTTATGTTATTGCTGATAGCACTGAACGCGAAAATATGATTCGTGAGCAAATTAAGGCTATTGAAGCTGAACAAGGTGTTCAGGTACAAATTGATGAAGGACTCTTGAATGAAGTTCTGAATTTGGTTGAATATCCAACTGCCTTCATGGGGAATTTTGATCCTAAGTACCTAGAGGTTCCAGAAGAAGTTTTGGTCACTTCAATGGAGACTCATCAACGCTACTTTGTAGTTCGTGACCTTGATGGAAATCTAAAACCAAACTTTATTTCTGTTCGTAACGGAAATGCAGAGTATTTGGATAATGTCATCCGAGGAAATGAGAAAGTCTTAGTTGCGCGTCTGGAAGACGGAGAATTCTTCTGGCGTGAAGACCAAAAATTGAAGATTGAAGATCTTGTAGCCAAGTTATCCCATGTAACTTTCCATGAAAAGATTGGTTCACTTCGTGAGCACATGATTCGTACTGGGCAAATTGCTATCCTGTTAGCAGAAAAAGCTGGCTTATCAGTAGATGAAACGCTTGATCTTGCTCGTGCAGCTCAAATCTACAAGTTTGACCTCTTAACTGGCATGGTTGGCGAGTTTGATGAGCTCCAAGGTATTATGGGTGAGAAATATGCTCTTCTGGCTGGTGAAAATGCTACAGTGGCACAAGCTATCCGTGAACACTACCTTCCAGATTCTGCAGATGGTGCTCTTCCTGAGTCTAAAGTCGGAGCTATCCTTGCACTAGCTGATAAATTGGATACTCTTTTGTCCTTCTTCTCTGTTGGCTTGATTCCATCTGGTTCAAATGACCCTTATGCTCTTCGTCGTGCAACACAAGGGATTGTCCGTATCTTGGAAGACTTCGGCTGGAATATTCCAATGGACGAATTGATTGCTAGCCTTTATGCTTTATCATTTGATAGCCTAACTTACGATAATCAAGAAGAAGTGCTTAACTTCATCAAAGCTCGTGTTGATAAGATGATGGGTTCTACTGCAAAAGATATTAAAGAGGCTGTTCTAGCAAGTTCAAACTTTGTTGTCTCTGATATGATTGAAGTAGCAGAAGCTCTTTCAGAAGCAGCGAAATCTGAAGATTACAAAGCATCAGTTGAGTCATTATCTCGTGCCTTTAACCTAGCAGAAAAGGCAGAAGGTTCAGTCAAAGTTGATGCAAGTCTCTTTGAAAATGAACAAGAAAAAGAACTAACTCAAGCGGTAGAAAACCTAGAATTGAAAGGTTCAGCAAGCGATAAATTAACACAGCTATTTGCTCTTAGTCCATTTATTGATGCATTCTTTGACAATACCATGGTTATGGCAGAGGATATTGATGTTAAGAATAATCGTTTGGCTATTCTAGCTGAACTTGTCAATAAAGCAAAAACAGTGGCTGCTTTTAACCTTCTTAATACAAAATAGTAATTAAAAAGTAGATTGGAGGTCCAAATATGACACCAGAAAAAATCGCTCGTATTAATGAACTTGCTAAAAAGAAAAAAACAGAAGGCTTGACTGCGGAAGAAAAAGTAGAACAAGCCAAACTTCGTGAAGAATACATCGAAGGCTATCGTCGTTCAGTACGTCACCACATTGAAGGAATCAAAATTGTCGATGAAGATGGTAATGATGTGACTCCTGAAAAACTTCGTCAAGTGCAACGAGAAAAAGGTCTACATGGCCGTAGTCTTGATGATCCGAATTCATAAATAAAAAAATTCTCGGTTTGTGTGTGCGAACCGAGATTTCTATTATAAAAAAGGAACTCAAAATGGTTCCTTTTTGTTAGTTATTAGTTACTAGCACCAGAAGTTGCATCTGCGCCACCATCGGCTGAGTCAGAAGCGCCAGAAGTAGCATCGGCATCTCCGTGACCTCCAGCAGCAGGAGCAAAAGGTCCGCTACCGCCTACCAAACGTTGGCCAGTTTCTTTCAAGTACCAGTCAAGCCATGGCTGGAAGTTAAAGACGATTTCATTAATACCAGCATATGATCCATCAGGATAGTACATAGCTTGGTAGTTGTGAGTATTAATGACACCAGCTGGAGAACCTGGAACAATGGTACGTACGTATTCCTGATTTCCATTACGAAGTGTACCGATGACCCACTCTACGTTCTTCATACGTGCAGGTGGAAGGGGAACCGTGAATAGTTGACATACGGCCTCCCGATTGAGAAGGTACACGTTTAGCAAACATAGTATCTGGATCTTGGTGAGCATTGTTGTAGTAGAGGAATTGGTTGTTATCGTCAGCATATGTCAATTCAAAAGGCATAGCTTTCAAGAACATATCAATTTGGTTAACTGTAAGGATACCATGGTCAAGTTTAACGTATGTATCACCAGATACAGCGCCTGTAATTTCTGCAACTTTTTCTACCCATTCTGGATCATCAGGGTCAACTTCTGTAATAGTTGTAGCGATTGGTTTTCCACAATCTAAGTCTTCTGGATCAATTGGTTTTGGTTTTTTCAATTTCGAAACGACTCCTACGTATTTGACAAAGTTATCTAAGCAAGTCTCAAGGAATTTAACAGTTCCTTCGTTGATAATGTTTCCGTTATTATCAAAAGCTTCTTTAGCTTTTCCAAGAAGGAACTCATTACCTGGCAATGTGTATGCATTTACTCCTGGTGCATCAAGAATCTTGCGAAGGTGAACTTGGGCACGTGAAGTTCCTTGGTCATAGTATGAAGCACCAACGATCATGACTGGTTTGTTTTCAAATGGATGAACCTCGTATGAAAGCCATTCAAGAACTGATTTAAGTGAAGCAGAAATTGTGTGGTTGTGCTCTGGAGTGGCAATAATGACACCATCAGCACGTGTAATTCTGTTATAAAGAAGACGTAATTGGAAGCTTTCATCCCATTTTTCATCTTGATTAAACATTGGAACTTCATCGATTTCAAGAACTTCTAATTCAAATTTGAGTTTGAAGTTACGACGGATGAACTCCAAGAGTTTGCGGTTATATGATTGATCGTAGTTTGATCCAACAAGTCCAACAAATTTCATTCTATTTTGTCTCCTATCTTACAAGTTTTCCCAGTCAAATTCTTCTGCATCTTTGCGAAGCAATTCTTGAGCGCTACGCAGTTTTTCAGTAATCTTGACAAAGATACGGAAGTCGTCAAAGATGGCATCCAATTTATTGATAACATCAAGATCTACCAAGTCACCATTCTTATCAAATGCTTGAAGAGAATGAGAGAGCAAGAACTCATCTGGGAGAACATTTGCTTTAATTTCTGGTGCATTCAAGATTTGACGGAGTTGCAGTTGAGCACGTGAAGAACCTAGGGTACCATATGAAGCACCTGTAATCATGACTGGTTTATTCAAAAGTGGGAATACTCCATAAGAAATCCAAGCAAGAGCGCTCATAAGAACAGCTGGAATTGAGTGATCATATTCAGGAGTGCCGATAATCACACCATCAGCTGCATCAATTTTTGCAACAATTTCTAAGGCTTCTGCAGGAATAAGTTTATCTGCAGGTTTGTTGAAGACTGGTAGATCTTTAATTTCTACCAATTCGATTTCTGCTTTATCAGCAAAGTGTTTCTGCATATATTGAAGCAGTTGGCGGTTTGTGGAACGTTTTGAGTTAGTTCCTACAATAGCAATAAGTTTAAGCATGGGCTTTCCTTTCTCTTTTGCATTATTAATTAATTACCGTTGGATACCAGATGAACAAGCGATGCGTCCATCTTTGTCAATGAGGATGGCTTCGATGCCATCAATATTTTCGACTTGCCACATAATAGAAGCGCTACGTTCACCGAATAGGCGGGTTGTCCAAATCTCACCATCAACGGATTTATCAGAGATAATCGTTAGGCTAGCGAGTTCTGTTTCGACAGGGAATCCTGTCTCACTATCAAAAATATGGTGATAGTCTTTTCCGTCAATTGTCAGGTGCCGTTCATAAATACCCGAAGTAACAACTGATTTTCCAGTAATAGATAGGTTCATCAGATGATTACCACGTGGATGAGTTGGATCTTGAATGCCGATTTGCCAAGGTTGACCGCTTTTTGCCTGGTTATTACCAATTGTGAGGATGTTTCCTCCAAGATTGATAAGAGCAGAAGTGACTCCATTCTCTTTCAAGAATGTGGCAACCTTATCCGCGCTATAGCCCTTTGCTAAACACCCTAAGTCAATTTTTCATTCCCTTTTTTTCAAGAAAAAAACGGTTGAATTCATTGAATCGAGTTTGATCAAGCGAGGGTTTATCAATGGGTAAAACGGAAGAAATTTCTTCAGGACTAGCAACTTTTCGCATCGAAAAACCAATACGCCAGGTCTGAACCAAGGGACCGATACTGATATTGAGATGACTTCCAGGCGCTAGACTATGGTCTAAACCCTAAGGAAATCAGTTCAAATAAATCAGGATGAACTTTAACAGGAGCAATGCCAGCAAGATAGTTGATTTCCATCAATTCAGATTCAGCACTATTGGCATTGAACCGAAATTCAAGCTCTTTAAGCAAATTAAAAAGCTTGTCTGAGCAGACAATCAGCCCGATCATGTACTAAGGAAATGGTAATCGTAGTTCCCATTAGTCGTTCAGAAGATGAACAGAAAGGCAAAAAAACTAACTCCTTTCAAGTCAATTGGAAATAGTTGTAAATCTGTCATGAAAGTAACTTTGAGATTTATATTTTATTCCCGTATAAATAGCATATCATAAAGTCAGCGTTTTTCACAAATTGTTTTTATTAAAAAGTCAAGAAAAAAATGCTCAAAAACATAATTATGAAAAAAATAATACTCTTGATAAGTATTTTTTTTATAATAAATTAATTTTAAATTATAGTCAAAATTAAGTAATTTCAAACAAAAAAAACTTGTAAACGCTAACAGAAAATGATATACTAGCAAAGTAAAAAAATTTTTAAATAAAAAGGTAGGAATTATCTTATGAGTAAAATCGTAGTTGTGGGTGCTAACCACGCTGGAACTGCATGTATCAACACAATGTTGGACAATTTTGGAAACGAAAATGAAATCGTTGTATTTGACCAAAACTCAAATATTTCATTCCTTGGATGCGGAATGGCTCTTTGGATCGGTGAGCAAATCGATGGTGCTGAAGGATTGTTCTACTCAGATAAAGAAAAATTGGAAGCAAAAGGTGCTAAAGTTTACATGAACTCACCAGTTCTTTCAATTGACTATGACAACAAAGTTGTTACTGCAGAAGTTGAAGGAAAAGAACACAAAGAATCATACGATAAGTTGATCTTCGCTACTGGTTCTACACCAATCTTGCCACCAATCGAAGGTGTTGAAATTGTTAAAGGAAACCGTGAATTCAAGACAACTCTTGAAAATGTTCAATTCGTTAAATTGTACCAAAATGCTGAAGAAGTTATCAACAAACTTGCTGATAAGAGCCAACACCTTGAGCGTATTGCTGTAGTTGGTGGTGGATACATCGGTGTTGAACTTGCTGAAGCTTTCGAACGTCTTGGAAAAGAAGTTATACTTGTTGATATCGTTGATACTGTATTGAACGGATATTATGACAAAGACTTCACACAAATGATGGCTAAAAACTTGGAAGACCACAACATCCGCTTGGCACTTGGTCAAACTGTAAAAGCTATCGAAGGTGATGGTAAAGTTGAACGCTTGGTAACTGACAAAGAAACATTTGACGTTGATATGGTTGTTCTTGCAGTTGGTTTCCGTCCAAACACTGCTCTTGCTGACGGTAAGATCGAACTCTTCCGTAACGGTGCTTTCCTTGTTGACAAGAAACAAGAAACATCTATCCCAGGTGTATACGCTGTTGGTGACTGTGCGACTGTTTATGACAACGCTCGTAAAGACACTAGCTACATCGCACTTGCTTCAAACGCTGTTCGTACTGGTATCGTTGGTGCTTACAACGCTTGTGGACATGAACTTGAAGGAATCGGTGTTCAAGGATCAAATGGTATCTCAATCTATGGTCTCCACATGGTTTCAACTGGTTTGACACTTGAAAAAGCTAAAGCTGCTGGTTACAATGCAACTGAAACTGGATTTAACGACCTTCAAAAACCAGAATTTATGAAGCATGACAACCATGAAGTAGCTATCAAGATCGTCTTTGATAAAGACAGCCGTGAAATCCTTGGTGCTCAAATGGTATCTCGCGATTCAGCAATCGGTATGGCTATCCACATGTTCTCACTTGCTATCCAAGAACATGTTACAATTGATAAATTGGCATTGACTGACCTATTCTTCTTGCCACACTTTAACAAACCATACAACTACATCACAATGGCAGCATTGTCAGCTGAAAAATAGTATCTATTAAAACAGAAGAGCATGCTCTTCTGTTTTTTTGTATATTGAAATAAAAAAGCAATCCTGTAATGGGATTGCTTTTCAGTTCAAATTGCTAGTTTACCTAGGATCAAATGTAAAACCTTCCCCTAGGATTTCATGGGCTTCAGTGATAGTAATAAAGGCCATAGGATCAATGCTGTGAATCATCTCTTTCATCTTAACCATCTCATTTCTAGCTACGATACAATAGACAATCTTTAAATCGTTTTTACTGTAGTAGCCTTGACCTGAAATAAAAGTAACACCACGTCCCAGCTCGTCATTAATTTTATCAGCTAGTTCCATTGGCTTTTGAGTGATGATCATGAAGCCTTTACCAGCATAACCTCCTTCTCCAATCAAATCGATTACTCGAGATACGATAAAGTCGAATAAGAGGGTATAAGTTACTAGACGGAGATCTTGAAAAATAATTAAAATCAACATCAGGATTAGGAAGTCTAATCCAAAGAGTAATTTACCGACTGAAATATTGGTATATTTATTAAGGATTCGAGCAACGATGTCAGTTCCACCTGTAGTTCCACCAGCGTTGAAAATAATTCCTAATCCAACACCTAGGAGTACTCCTGAGACTAAGGCTACGATAACTAAATCACCTTCAAGATTAAACTGAAGAGGAATCTTCTCAAAGATAGCCAGCCAGACGGATACTGAGATGGTTCCCAGGAGACTCGAATATAGAGTCTTTGCTCCAAAAATTTTCCAAGCGAGAATAAAGAGCGGGATGTTAATGATGATGTTCATCAATGAGATAGGGATATTAAAGAGATAGTAGGTAATTAAGGTAATCCCTGTGGCTCCACCTTCAAATAAATGATGTGGGACTACAAAATATGTAAGTCCGAAGGCAAATATAGCAGCACCTAGTATGATAGTCATGATGGACTTAATATGGTTATACATTCAGAGAAAGACCTCCTTTCTGTAGTACTAAAAAAATTGTAGCATGGAAGCTTAGCTAAATTTCATGGATTGGATTTTTATCTGGATCTGGCGTGACTCGGAGAGTTTTTTTGTCCTGTATAAGTAACGAAACCAGGTTTTTCCACCAGTTGGCTTATTTAGTTTTTTTACCTGAATCATATCAACTTGTACTAAATTAGATAAGCGACCTTTTTGAGTAGTAGGCTGCAAGTTCTGCTGCATCCGTCTTGACCTCGTCAGATGGGTCGAGATTTCCTGAGATGACGACATGACTTCCAGGAATGTCTTTAGCGTGGAACCAAAAGCTCATCTTTTTCGGGCCATTTTTAAAGGTTAATTCATCATTCTGGAGGTTATTTCGACCAACATAGATGATAGTCTTGCCATCACTAGCAAGATATTTTTCAGGTTTTTTCCGCTTATGAAGTTTCTCACGTTGGCGTCTTCTGATGAAGCCTGTTTCAATCAACTCCTCACGAATCTCAGCGATTTCATCCAATCCAGCTTGATTAAGAACTGTCTCAACACTTTCCAGATAGAGAATGGTTGACTTGGTTTCTTCTATCAGTTCTGTCAAATATTTAACAGCTTCTTTGAGTTTCTGGTAGCGTTTGAAGTAGCGTTGGGCATTCTGGTTGGGAGTCAAGGCCTTATCAAGCGCGATTGTAACTGGTTGATTAGTGTAATAATTATCCAAAACCACCTGATCTTGGTCATTTTGGAACTTGATGAAGAAAAAGTCGTTAGTAACTCGCCTTTTTGTCGGAATTCCTCAGCATTTTCGGTAGCAAGCAGTTCTTTTTCTTGTTTCTTAAGCTTTTGACGATTTTTTTGCAGTTCATTTTCAACTCGGCGAATGAGTTCGCTAGCCTGTTGTTTGACACGGTCGCGTTCTGCTTTGTCTTTGTAGTAGGTATCCAGAAGATCAGAAAGACTCGTAAAAGGCTCTCCTACACTATTTTCGAAGAGAATTGGACTGAAGGAAGTCTCCGTAAGGTAAGGATTTGTTTCTTGAGAGAAAAAGTTACGGAAGGTATTTAGTTTATCATCAAGGAGTATTTTCTCCAATTCCATAGCCGTATCACGTCCCAATCCTTGGAAAAGATGTTGAAGATTCTTTGTAGTTAATTCTTGAGTTTGGAGAATTTCAAATAGTTTTTCATTCTTGATGGTAAAGGGATTAAAGGCATCAGTGCTTGGAGGAGCGATGTAAGTAGCTCCTGGTAATAAGGTCCTATAGCTATTTTGAGAAAAACCAATGTGTTTGATAACTTCGAGGATTTTTTGCTCAGTTTTGTCTACCAAGAGAATATTGCTATGTTTTCCCATAATCTCAATGATGAGTGTTGCCTGGATATGATCTCCAATTTCATTTTTGTTAGAAACTGTGATTTCCACGATACGATCATTGTCAATTTGTTGGATAGATTCAATGACAGCACCTTGAAGATACTTCCTTAAAACCATAATAAAGGTTGATGGCTGTGCAGGGTTTTCAAAAGTTGATTCAGTTAATTGAATACGACCAAAAACTGGATGGGCAGAAAGGAGCAAACGATGACTTTTACGATTGCTTCGAATTTGCAAGACCAGTTCCTGCTCAAAGGGTTGATTAATTTTCTGGATACGACCATTTACTAATTCTGTCCGTAATTCCTCAACCATGTGTTGTAAAAAAAATCCGTCAAATGACATGGTTCTCTCCTCGTGATTGTATTACATAGTATTATATCAAAAAGGTAGAATAAAATCATAGAAATATGGTATAATAAAGCCAAGTAAAGAGAATCGAGAAACACATGTTTATTGAAATAGTAGATGAAACTGGAAAAGTTTCAAACGAAATTCTACAACAGACTCAAGAAATTTTAGAGTTTGCTGCCAAAAAGTTAGGAAAAGAAGACAAGGAGATGGCAGTTACTTTTGTGACGAATGAGCGGAGTCATGAACTCAATTTAGAGTATCGAGATACAGATCGTCCAACTGATGTCATCAGTCTTGAATACAAGCCCGAGTTAGAGATTTCTTTTTGATGAGGAAGATTTAGCAGAGAATCCTGACTTGTCAGAAATGCTGTCAGAATTTGATGCCTATATCGGTGAACTATTCATCTCTATTGATAAAGCGCATGAGCAAGCTGAAGAATACGGTCATAGTTTTTGAACGTGAGATGGGCTTCTTAGCAGTTCACGGCTTTTTACATATTAACGGTTATGATCACTACACTCCGGAAGAAGAAGCGGAGATGTTCGGTTTACAGGAAGAAATTTTGACTGCCTATGGACTCACAAGACAATAAAAGAAAATGGAAAAACCGTGACCTAATCACAAGTTTGGAATTTGCTTTTACAGGGATTTTGACAGCGATTAAGGAAGAACGCAATATGAGAAAAACATGCAGTGACGGCTTTGGCGGTTATCCTTGCAGGTTTTTGTTTTTTTCAGGTGTCTCGAATCGAATGGCTTTTTCTACTTCTAAGCATTTTCTTAGTGGTAGCATTTGAGATACTTAACTCAGCTATCGAAAATGTTGTGGATTTGGCTAGTCATTATCACTTCGATATGCTGGCAAAGAAGGCTAAGGACATGGCGGCTGGTGCCGTGCTTGTAGTCTCACTTTTTGCCGCTTTGACAGGTGCGCTTATCTTTCTCCCACGGATTTGGGATTTATTATTTTTAACAGTAAGAGGAAATTATGACATTTAAATCAGGCTTTGTAGCCATTTTAGGACGTCCCAATGTTGGGAAGTCAACTTTTTTGAATCACGTCATGGGGCAAAAAATTGCCATTATGAGTGATAAGGCGCAAACAACGCGTAATAAAAATTATGGGAATTTATACCACTGATAAAGAACAAATTGTCTTTATCGATACTCCAGGGATTCACAAGCCTAAAACTGCCCTCGGAGATTTTTATGGTAGAGTCAGCATATAGCACCCTTCGTGAAGTGGATACCGTGCTTTTTTTATGGTTCCTGCAGATGAGCCACGTGGTAAGGGTGACGATATGATTATCGAACGTCTTAAAGCTGCAAAAAGTTCCCGTAATTTTTAGTAGTTAATAAAATTGATAAGGTTCATCCGGATCAACTTTTGGCACAAATCGATGATTTCCGTAATCAAATGGACTTCAAAGAGATTGTACCAATCTCAGCTCTTCAGGGAAATAATGTATCACATTTAGTAGATATCTTAAGTGAGAATTTAGAAGAAGGTTTTCAATATTTCCCAGCTGATCAAATTACAGACCACCCAGAGCGCTTCTTGGTTTCAGAAATGATTCGTGAGAAAGTTCTTCACTTAACTCGTGAGGAAATCCCGCATTCTGTTGCAGTTGTGGTGGACTCTATGAAGCGTGATGAGGAGACGGACAAGGTTCATATTCGAGCAACCATCATGGTTGAACGTGACAGCCAAAAGGGTATCGTTATTGGAAAAGGTGGCGCCATGCTCAAGAAGATCGGAACCCTTGCGAGGAAGGATATCGAGCTCATGCTAGGGGATAAAGTCTTCTTAGAAACTTGGGTCAAGGTCAAGAAAAACTGGCGTGATAAAAAGCTAGATTTGGCTGACTTTGGCTATAATGAGAAAGAATATTAAGTAGAGGTGGGCTCATGCCTGCTTCTTGTTTTACAGAAGGAGGATGTATGCCTGAATTACCTGAGGTTGAAACGGTTCGCCGTGGTCTAGAAAAATTGATTCTTGGAAAAAAGATTTCTAGCATAGAGATCCATTATCCAAAAATGATCAAGACAGATTTGGGCGAGTTTCGAAAGGAAGTGCCTGGCCAAGTAATTGAGTCAATAGGACGTCGTGGTAAATATCTACTTTTCTATTTATCCGACAAAGTTCTAATCTCTCATTTGAGAATGGAAGGCAAGTATTTTTATTACCCAGACCAAGTTCCAGAACGTAAACACGCCCATATTTTGATTCATTTTGAGGATGGGGGTACCTTGGTATATGAGGATGTCAGAAAGTTTGGGACTATGGAACTGTTAGCACCTGAGCTTTTGGAATCCTACTTTATCTCTAAGAAGTTGGGTCCAGAACCTACCAAGAAAGACTTTGATTTACTAACCTTTGAAAAAGCTCTTAAGAAATCTAAAAAGCCAATTAAAACTCACTTGTTAGATCAAACTCTAGTGGTAGGTTTGGGAAATATTTATGTGGACGAGGTTCTTTGGAGAGCTAAAGTTTACCCGGCTAAATCTTCACAAACCATAACAAAAAAAGAAGCAAGAGCTATTCACGAACAAACCATAAGCGTTTTGGAGCAAGCTGTTGATAAGGGTGGCTCTACCATTAGAAGTTATACCAATGCCTTTGGTGAGAATGGTACTATGCAAGAATTACACCAAGTTTATGATAAGGCCGGCTTAGCTTGTTCACGATGTGGATCCATCATCGAAAAAATTCAACTAGGTGGACGTGGAACGCATTTTTGCCCACAATGTCAAAGGAGAAGTTGATGGGAAAAATCATTGGAATTACAGGGGGCATATCTTCTGGCAAATCAACAGTGACAAATTTTTTACGTCAAAGAGGCTTTCAAGTAGTCGATGCTGATGCACTTGTACATCAGCTTCAAGCTCCGGGTGGTCGACTCTATAATATTTTAGTGGAGCATTTTGGCAACCAGGTTGTTTTAAAAAATGGACAACTAAACCGCCCTCTACTAGCTAGTCTGATTTTTTCTAATCCTAAAGAACAAGAATGGTCCAAAGAAACTCAAGGTCAAGTTATTCTTGAGGAATTAGCTTCTTTGAGAAACCGATTAGCCAAGACAGAGAAGCTTTTCTTTATGGATATTCCTCTCTTATTTGAACAGGGTTATGAGTCTTGGTTTGATGAGACTTGGTTGGTCTATGTTGATAGAGATACACAGATTGAACGTTTAATGAAACGCGACAGTTTAACAATAGAAGCTGCTGAAGTAAGACTTGCATCTCAGTGGCCCCTAGATAAAAAGAAAAAACTTGCGACTCACACTATTGATAATAGTGGAAGTCTTGATCAACTATTGAGTCAAATCATTTCTCTACTAGAGAGAGGCGAGCTTGATGCAAGAGATTAGTTGGGAAAAAAATCTTCGTATTGCTTGGATTGGATGTTTCTTGACAGGGGCTTGTGTATCCTTGGTTCTACCTTTTATGCCAATTTTTGTTGAAGAATTAGGAGTTGAACCAAGTCAGGTCACTTTCTATTCAGGGATAGCTATTTCAATCTCTGCTGTTTCGGCTGCTTTTATATCGCCTATTTGGGGGATTTTAGCAGACAAATATGGCCGTAAACCTATGATGATTAGAGCAGGGATTGCTATGACTATTACTATGGGAGGCTTAGCCTTTGTACCAAATATCTTTTGGCTTTTAGTCTTACGTTTTTTGAATGGAGTATTTACTGGATACGTACCAAATGCAACTGCCTTAATAGCGAGTCAAGTGCCAAAGGATAAGTCGGGTTATGCTCTGGGAACAATAACATCTGGAGTTTTAGCAGGAACACTTTCAGGCCCTTTTGTTGGAGGTTTGATTGCAGAATTATTTGGGATTCGAAATGCCTTTTTAATGGTTGGGGCTCTAGTATCTTTAGCTGCTATCTTGACTATATTCTTTATCAAGGAAGATTTTCAGCCTGTAACCAAAGAATCTGCAATTCCAACAAAATATTTGTATGCTAGTCTAAAGTATCCTTATCTTTTATTTAACTTATTTGCAACAAGTTTTGTCATTCAATTTGCAGCTCAATCTATCGGGCCTATTCTCGCTCTCTATGTTCGAGAACTAGGGCAGAAGGAGAATCTTTCTCTTTGTCTCTGGTGTAATAGTTTCTAGCATGGGTTTATCGAGTATGATGAGTGCAGGTATTATGGGACGATTGGGAGATAAAGTTGGCAATCATCGACTTCTGATCTTAGCTCAAATCTATTCAACTGTAATATACGTACTTTGTGCCAATGCTACAAGTCCAGTTGAACTGGGAGTTTACCGCTTTCTATTCGGTCTAGGAACAGGTGCCTTAGTTCCCTGGTATCAATGCTATTCTTAGTAAAATGGCTCCAAAAATCTGCTATTTCGAGAATATTTGCTTTCAACCAAGTATTTTTTTACCTAGGAGGTGTGATTGGTCCTCTAGCAGGTTCTTTAGTCGCAAAATCAATTTGGTTATAAGTCTGTTTTTTTACGCAACAGCAGCCTGTGTTGCTTTTGAGTTGTATTTTTTAACCTTATCCAATTTAGAACATTATTAAAAGTGAAGGAAATCTAGTGCGCGTAAAAAAATTAATCTTAAGTGCTCTTCTTGTGGTAGCATCAATTATCTAACAAGTAAAAAAACTCAAAAAAACTCATCCATACAAGATAGAAGTCTTAAAAATATTGTCCAAAGGAAAGAAAAAGTTACTTTACATCTTGAATCTAAATAGCTTTTTATGGTAAAATGATAAGGATTTTTAAGGAGTTTGATATGTATAACCTATTATTAACCATTTTATTAGTATTATCTGTTGTGATTGTAATTGCGATTTTTTTATGCAACCAACTAAAAACCAATCTAGCAATGTATTTGATGCCAGTGCAGGTGATTTGTTTGAACGTAGCAAAAGCGCGCGGTTTTTGAAGCTGTGATGCAACGTTTGACAGGAATTTTAGTCTTTTTTTCTGGCTAGCCATTGCCTTAGCATTGACGATATTATCAAGTAGATAAGAAAAATAATGGGCGAGACTAGGTCTTAGCCTATTTTTTTGTTTTTTTAAAGACATAAGGTTTTACACCAAAAGAAAAAAATTTATAAATCTAGAAAGAAAAACATGAAAGATAAAAATAAAAAGAATATTTAAAAGAGAAGGGACGTGTCACAGTTAATGACCCTAGCCCAAGCTCTAGGAAAGGATGGATCCAAGGATTTTTCGTGAGTTAATCAAAACCCTTTCCTTGATGGAACGTAAGCATCAGATTCGCTTTGAAGAAGATGGTAGTCTAACCCTGGACCAGAAGAAGAAGCATGAGATTACCCTCAAGGGGATTTTTTTCATGCCCATAAAAAAATGGCTTCGGTTTTGTTAGTCTGGAAGGCGAGGAAGATGACCTTTTTGTAGGAAAAAATGATGTTAACTATGCCATTGATGGCGATACAGTTGAAATTGTAATCAAGAAGGTTGCAGATAGACAGAAAGGAACAGCTGCTGAAGCTAAGATTATTGATATTTTAGAACACAGTTTGACGACGGTTGTTGGTCAAATCGTTCTTGATGAGGAAAAACCAAAGTATGCGGGTTATATCCGTTCAAAAAAATCAAAAAAATTAGCCAACCAATCTACGTTAAAAAAAGCCAGCTATTCAATTGGAAGGGACTGAAGTTCTCAAGGTCTTTATTGATAAGTACCCAAGTAAGAAACACGATTTCTTTGTGGCTAGTGTATTAGATGTGGTTGGGCATTCAACAGATGCAGGGATTGATGTCCTTGAGGTCTTGGAGTCAATGGACATTGTCTCCGAGTTTCCAGAGGCTGTTCTTAAAGAAGCAGAAAGAGTTCCGGATGCACCATCAGAGAAGGATATGGAAGGTCGTCTGGACTTAAGAGATGAAATTACCTTTACCATTGATGGAGCTGATGCCAAGGACTTGGATGATGCTGTTCATATCAAACCACTGAAGAATGGCAATATTGAACTAGGTGTTCACATCGCAGATGTTTCTTACTACGTAACAGAGGGATCTGCCCTTGATAAGGAAGCTCTCAATCGTGCGACCTCTGTTTATGTAACAGACCGAGTGGTTCCAATGCTTCCAGAACGTCTGTCAAACGGTATCTGTTCCCTTAACCCTCAAGTGGACCGCTTGACTCAATCTGCTATTATGGAGATTGATAAAAATGGTCGTGTTCGTAATTATACGATTACTCAGACTGTTATCAAGACAAGTTTCCGTATGACCTATAGTGATGTCAATGACATCCTAGCAGGTGATGAGGAGAAGAGACAAGAGTATAAGAAATCATTCCTAGTATCGAGTTAATGGCTAAGCTCCATGAGACTTTGGAAAGTATGAGAATCAAGCGTGGTGCTTTAAATTTTGATACCAATGAAGCTAAGATTTTAGTCGATACAAAAGGGAAACCAGTTGATATTGTTCTTCGTCAACGTGGTGTCGCTGAACGTATGATTGAGTCTTTTATGTTGATTGCTAACGAAACAGTTGCCGAGCACTTTAGCAAGCTGGACCTACCTTTTATCTATCGGATTCACGAGGAGCCTAAAGCTGAAAAAGTTCAGAAATTTATTGATTACGCTTCAAGTTTTGGATTACGAATCTATGGGACTGCCAGTGAGATAAGCCAGGAAGCCCTTCAAGACATCATGCGTGCTGTTGAAGGCGAGCCATATGCGGATGTATTGTCCATGATGCTTCTGCGTTCGATGCAGCAGGCTCGTTATTCTGAGCATAATCACGGTCACTATGGATTAGCTGCAGATTACTACACTCACTTTACCAGCCCAATTCGTCGTTATCCTGACCTTCTTGTTCATCGTATGATTCGTGACTATGGACGTTCTAAGGATGTAGCAGATCATTTTGAACAGGTCATTCCTGAGATTGCCACCCAGTCTTCCAACCGTGAGCGCCGTGCTATCGAGGCAGAGCGTGAAGTCGAAGCTATGAAAAAAGCTGAGTACATGGAAGAGTATGTTGGCGAAGAGTATGATGCAGTTGTTTCAAGTATCGTTAAATTTGGTCTTTTTGTTGAGTTGCCAAATACAGTCGAAGGCTTGATTCACATCACAAATCTGCCTGAGTTTTATCATTTTAACGAACGTGATTTGACTCTTCGTGGGGATAAATCAGGTATTACCTTCCGAGTAGGGCAACAGATCCGTATCCGAGTTGAGAGAGCGGATAAAATGACGGGTGAGATTGATTTCTCCTTTATCCCAAGTGAATTTGATGTCATTGACAAAGGTTTGAAACAGTCTGGTCGTAAGGATAGAGGTCGTCGTTCAGAAAAGAAAGAAAACAAGAGAAAAGTTGGTCGCTTAGGTGATAAGCGCAAGCATTCTCCAAAAGACAAGAAGAAAAAGAGCGAGAAACCTTTTTATAAGGAAGTAGCAAAGAAAGGAGCTAAGCATGGCAAAGGGCGAGGGAAAGGTCGTCGCGCAAAATAAAAAGGCGCATCACGATTATACAATCGTAGATACCCTAGAAGCAGGAATGGTCCTGACAGGAACTGAAATCAAGAGTGTTCGAGCAGCCCGCATCAATCTGAAAGATGGGTTTGCCCAGGTTAAGAATGGGGAAGTTTGGCTGAGTAATGTCCATATCGCTCCGTATGAAGAGGGCAATATCTGGAATCAGGAACCCGAACGTCGTCGTAAACTTCTCCTTCATAAAAAACAAATCCAGAAATTAGAACAAGAAACCAAAGGGACAGGGATGACCTTGGTTCCTCTTAAAGTTTATATCAAAGATGGTTACGCCAAGTTACTTTTAGGACTTGCAAAAGGGAAACATGATTACGATAAACGTGAGTCTATCAAACGCCGCGAGCAAGATCGTGATATTGCGCGTGTCATGAAAGCTGTTAACCATAGATAGAAAGAGTGAAGAATATGGAAAAACTAGTTGCCTACAAACGCATGCCTGTTTGGAATAAAGACACCATGCCAGAAGCTGTTCAAAGAAAACACAATACTAAGGTCGGAACCTGGGGCAAGATTACCGTATTAAAAGGGACTCTTAAGTTTATTGAGTTGACTGAAGACGGGGAAATTATAGCTGAGCACCTCTTTGAAGCGGGTGCCAATAATCCCATGGCTCAGCCTCAAGCCTGGCACCGTGTAGAGGCCGCAACAGACGATGTGGAATGGTACTTGGAATTTTATTGTAAAGCAGAGGATTATTTCCCTAAGAAATACAATACTAATCCAGTTCATTCGGAAGTTTTAGAAGCTATGGATACAGTAAAACCATGTAAGGCACTAGACCTAGGATGTGGTCAAGGAAGAAATGCACTTTTTCTAGCTCAACATGGATTTGATGTCACAGCTGTAGATCAAAATGAGCTATCTCTTGAAATCTTGCAAAGCATTGTGGAGCAAGAAGATTTAGAAATGCCTGTCGGTATCTACGATATCAATTCAGCTAGCATTGGACAAACTTATGATTTTATCGTATCAACGGTTGTTCTGATGTTTTTTTACAAGCAGATCGCATTCCAGCTATCATTCAAAACATGCAGGAACAAACCTCAATTGGAGGTTACAATTTGATAGTATGTGCCATGGACACGGAGGATTATCCTTGCTTAGTGAACTTCCCATTTACCTTTAAAGAGGGGGAATTAGCAGATTACTACCAGGACTGGGAATTAGTGAAGTACAATGAAAAATCCTGGCCATCTCCACCGTCGTGATGAAAACGGAAATCGTATCCAACTACGCTTTGCGACTATGTTGGCAAAAAAAGTAAAATAAATATTAAGTGAGTAGATAATAGATATTATCTACTCATTTTTCTTAATGTAAAGTTTGAGGTCTTATAATCCTATTTATGCTATACTAGAAGTGGATAAGATTACTTAAACTAGTAGATAGAATTTGGATGTATGCATTGATAAGCAAGGGATTTTCTATAGTCGGAGGTATGCTATGACTAGTCTTTTTGGTAGAACTTTACGATAGACATGTTTTTGGAAAAGAATGTCTATCAAGCCTATATCAGTAATAGTGATGAGCTCCTTTTTCCTATCTTTGGACAAGATAGATAATGATAAGAAATTCTCCCTTCGGCAATTTATTTTGGATCAAGTAGCTCATGTCAAGAGAGTAACTTTTCGTCAGGTTTCCTTAGAGCAACTGGAGGCTCAGTTAGATTTTTAGTTTGCCTAACTATGACCAGGTTCTTATTGATGTTTTTTTGGTGGAGACTCTCTATTAGCAATATCACTCTACCAATATGGCTTAAGTCGAAATCTACCCATAGTCGCTATGGATATTGAGAAGGGTAAGCAGTACAAGTGGCGAGCCGGTAAATTATTTAAGGAAGATTTAGATATTCCTACTCTGACAATCCAAGAGTTAATAGCCCTTCGTGGTGGCAAGTTGCTCAAATCAAAAAGACCAATATTTAGCCAGCAACAGGTTGTAGCTATAAAAAAAATTAGCGAAACTTGCTATTGCTGACCCTAGTCACTGGTACCAAGTAACTCAATTTTTTTCTCCTTAGCAAAAAAACAAATGACCTACATGCAGAAACAGAAAAAACACTAGCAAACAATGGTAAATCTTACGCCTACCCAAAGACACTAATTCCCTTGCTGCAAGAGGCAGGAATGCTTCAAGTGAAGTTGGAGAATAAAAAGAAAGTTGTCTATACATTTCCTAATCAAGAGGCTCAGATTTTCTGCCGAAGCAAGGGTCATGTTTTAGAGTTGTATCTCTATCTCTTGGCACTTGAATCTCAATTGTTTGATGAATGTATGGTTGGTGGAGAAATAGATTGGAATGGGATTTTCCCAGAAGCTGACAATGTTCAAAATGAGATTGATGTTATCTTGCGTAAGGGCCGGTCCATCGTTTTTATTTCCTGTAAAATGACCGACTTAGCAGTAGAGGCAATTAATGAACTGGAGGTTTATGCTAATCACTTCGCAGGAGAAACTTGTCATAAACTCATTGTTTGTACAGGAAAGGTCAATCCTGTTTATGCAAATCGTTGTCAGGAGTATGGAATTTTGGTGATTCGAAGTGAACAGATACCTAATATCATCCCTATGTTGACAAAATATACAAAAAAACAAAAAGGTAAATAATTCTACCAAAGAAAGACCGGTATTGCCGGTCTTTTTTTCTTTCTATTTCGAATAAAGTAGAAAAGGAGGAGACTATGTTTGTAGCGAGAGATGCCAAAGGCCACTTAGTAAACGCCCTAGAGGATGAATTGAATAGGCAGACTTATACCTGTCTCGCATGCGGAGGTGGACTTCGTTTGCGTAAAGGAAAGGTTGTACGGAGTCATTTTGCTCACAAATCCTTAAAAGACTGTTCCTATTATTTCGAAAATGAAAGTCCAGAACACCTTGGCAATAAAGAAGCCCTCTATCATTGGGCTAAGAAGGATAGTACGGTTGCCCTAGAGTTTCCCATAGCAGAGATTCAACAGATAGCAGATATTTTGGTAAATGAAAAGCTAGCACTTGAAGTTCAATGTAGTCCCTTACCTCAGAAAATGTTAAGAGCTAGAAGTCAGGGTTACAGAAGTCTAGGATATCAAGTTCTCTGGCTACTAGGAACAAAACTTTGGTTAAAAGATAGGCTGACAAATCTACAAAGAGATTTTTCTCTATTTTTAGCCAAAAATCTAGGATTTTATGTCTGGGAAATAGATCAGAAAAAAACAAGTTTTTAAGACTTAAGTATCTCCTTCATCAAGATTTACGAGCAAGATTACATTATCAAGTCAAGGAATTTCCTTTTTGGAAAGGGCAAACTTTTTGGACATATTACGAAGTCCTTACCAAAAACAAGGATTAACCACTTTTACGGTTAAGCAAGATCCAAGTATTTGTCACTACATTCGCCAACAACTCTACTATCAAAATCCCTATTGGATGAATAAACAGGCTCAGGCCTATCAGCAAGGCCAAAACATCCTCAACTATGAATTAAAGGATTGGTACCCGCAGATTAGACCTATCAAAAAGCAGATTTTTTTGTCAGATTGACCAGAATTTGAGTGCCTATTATAAAGAGTTTTTGGCCTTTTATCACAAGCATCCTCAAAATAATAAACAAAACCTTTACCCGCCAGCATTTTATCACCAATATTTCTCAAAAAATATGGTAAAATAGAAAGGATGGAGGTATCTTATGGTATTACAAAGAAATGAAATTAATGAAAAAGATACATGGGATCTATCAACGATCTATGAAACTGACCAAGCTTGGGAAAAAGAACTTGAACTTTTAAGCCAGGCTACCAAAGAATCAGCTAGTTCTGAAGGCCATCTATTAGATAGTGCTACGAGCTTACTTGAAATTACTGAGCTTTATCTAGATTTGAATCGTCGTCTAGAAAAACTTTATGTTTATGCTCATATGAAAAATGACCAAGACACACGCGAAGCTAAGTATCAAGAATACTACGCAAAGGCTATGACTTTGTCTAGCCAACTCGACCAAGTATTCTCTTTTTATGAGCCAGAGTTTATGGAGATTACTGAGGAACAGTATCATGCATTTTTAGAAGCTGAGCCAAAACTTCAAGTCTACAAACACTTTTTTGACAAACTCTTGCAAAATAAGAATCATGTACTTTCTCAACGTGAAGAAGAACTACTTGCTGGAGCTGGAGAGATTTTTGGTTCGGCTAGTGAGACTTTTGCAATCTTGGACAATGCTGATATTAGCTTCCCTTATGTACTAGATGATGAAGGAAATGAAGTACAACTCTCTCACGGGACATACATTCGTTTGATGGAGTCAAAAAATCGTGAAGTTCGCCGTGGTGCTTATGAAGCTCTATATGCGACTTACGAGCAATTCCAGCATACATATGCTAAGACTTTGCAAACAAATGTCAAGGTACAAAACTACCGTGCTAAAGTCCGTAACTATCAGAGCGCTCGTCAGGCTGCGCTAGATGCAAACTTTGTCCCAGAAAGTGTTTATGATAATTTGGTGACTGCAGTTCGTAAGCATTTACCACTTTTACACCGTTATCTAGCCCTTCGTTCAAAGATTTTAGGGATTTCAGACCTTAAAATGTACGATGTCTATACACCATTGTCTTCAGTAGAATACAGCTTTACTTATGAGGAAGCCTTGAAGAAGGCAGAGGAAGCTTTGGCTGTTCTTGGTGACGATTACTTGAGTCGTGTTAAACGTGCCTTTAGTGAGCGTTGGATCGATGTTTATGAAAACCAAGGCAAGCGTTCAGGTGCCTATTCAGGTGGTTCTTATGACACCAATGCTTTCATGCTCCTTAACTGGCAGGATAATCTCGATAATCTCTTTACTCTTGTACACGAGACTGGGCACAGTATGCACTCAAGCTATACCCGTGAAACACAGCCTTATGTTTATGGAGATTACTCAATTTTCTTAGCAGAGATTGCTTCAACAACTAACGAAAATATCCTAACTGAAAAATTATTGGAAGAAGTTCAAGATGACGCAACACGCTTTGCTATTCTAAACAACTTCTTGGATGGTTTCCGTGGAACAGTGTTCCGCCAAACTCAATTCGCTGAGTTTGAACATGCCATTCACCAAGCCGATCAAAATGGTGAAGTCTTGACAAGCGAATTCTTAAACAATCTCTATGCTGACTTGAACCAAGAGTACTATGGACTTAACAAGGAAGACAATCCTCAAATTCAATACGAATGGGCACGCATTCCTCATTTCTACTACAACTACTATGTGTATCAGTATTCAACAGGATTTGCAGCAGCTTCAGCCTTAGCTGAAAAGATTGTCCACGGTAGTCAAGAAGACCGTGACCGTTATATCGATTACCTTAAAGCAGGTAAGTCGGATTATCCACTCAATGTCATGAGAAAAGCTGGTGTTGACATGGAGAAGGAAGATTACCTCAACGATGCATTTGCTGTCTTTGAGCGTCGATTGAATGAGTTTGAAGCCCTCGTCGAAAAATTAGGATTGGCATAAGATGGTAGAATCTTATAGTAAAAATGCCAACCATAACATGCGTCGACCAGTTGTCAAAAGAAGAAATCGTAGACTTTATGCGCCAGCGTCAAAAAGCAGGTGACAGGTTCCTTAAAAGAGCTAGAAAAATTTTTGCTCGTAAGGAAAAATATTCCCATTATTCCCCCATGAAACGGTTGCTTATTTCCGTTTTCTCATGGAGACTATGCAACCAAAAAAAATATTTTTAGAGATTGGGACGGCAATTGGTTTTTCAGCCCTCTTGATGGCTGAACACGCGCCTGAAGCTAAAAATCACGACTATAGATCGTAATCCAGAAATGATTGGTTTTTGCCAAGGAGAATTTTTGATCGCTTTGATAGTCGCAAGCAGATTACCCCTTTTAGAAGGCGATGCTGTAGATGTTTTTATCGACCTTAACAGAGTCCTACGACTTTGTATTTATGGACTCAGCCAAGTCTAAGTATATCGTCTTTCTACCAGAAATCTTTAAACATCTGGATGTTGGAGGAGTGGTTGTTTTTGGATGATATTTTTCCAAGGTGGAGACATTGCTAAGGATATTATGGAAGTCCGTAGAGGTCAACGAACCATCTATCGAGGTTTACAACGACTTTTTGATGCAACTCTAGACAATCCTGGTATTACCGCGACATTAGTTCCACTCGGAGACGGTATTCTCATGCTGAGAAAAAATGTGAAAAATGTAAGTTTACCTGAAATGGAATAATTTTTAAAAAAATCGTATAATCCTTCTGTATCAAAAAAACAGGAGGATTTTTTTATGTTTCAAACCACCATCAATATAGGCTATGCTCGCGTTTCTACCCACAAGCAAGACCTGGGCTTGGAGGTGCAAATGGAGGCTCTCAAGCACTGCGACCAGCTCTTTATCGAACGTGAATCTGGTTCAAACAATGCACGTCCAGAACTCGAAAAAGCCTTAAAATTGGCTTCGGACCTTTCGCAGGATGGTAAGCAGGTCACTTTTACTATCTATAAGTTAGATCGCCTGACTCGCTCCATGTTCAAATTACTAGAACTGATTGAACAATTTAATGCTTCGGATATTCAGCTAGTCAGTTTACATGAAAAACTGGAAACTGACTCACTCATTGGTAGGTTACTTTGTGTCATTTTAGGATTTGTAGCAGAAAGTGAACTGGAAAATCTGCGATTTCGGACCCGTGAAGGTCTTCGTAAAGCCAAGGAAAATGGCGTTAAACTAGGTGCCAAGCGAATGTCAAGAGATAAGGAAGAGAGAATTATTGAGCAGTATTTAGCAGGGGAATCAAGCATCAGAACAATAGCAGAAACAGAACGAATTTCGACCTCGACCATCTATAAAGTGTTGGAACGAAACAAGGTGGCCATCAATCGTAAAAAAATGTTTCGCAAAATTTCTTGCTAAAAAAACAAGATAAAAATGCTACAATGAGGTCGTAAATATGTTTCGATTAACGACCGTTTGGCGAAACATTCAAAATAACAATGTGAATATTTCAGAAAAATACGAATTTAACAAGGATTTGAGCCTGTGTTGGATTTGTATTTTTTTTGTTTTTTCTAAGTGTATCGTTTAACGGTCCTTAGACGATACACCAAAAACCCTTGTCGTTCAGGAGCTTGAGGTGAATTGTTCGAAGCACTAATATCAAAAAAATTAGGTTTTTGTAGTATTTACACACCTTCAAAAGTAATCTACATTCCTAAGGAGGAAATTATGAAAACAAATAAACTTGTTAAACTCGGTATCGCAACCTTTGCGGTTGCGGTGTTGGGTGTAGTGCCAGCTTTTACAGCTCAGGCAGACACACATGTGGCAGAACAGCCAAATACAGCTTCAAAATCAGTAGAAAATGGCAAACCAAGTGATTCAGAAAAACCAGAGGTTAAACCGGCTGAAGAAGTGAAACCTGAAGCTAAGTCAACAGCAAACGCAACAGAGTCTCAACCATCTGATGCCCCAAGGGAAGATGCAACCTTAAAAGAAGAAAAACATCTTCCTATCCGATATGTAATCGAACTAGATTTTAATGATATAAGGACTGGGGAGAAAGTAGAACCTACTAAAACATTGACAGGAACTGTTAACTTTGGTGAAGATTTAACAATTGATGCTCCAACATTTGAAGGCTATAGGCTTGAAAGAGGTTACTCCAAAATTCTGAATATTAGTTATGATATACTAAATTATTATGGGGAAAAAGCTGGATCTGAATCTAGTCACGTACATTCTCCATTGAAATATACGTCGTTTACTCTCACCAAAGAGGGCGATACAATCGTGGCACATTATCGGCTTCAATATGAGACACTTCCGCTGGAAAAGCCCAATAGGAGCGAACGGACTCTTCATATTAGCTTTAGCTATACTGGAACTCCTAAACTTTGGCCCGATGGTACACTCCCACTTCATCGCAAGGCTCATTCCATTGATGATGGAAAACGAAATATAACAGTCACTATTAAGCCAGGTGAGAGTTTTACTTTACCTAAGGGTGATATAGATGGCTATATTTTGGAAGATATAACGGATTCTAGACACGAAGAGGGAAGATTTGGAGCAACTACTGGTAATCATTATAAACCTGGAGAAACTGTACCTTACGAGAAATTCAACTTTTATCCTGCTGTTGTTGACGGTGTAGAAAGCGATCATATTTCAGTTAATTATTCTTATTATCGACCAGCGGGCTATATTGGATATGAAAAACCATCTAAACCTACGGAGAAACCAGCACCAAAAGCTGACGAAAATCAAGAGCCCATCAAATATCGTATCGATTATTTCGATGCAGATACGGGAGAGAGGCTATCTCGAGAAATTGGAGTTTTAAACCCTGGTGAAACTATCAATATCCATAAAAATATTGATGGCTATGAGGTAGTTACGAATCGTCGTTGGATGTCTGGTTATAATGTGGACTACCGGTTAATGGATAGATATTTTGGGTCTTCGTCTGGATATCGATACATGTTTCTAGAGTATAAGAAGGTAAATGCGGATGCTAAGCCTTCAGAGACTCCGAAACCAGAATTAAAACCGGAAACTAAGCCTTCAGAGACACCAAAACCAGAAGTTAAACCAGAACCAGCGCCAAAAGATGAAGAAAAGCAGGAGCCGCTCAAATACCGTATCGATTATTTCGATGCAGATACGGGAGAGGAGATATCTCGAGAATATGGAGTATTAAATCCTGGTGAAACTGTTAATATCCATAAAAATATTGATGGCTATGAGGTAGTTTCGAATGATAGCTGGATGCCTGGATATATGGTGAACTACAGGATAATGAGTAGATATTTTGGTGATAAAACGTATGAACGTTACATGTTTCTAGATTATAAGAAGGTAAAGGCGGATGCCAAACCTTCAAAAAAACCAAAACCAGCGCCAAAAGATGAAGAAAAGCAGGAGCCGCTCAAATACCGTATCGATTATTTAGATGCAGATACGGGAGAGGAGATATCTCGAGAATATGGAGTTTTAAACCCTGGAGAAACTATTAATATCCATAAAAATATTGATGGCTATGAGGTGGTTTCGTATTATAGCTGGATACCAGGTTATAAAGTGGACTACCGGATAATGAATAGATATTTTGGTTATCCGAATGAACGTTACATGTTTCTACGTTATAAGAAGGTAAATGCGGATGCCAAGCCTTCAGAGACACCAAAACCAGAAGTAAAACCGGAAACTAAACCTTCAGAAACACCAAAACCAGAAGTTAAGCCGGAAACTAAACCATCAGAGACTCCGAAACCAGAAGAAAAACCGGAAACTAAACCTTCTGATACTTCAAAACCAGAAGTAAAACCAGAAACTAAACCTTCAGAGACTCCAAAACCAGAAGTAAAACCGGAACCTAAGCCTTCAGAGACACCAAAACCTGAAGTAAAACCGGAAACGAAACCATCTGAAACTCCGAAACCAGAAGTTAAGCCGGAAACGAAACCATCTGAAACTCCGAAACCAGAAGTTAAGCCGGAAACTAAACCATCAGACACACCGAAACCAGTTACACCAGCTGTTCCAGATCAACCACAACCTGCTAAGCCAGAGAAACCAGTTACTCCAAGCACAAGCCGAGTCCTTTCGAACGAAGCTGGAAGCGTTCAAGTTCGTGGCTCAGAGTCAACGCTCAAAAATGTTAGCTACATCAAGGTAGAAGAAACCAAGGCTAAATCACTTGAGACGAAAAGCTACAAGGCTTATGACATTCATTTATATGACGCAAACGGCAAGGCTATCCAGCCAAATGGCATGGTTTTAGTGACCCTTTCTGCCGACAAACCAGTTGAAAATGTCTACTATGTTGCCCCAGATGGCGCTTTGCAAGCACTTGATTTCAAGCAAGATGCAGATAAGGTGACTTTTGAAACCAACCACTTTAGTATCTATGCAATGACATTCAAAAATATCGCTGCAAATCGCAATGACAGTAGCATACAAATGCCTATTGCTGTTGTAGGTGGTGAAAATACAACAACCACAGGTCAAAATAGCAATGGAGCAGATACCACAAAAGCGCAAGCTACACCGCTAAATACCAAGACTGAAGGTGGGTCGAAAGTCCTACCAAATACTGGAGAACAAAATTCAATTCTTGGATTTGCAGGCTTCCTCTTTGCAAGTCTTGGCTTAGCAGGTCTAACTTACAAAGGACGTCACTAAAAATTAACACACGATAAACAAGAGAGAGTGGGACAGAAATCGGTAATTCGTTAGAATTCGATTTCGTCGTCCCACCTCCGCACAGTTGAGTAGGGCTGTAAAAGCTGATGAAATCAGCCTAGTAGAGCCCACTCAACCACTGCGTCTTGCTCGACAATCCAAAGACAAGAAGAGGCTAGGACTTTTGTCCCAGCCTCTCTTTTTGGAATAAGAAAAACTGGAATCGTAAAAAATTTAAAAGCTAGTATTTTTAGTCTTATTTAAGTTATCTGCTTTAAAATATGGTATAATAATTGAGTCGGTCTAGAGAAATTTTCGACCGTTTTTAGGAAAAGGAGTAAACATGAAGAAAAAATTAATGGCAGGAGCCATCACATTATTGTCAGTAGCTACTTTAGCTGCATGTTCAAAGAGCTCTGAAGGAGCAGACTTAATCACTATGAAGGGTGATGTCATTACTGAGCATCAATTTTTCGAAGAAGTTAAAAATAATTCAGTTGCACAACAAGTTTTGCTCAATATGACTATTCAAAAAGTATTTGAAAAACAATACGGTTCTGAAGTCAGTGACAAAGAAGTAGAAGAAGCTGTTGCAGAAGAACAAAAGAAATACGGTGATAGCTACCAAACTGTATTGGCTCGTGCAGGCATGACACCTGAAAGTCGTAAGGCACAAATTCGAACAAGTAAATTAGTAGAATACGCTGTTAAAAAAGCTGCAGAAGCTGAATTGACTGATGAAAACTACAAAAAAAGCATATGATGAGTACACTCCAGAAGTAACTGCACAGGTTATTCGTCTTGATAGTGAAGAAAAAGCTAAAGAAGTTCTGGCTAAAGCTAAAGAATCAGGAGCTGATTTTTGCACAGTTAGCTAAAGACAATTCAGTAGATGAAAAAGCTAAAGAAAATGGTGGTGAAATCACATTTGACTCTGCATCGACAGAATTGCCAGATGTTGTAAAGAAAGCTGCCTTCGCTTTAGATGTTGATGGTGTATCTGATGTTATTACTGCCCCAGGGAAACAAGCTTACACTAGTAATTTCTATATTGTTAAACTAATCAAGAAATCTGAAAAATCAGCTAACTGGGAAGATTATAAAGAAAAATTAAAAACTATAATCTTGACTCAAAAACAAAATGATACTACTTTTGTTCAAGGTATCATTGGTAAAGAATTGCAAGAAGCAAATATTAAGGTTAAGGACCAAACCTTCCAAAGTATTTTCACTCAGTATATTAATAACCAAGAGACAACAACAACGACTGCAGATGAGACAACAACTGCAAGCGAAACAACTACTTCAAACTAAACTTTTAACTCTACCTTTAGGTAGAGTTTTTTTGATGAAGATTGAAGTACAGAAAACATGGAGTCTAAGTCAAATTAAATGTTAGGACTACTTTTGACTCAGTTTATTATATGTAGAAATTCCTTCCTTTCATGTATAAGAGTTTTTTTCTAGTCTAAAAAATGGTATAATAGCTAGTAAAACTAGAAATGATGAAAGAAAACAAGATTTTCTATAGATAGATGGTGAAGTATGAAAATTAGTAAAAGGCACCTGCTGAATTATTCCATTTTAGTGCCATATCTACTCTTGTCTATTTTAGGCTTGATAGTAGTTTATTCGACGACAAGTGCAACATTGATTGAAGAAGGTAAAAAGTGCCTTTCAATTAGTTCGAAACCAAGGACTATTTTGGCTAGTCAGTTTGTTCCTTATCGCCTTGATTTATAAATTAAAATTAGGTTTTTTACGAAATGAACGCTTGATTTTTATAGTCATGTTTGCTGAGTTAATCTTACTAGCTTTGGCTCGTTTAGTTGGGATTCCAATCAATGGAGCTTATGGTTGGATTAAGGTTGGACCGGTTACGATTCAGCCTGCTGAGTACCTAAAGATTATTATTATTTGGTATCTTGCTCAACGTTTTTTTCTAAAACAACAAGATGAAATTGGCGTATATGATTTCCAAGTTTTGACACAAAAATCAGTGGTTTCCGAGAGCTTTTTAACGATTGGCGTTTTGTTCTTTTGGTAATGATTGGTAGTTTGGCTATTTTCCCAGACCTGGGAAATGCAACCATTTTACTATTGGTATCTATAATAATGTATACAATTAGTGGTATTGCCCATCGCTGGTTTGGAACTATCATAGGTTTGCTAATAGGAGCGTCTACCCTATCATTGACGGCTATTAAGTTTATTGGTGTTGAGAAATTTTCTAAAAATCCCTGTATTTGGTTATGTAGCAAAAACGTTTTAGCGCCTTTTTTCAATCCCTTTGATGATGTCGCTGGAGCTGGGCACCAATTGGCCAATTCCTATTATGCCATGGTTAATGGTGGCTGGTTTGGTCTAGGTTTGGGGAATTCGATTGAAAAACGTGGCTACCTTCCAGAAGCCCACACGGATTTTTGTCTTTTTCTATTGTGATTGAAGAATTTGGTTTTGTTGGAGCAAGTCTTATTTTTGGCTCTGGTTTTTCTTCCTCATTCTACGTATCATTCTAGTTGGTATCAGAGCTAAGGATCCTTTCAACTCAATGATGGCTATTGGTATTGGTGGTATGATTTTAGTTCAGGTCTTTGTTAATATCGGTGGAATTTCAGGCTTGATCCCTTCAACGGGAGTAACCTTCCCTTCCTGTCACAAGGGGAAATAGTCTTTTAGTTTTATCCGTAGCTATTGCCTTTTGTTCTCAATATTGATGCCAGTGAAAAACCGTGCAAAAACTATACAGTGAAATGGGTTACCGTATCTAAAGACAGCTTAAAAAGGAGAAAAAATGTCTCTTCAAAAATTAGAAAATTATAGTAATAAATCAGTTGTAAAAGAAGAAGTTCAAATTTTGACAGAGTTGTTGGAAGACATCACTAAAAATATGTTGACTCCTGAGACTTTTGACAAGATTATGCAATTGAAAGAATTGTCAACTAACGAAGACTATCAAGGTCTTAATGAAATTGTAACTAGTCTTACAAATGATGAGATGGTCTACATTTCTCGTTACTTTTCAATTTTGCCACTTTGATCAATATTTCAGAAGATGTTGACTTGGCCTACGAAATCAACCACCTTAATAACGTGGACCAAGATTATCTTGGTAAACTTTCAACAACCATTAAAATAGTTGCAGAGAAAGAAAATGCTAGAGAAATTCTTGAGCAGTTAAATGTGGTACCTGTTTTAACGGCCCACCCAACCCAAGTGCAACGTAAAAGTATGCTGGACCTGACCAATCATATTCATAATCTTTTACGAAAATACCGCGATGTGAAGATGGGCTTGATTAACAAGGATAAATGGCATAATGATCTCCGCCGTTATATTCAAATCATCATGCAGACGGACATGATTCGTGAGAAGAAACTAAAAGTGACCAATGAAATCACTAACGTTATGGAATACTACAATAGTTCCTTCCTTCAAGCCATTCCGAACCTAATGCTGGAGTACAAACGTCTGGCTAAGGAGCAAGGGATTGATTTGAATCAGCCTAAACCAATTACCATGGGTATGTGGATTGGTGGGGACCGAGACGGAAATCCATTTGTGACAGCTGAGACACTTAAACGCTCAGCAACGATTCAAAGTGAAGTTATTTTAAATTACTATATCAGCAAGATTTCTAGTCTTTACCTTAACTTTTCTCTCTCAACCAATCTTTCAAAAACAAGTAAAGCAGTAGAAGAGATGGCTGAACGTTCAGGTGACAATTCAGTCTTTCGTGAAAAAGAACCTTATCGCCGTGCTTTCCACTTGATTCAATCAAAACTAATCCAGACCTTGCTCAACTTAAAACAATGGTCTCTAGTTGGTTCTACGGTAGAAGAGCGTCGTCCTGTTGCAGGTTTTATTGGGGGAAATAGTCATCAACAAGGAGTGATTTCAGATTACATCGGTAGTCGTATCTCAGGTGCTATACAGGAATTAGCAGACGATCGTGCTCCTTATTACCAAACTGTAGAAGAATTTAAAGATGATTTAAATACCATTCATGATTCCTTGATTGAGAATAAGGCAGAAGCTTTAATTACGGGTGAATTTGCTGAACTTTTAGAAGCAGTAGAAGTCTTTGGTTTCTACTTGGCTTCTATTGATATGCGTCAAGATTCTAGTGTTCATGAAGCCTGTGTAGCTGAATTGCTTGCATCCGCTGGTATCAATGACCACTATAGTGAACTATCAGAAGACGAAAAATGTGACTTGCTTTTACATGAGCTGCTAGAGGATCCTCGCATTTTGTCTGCAACTCATGCGCAAAAATCTGAACTACTCGAAAAAGAGTTGGCCATCTTCCAAACTGCTCGTGAATTAAAAGACCGCTTAGGGGAAGATGTCATTCGTCAAACCATTATCTCTCACGCAACTAGTGTGTCTGATATGTTAGAACTTGCCATTATGCTCAAAGAAGTTGGCCTTGTGGATGCTGAAAAAGCGCGTGTTCAGATTGTTCCACTCTTTGAAACGATTGAAGACTTGGACCATTCTGAAGAAACCATGAGAAAATACTTCTCACTCCCATTAGCTAAAAAATGGATTGCTTCCAAGAATAATTACCAAGAAATCATGCTTGGCTACTCTGACAGTAACAAAGATGGTGGCTACCTATCTTCATGTTGGACCCTTTATAAGGCTCAACAACAACTAACAGCTATCGGTGATGAATTTGGTGTTAAAGTAACCTTCTTCCATGGACGTGGGGGGGGACTGTTGGCCGTGGTGGTGGACCAACATACGATGCCATTGCTTCTCAACCGCTCAAGTCAATTAAAGATCGTATCCGCCTTACTGAGCAAGGTGAAGTCATTGGCAATAAATATGGTAATAAAGATGCAGCCTACTATAACTTAGAAATGTTAGTATCTGCAGCCATCAACCGTATGATTACACAGAAGAAGAGTGACACCAATACTTCAAATCATTATGAAGCCATTATGGACCAGGTAGTTAATCGTTCTTATGATATTTACCGTGACTTGGTATTTGGAAACGAACATTTCTATGACTATTTCTTTGAGTCAAGTCCAATAAAGAATATTTCAAGCTTTAATATTGGTTCTCGTCCAGCTGCTCGTAAAACCATCACTGAAATTGGCGGTCTTCGTGCTATTCCATGGGTGTTCTCTTGGTCACAAAGTCGTGTTATGTTTCCAGGTTGGTATGGTGTAGGTTCTAGTTTTAAGGAATTTATTGACCAAGATCCACAAAATATCGAATACCTTCGAGATATGTATCAAAACTGGCCATTCTTCCAGTCACTACTTTCTAACGTAGACATGGTCTTATCAAAATCAAATATGAATATTGCCTTTGAGTACGCTAAGCTATGTGAAAGCGAAGAAGTACAAGCAATCTATTACACTATTTTAGATGAGTGGCAGTTGACTAAGAACGTCATTTTAGCAATCGAAGGACATGATGATCTTTTGGCAGAAAATCCTTATTTGAAGGCTAGTCTAAACTATCGTATGCCTTACTTTAACATTCTCAACTATATCCAGTTGGAATTGATAAAGCGTCAACGTCGTGGTGAGTTATCTTCAGATGAAGAAAGATTAATCCATACAACTATCAACGGAATTGCTACAGGACTACGTAATTCAGGTTAATTCTAAGATATTTTATTATAAAATCCGTAAGAATTTTACATTTTTAAAAAAATAATTCATAAAATAACTTGACAAGCATTTTTAAAATGATATAATTTAACCATTCAGAAAGTAATCATTAAAATTTTTTAGAGAGTCTGTGGTTGGTGGAAACAGATAGATGGAGATGATGAAAATTGGGCTGAATGTTATTAAGAATTTGAAATCATAAGAATTCGGTGCGCACACCTTACAGTGCAACTCGTGAAGCGAGATTGAGAGATAGGGAGGATTCCCTATAATTGAGGTGGCACCGCGCATCGACGTCCTCACACAAGTTTTTTGTGTGAGGACTTTTTCTTTTGTTTAGGAGGTATATGATGGAATTCAAACGATGGCGACGCTTGGTAAAGTTATATTAAAAGTGAAATGAACATTACGAAGTTTAAGTGAAATAAGGAGAAATAAATATGAATAAACGTTTAATTGGTATTATCGCAGCACTAGCACTTGTAGTTGGAGGAAGCTTGGTCTACTCTAACTTAACGAAACAAGAAACTAAAACTGAGACAGTTAACAAGACAGCTAAGGTTGGTGTTCTACAGTTCGTCAGTCACCCATCGCTTGACTTGATTTATCAAGGAATTCAAGACGGACTTGCTGAAGAAGGCTATAAAGGCGACCAAGTTAAAATCGACTTTATGAACTCGGAAGGTGATCAAAGTAAGGTTGCCACAATGAGTAAACAATTGGTGTCAAATGGAAACGATGTCGTTGTCGGAATTGCAACACCTGCAGCTCAAGGTCTTGCAAGCGCCACAAAAGACCTTCCAGTAATCATGGCAGCAGTTACTGATCCAATTGGAGCAAATCTTGTAAAAAATTTAGAAAAACCAGGTGATAATATTACAGGGGTGTCTGACCATAACCCAGCTGAACAACAAGTAGCATTAATTAAAGCATTAACTCCGGATGTTAAAACAATTGGTGCCCTATACTCAAGTAGCGAAGATAACTCTAAATCACAAGTTGAAGAGTTCAAGGCTTACGCTGAAAAAGCTGGTTTGAAAGTAGAGACTTTTGCAGTTCCTTCAACTAACGAAATTGCTTCTACAGTAAACGTTATGACAGGAAAAGTGGATGCAATCTGGGTCCCAATTGACAACACAATCGCATCAGCATTCTCAACTGTAGTTTCAAGCAACCAAACAGCTAAAAAACCAATCTACCCAAGTGCAACTGCAATGGTAGAAGCAGGAGGTTTGGCATCAGTAGTTGTTGATCAACACGATCTTGGTGTGGCTACTGGTAAGATGATCGCTAAAGTATTAAAGGGTGAAAAACCAGCTGATACTCCAGTCAATGTCTTCTCAACTGGTAAATCAGTTATCAACAAAAAATTGGCTCAAGAACTTGGAATCACAATTCCTGAATCAGTTTTAAAAGAAGCTGGTCAAGTGATTGAATAAGAAAACGGGAGGAGTTGGATACATCTCCTCCAATTTTTAAAAGAAGGAAATGAATGTAACATGATAATATCGATTATTTCACAAGGATTTGTCTGGGCTATCCTTGGCTTGGGAATCTTTATGACCTTTAGAATCCTGAACTTCCCAGATATGACAACTGAGGGCTCCTTCCCACTAGGAGGAGCAGTTGCAGTAACATTGATTACTCAAGGTGTTAATCCTTTTCTTGCTACATTAGTGGCCGTAGGTGCGGGATGTCTTGCAGGCTTAGCAACAGGACTTCTCTATACAAAAGGTAAATTCCAACACTCTTGTCTGGAATTCTAGTCATGACTTCCTGTCATTCTATCATGCTCATGATAATGGGTCGTGCTAACCTTGGTCTTCTAGGGACTAAACAAATCCAGGATGTTCTTCCATTTTCATCTGAAGTTAATCAATTACTGACAGGTTTAATCTTTGTGACTTTGGTTATCCTTCTTATGCTTTTCTTCCTAGATACTAAATTGGGACAAGCTTATATCGCAACAGGAGATAATCCAGACATGGCTCGTAGTTTTGGTATCAATACGGGACGTATGGAACTTATGGGCTTGGTCTTGTCAAATGGTGTTATTGCCCTTGCTGGTGCCTTAATTGCCCAACAAGAAGGCTATGCAGATGTTTCTCGTGGTATTGGGGTTATCGTAGTTGGGCTTGCTAGCTTGATTATCGGAGAAGTACTCTTTAAGAGTCTGACCCTAGCAGAACGTTTGGTTACTATTGTCGTTGGTTCTATTAGCTACCAATTCCTAGTATGGGGAGTCATTGCTCTCGGCTTTAACACAAGCTACCTCCGACTATATAGTGCTCTTATCCTAGCAACTTGTCTAGTCATTCCGACACTTAAGGATAAATACTTGAAAGGAGTCAAGTTAAGCAAATGACAGCAATTGTAGAATTAAAAAATGCCACAAAAATTGTGAAGAATGGATTTGATGAAGAAAAGATTATCCTAAACGATGTTTCGCTTGACATTTATGAACACGACTTCATCACAATTTTGGGTGGAAATGGTGCAGGGAAATCAACACTCTTTAATAGCATTGCAGGAACTTTACCTTTAACTAGTGGGACTATTCGCATCATGGGTGAGGATGTGACTCATTTTAGCCCTGAAAAACGTGCCAAGTATCTCTCTCGTGTCTTTCAAGATCCAAAGATGGGAACTGCACCACGTATGACAGTTGCAGAAAATCTCTTGATTGCTAAGTTTCGTGGAGAAAAACGTGGACTCTTTCCAAGAAGACTCTCAGCTTACAAGGAAGAATTTCAAGCAATCATTGAGAAAGTCGGAAATGGTCTAGAAAAACACTTGGACACCCCGATTGAATTCTTGTCAGGTGGACAAAGACAGGCCTTGAGCCTCTTGATGGCAACCTTGAAGCGTCCAGAACTCCTTTTGTTGGATGAACATACAGCTGCTCTTGACCCTAAAACAAGTGTAGCCTTGATGGAATTGACAGATGACTTTGTCAGCAAGGATCATCTGACAGCTTTGATGATTACCCACCATATGGAAGATGCTCTTAAGTATGGAAATCGCCTCATTGTTATGAAGGAAGGACGAATCATCCAAGATTTAAACAAGGATGAAAAAGCTAAGATGAAAATTTTAGATTACTATCAACTGTTTGAGTAAAAGTTATTACCCATATTTAATTTAAAAAAACTTAGAAGTAGGATTTCTACTTCTAGTTTTTGTTAAAGGGAGTTTGTCAAAAAAACGAGTCTTATTGTCGCCGTCTAAGATTTTTATAGTATAATGATTATAAGAAAATGTCTTATGAGTTGAGATTAAAATAAAGGATGCATGCTAGTTTTGACTTCTTCGAACTGTCGAATGGTTTAACTTCACTCTAAAAATGCCTGTCAAACAGTTCGAACAGTCAAGATTTTTAAAAACTCAAGTATTCTAGACTTAGAATTGTTAGAATATAGGTGTATTTTTAGGCATTAGAAGCTTCGAATAGCCAAATATTTTCTAAATATAAGCTATTCGACCCATATGAATGCTCAAATCTGAAAAAAAATTAGGGTGTCAAAGAAAAAGAAGCCTACATCTCAACTATTTTTTTAACTTGGGCCAAAATGTAAGTAAGGAAAAAAAGGTAGATGAAAAAAATTTTTTTAAAAATCTTAGTCATAACGATATTAGTTTTTCTAACTTTGTTTGGTCTATATCGTGTCTATCAAAAGAATTATTATAAAGGAGTGCATGAATCTTTAAGTAATGTCTTTTTAGAGATGAACTATGCAGAAACCCATAGTGGTATTTTACCTGGACTTGCTGATTTTTAGTAAAGCCGTTGACGGAGGCCAATCATACCGCGATAAGGACATTACAGTTGGTATGAGTCTTGAAGCAGGCTTATCTGAAAGTGAAATTATATTAGTGTATGTAGGTATTGAAGAAACATTTCTAATTGAGTATAGGAGGGCGTTACCTGACGGTAGATATCTTTTTATTGACTATGATTATAGAGATAAAATACTCAAACAAACTATTGAGATTTCAGAATCTGATCAATCATTAGCATACGGATTGACCGGTTATCGTATAGAAGAAAGACTGGAGGAAAACTTGATTTAGCATTATATTTGAAAATTTCCTATGGTTTTAGTTCGACTAAAGGTTTACCAAGTTTTCAGCTAACAAATCCCAACGAAGTACTAGAGTATTTAAAACCTCATGGGATTGATGAAGCTTGGATTAAAGAAAAATCCCACTTCATACTCTATGATGTTGTTCTAGAACGCTGGTTTAAAAATGGCAGTCAACGTTACTCGGTTGACAATCTTGGGGATGTAGAGATTGTGCCACTCAGTTTTTCTGAATAGGATGATGTACAAGCAATGGAGATGTTAAAAGAGAAGAACAATGTTGCTTATCAGTTTATCCAAGATTTAAGTAAGGAAAAAGATAGATGAAAAAAATTTTAAAAATTCTAGTCATAACGATATTAGTTTTTCTAACTTTGTCTGGTCTATATCGTTTGTATCAAAAGAATTATTATAAAGAAGTGTATGAATCTTTAAGTAATGTTTTTCTAGAGATGAACTATGCAGAAACCCATAGTGGTATCTTACCTGGACTCGCTGATTTTAGCAAAGCCGTTGACGGAAGTCAGTCGTTTAGAGATCCAGACTGGATAATTCCCATAGGACTTGATGCAGGCTTGTCTGAAAATGAAAGTTTAGAAGTGATTGTAGGTTTTGAAGAAACTTTTATTATTGAATATCAGCAACTATTATCTGATGGGAGATATCTATTTATTAGATACAATTATAAGAATAAAAATCTTAACCAAACTATCGAAATTTCGGATTCTAAAAGTTCACTGGCATACTACTTAGCTGGGTATAATATAAGAAATAAGGAAAGCGGGGAGATAAATTTGGAGTCGTATTTTAAGAGAGCGGGCACTGTGGAAAAACCAAATTTTTACTTAACTAATCCCAACGAAGCACTAGAGTATTTAAAGCCTTATGGAATTGATAAAGCTTGGATTCACGAAAAATCCCACTTCATGCTCTATGATGTTGTTCTAGAGCGCTGGTTTAAAAATGGTAGTCAACGTTACTCAGTTGAGAATCTTGGGGATGTAGAGATTGTGCCACTCAGTTTTTCTGAATAGAGTAGCTGAACTGATAGTAGATATAGTAGTGTTATATGAAATAAAAAATGTATCGGATGAAAAACAAAAATAATGAATCCGCTACTAGAACCTATGCCTTTTCATAAAACAAAGGAGAGAGGAAATGAATATTTTAAAACTACAGGAACAGATTGACAGTACGAAGTACTGGGATTCCTACGCATTAGACTTTAGAGCTTCATTTTTCGGGGATGAATGTAAACTCTATATCGAGATTGAAAATGGTAAAACGGATCAGTATTGTTGGGAGATAGTTTTCTATCGTTGTTTTAAGGTTGACTATGAGACGGATGCTGGTTGGACATGTTGGAAAAGTGAGACTGGTACAAGAAATTTCAATATGAAAGATATTCCTTTTGAAAATCTCATGTCTCACACTGTACATGACATTAGGCTTATCGAAGAGAAAAATGATATGATACAAGCTACAATCACTTTATCAAGTATGTTAATTAAGATTGTGTGCCAAGAAATTCAAGTCTCTAAGGTTTTAGTCAGAGAACAGAACTTCTTTTGGGAGCCTTAATTCTATTAACTTGAGGTAAATAAAATGACTTTTGAGGATTTAAGAGAACTCTTACTCTCGATAGCTGAGGAGGATGCGATTATTTCGACCTTATTTTCATTTTTTATTAAAAATAAAGGATATTCAACTCAGATATTAGAAGATATTATTTTTTATGGAGTGAAAATAGGTTGGTTTAAAATTGTTAATGTAGGAAATGATAATATTTCTTATACGGAAATCGAGTGGAGAATTGATAATGACTTCCAAGAAGTCGTTTTTTGCGATAATGATTTTGCTGTAAAGACTTTATTTACACAAGAGAGTGGAATTCAGAATTATTCAAAAAGTTTATCTTATGATAGGAACAATCTTCATTTTGGTCAAAGAGAGAATTTTGATAACTTGAATTTTCATCCTATGCGATAAGGAAGTTCAAAACACCCTAATAAAAAATAGAAAGACTAGATAAAGCATGACAGATAAGCAAAGCACTATTTTTCCAAGAACTAAAAATCATCCAGGAGCAAGCTGTAAATATGAATATCCATCAGAGTGATTTAACTAAAGAAGAACTGCTCTTTAATGTTAGTTATGATACTTTGGTTTTGATGATGGAATTGTTGGATGGCTATCGTAATATGAATTTAGAGTTATCTGATAAAGAGAGTAAGGAAGTTTTAAATAAGAATATACAATTACATGATGGGGTTACTGATTTTTTGAAGTCATTTTAATTTAGCTAAGATGTGACATGTGCTCTAATCTCCATAAAATAGGGAGTGAATAGGAGGAGAGGAAATGGTTGGAGATCTTTTGAAAATCGATAGGATTAAGACGCTATTGCTCGAGAATAGCATTTTTTTGGAACCAGGTCTAAGTGATGAAGAAATACAAAAAGTCGAGACAATATATGGAATTGAATTTCCTGAGCAGTGGTTGGCAGTTTATCAACAATTGTTGCCTATTTCAGAAGGTTTTTATAACTGGAGAGATTTTTCGGCTGAAAATATAGAACATATAAAACGGAACCTAGCTGCTCCCTATGATGGAATTTTGAACAGTTTGGATGAACTGGTGTGGGAAGCATCTTGGGGGATCGAGCCGACTACACTGTTGGACAGAAATGTACAAATCAGGAAAATGTTAGAATCAGCACCTCGCTTAATCCCCTTATATGGGCATCGTTTTCTCCCTAGTTATGAGAATCAGGAGATGCCGATTTTATCAGTAGTGGATTTAGATATTATTTATTATGGCAAAAGACTTATACGATTATTTTGAGGTTGAATTCGGACATAAGCGACTTGTATCTGACTCAAAAAAATATAAAGAAGTTCCTTTCTGGACAAGTAATTTTTATTGAGTAAGTTTGTTCGGATGGGTTCTAAAATTAAAAAGGTGATTTTAGTCCCTTAATAACTGTTAGAGCTAACGAAGATGATTATTGAGATGGGGTTAGATTTGCACTTGAAAAAGGTCAAAATATAATTGTAAAAAGTATCTGAGGACAAAAATTCAAATAAAAAGATTGTGTTTATTTCACTCAATTAGCAGATGATGCTGTTGTACTCGTTGATTAATCATAATATAACCAAAATGGCGATGCTAATAAATTGAACAAAATCAATAGTATTAGTCCAAATAATCAGATGTATAATGATGCCATGAAGTGGGCAGAAAAGTATTTTAATGGAGGAAATTAATAATAAATACAAATCTAATAGCTTTAAGAAGAAAAGAACATTTTGAGAGTTTAAATTTAGGAATTCAGAAGGAGTTAGATAACTTTTTATGATCAAAGGCAGCTACTCATCAACTAAAAGTGATTAAAAAGTAGGTCAATTCAAAAAGTGGGAGATGTATTTCTTGTGTCTCCTAGGAGGAATCTACTTTTTATGGTACAGTGCTGGTTTCTAATATAGTTAGAAAAGTTCCAGATTCTTTTTGTGGAAGGGAAACATGTTGTATTTATCTTTAAAGGAAATACTTATGAAAAATATTGATAAATACATGCAGATTATTCTAACTTGTTAATTCCACCTGCTATTGTAGGTGATGGATATTGGAAAAAAGGATATTTCCATACTATCGCTAATATTCCCTTAACAGAGGAAGAGAAAAAGCTGGATTTTGGCTTTTATAAACTTCATTTTAAAGGTAACTTTTTCTGTAAAGAGACTGGGGAATTATTGGATAAAGAACCTAAAATATTAGGGATGCATGGAATAACTACTATCAGTGGAATCGGATTGGAAATTGAAAGAGAGTTAATCATAAACCCTTCGTTGTTAGAAGAAAATACAAGAACCTCTCAATCGTTAACAGTTGCAGGAGTTCCTAGAAATCAGTGGCATGTACCTGATAATACTGGTAGTTCATTGCATGAGAAACTACTGGATGAGCAGTTATGACGTAATAAACTAAATACGGAAGGAATTTCTACTGTAAGACGTAGCGGGGGTACGAATAATGGAAAATAAAATGATATACACTCTTCCAATGTTTTCTTCACTTTTGTCTGAGTTACCTAAAATAACTTTTTCAGGTACAAATATTTGTATCAACTTAAAGGGATATGATTATGATGACATATATTCAGAAGTTGAATTGATATTTCAAGAAGTCCACTATTTTTCAAAAGGCAAACGCATTATTTTCTGTAGATACAATTGAAGCTTATGATAAAATTTTAGAAATATTTAATTCATCAATTATGCTACAGCTAATGGAAGCCAATAGGAATCTATTTGAAGCAATTAATAATCGTCAAGAATTAAAACATTATTCTTTATATCTTGATGGTTATGATGGATATAATATAGTCTGCAAGTCCATAGAAATCAAAGAGTTATAAGATCTTAAGAAAGCAAACAATTAGCAAATTAGAATTATACTTCGCTTAGCATAAAAAAAGTACTTGAGAATCAATTTTTTCAAGTACTTTTACTGTTCAATAGGTATCAAAGTCCCAACAATATTTCTAATAATGTGAGGCTTATCCTCATATCAGGCTCTGTGACAGACTTGACCAATAATGGACAAGTATAGACACGACAGATCAGCCCTTTGCTTATAACGGTGAAGCTCGTGATGACACTGAACTTGACTATTTACGAGCAAGATATTATGATAGTGAGGGAGGGACTTTCCTAATAGAGGATAGCTACCCAGGCGAGGTGACTGCCCCTCTCAACCAGAATCGCTATAACTATGTGCAGAACAAATCCGTAACTATACAGTTCCGAGTAGGCTCGGAAAGATTTAATTGCAAGACGAATCTGTAGTTAGATATAGACTTGTATACTGGAAGTCTGTATTTGAAACTAATACTTTTAAAAAGGAAGAAAATGCATTTAGGTGGCTCAGTAGTTTCTAATCATATTTTAGAAAATAAAGCAAAATTGAAATGGGTATTTCGCCAGGATGCCGTGGATGAGCTAGACAATGGCTGGCGTTTTCTTTCTGAAATAGATACCGAAGAATACTTATCAAATCCTGAAAATATGTCAGTATGCGACTGGAGTACAATTGTTGAAATTGAACCTGCTGTATTATTGCTTTACGACATGCCTATCGGAACAGAACTTACACTTATTTACGAAAGTGAGCAGAGATATTTTTATAGATACAAATACTGGAAGTGAAAAATTGAACTCGAAGACAGCAGCAGCAACTAGATAAGAATGGAGATGAAAGTGACGATAGAAATAGAATTGAAAAATTAGTAAAAGTCTATCTTTAATAAATGACAGCCAAACCTTTAACAAGATATCTTTCTACTAATTTAGAAAAATATAGATGATATTTTTAAATGATTATTTACCTCTTCATTTTAAAAATGGGTAGAGAAGGAAATTCTAGAATAATTAAGTCATTAAGTGAAAGTCGTCAGTTAGATGAGACAAGCATTTTTCTCAGTTACTTGTAGGTGTTAGAAACTTATATCTTGATTTAGAGGAACTTCAAGATTTACTTATTGATATATTAAATGAAATAGATGGAAAGTAGATGTTTAATTTTATAAAAAGTAATAGTGGAGCTGTAGATGAAATTAGATATGGAAACTAAAAATGAAGAGTGGGTAGAAGTCTTTAAAGGTTTGATTCCTGTAGATAACTATAGGTTAAAGGTCTTGTTGACAAACTTGTCAGATGGTCAAGAAATTCGGTTGATTGGAGAAAAGAATCGTTTTAAATTATCATGTATTTATTATGATGAAGCACGAGTCTTTAGCAGGAATTGTATTTATCTGCAATTCTGGATAAAGAGATGTTTAAAAATTTGAAAAATAATTTCCAAAAATGTCATTTTACGAAGTCAAGAATAGTCAATTAGTGAAGAAACTGGAATACACATCATATTATGACCCAGGAACTTTGCATTCACGGCATTATATAATCATAACTCAAGATAGCGTACTAGATATTCTTTCGTTTCTGCAAAATTTGAAATTAAGTATCAGTCAATACTAAAAATTTACTAATCAAACATGTACATCATCTTAGTATAAATATAATTATCAGAAAATAGAACTTGGAGAAATGATATGGAAAAATGGACGAAAATTAAACCGGGCTTTATTCCTTTTAGCGACTATGGTATTGAGATAAATATAGATGGGGATACTCTAATTGCCTACTTGGAAGATTCAGAAAAATTTAAATTTACCTTTACAAAAGTTTGGGCTTTCCGAACAGTCCAGGAAAGTTTAGAATTAAGAGATAAATATTGGGAGCAAGGATTAGCAGAGAACAGACCACTTTATCTGACCAACTATATCTATGAGGTCGAGAATACAGAGTTTGGTGACTTGGTTACTTATGCAAATATAGCTAATAAAAAGCTTCATCACTATTTCATAATGTCGACAGAATATCTAGTGGATATTGTATCTGAAAATGATGTAAAAGTGGAGAAAGTGACTAGTTAGTTTTATGAAATAGTCTCATGTAAAGTGTATGAAATGGTTTACTTTTTTTCAGAAATAAGCTATACTAGTTAGAGTAAACTGTGATAAAATGGAGGTATTGTCTATGGTTGACAAGAGACTCATCGAAGAGATCAAAAACAATACCAATATTGTCGAAATTATAGGAGAAGTGATTTCTTTACAAAAATCTGGACGGAACTTTTTAGGGCTCTGTCCTTTTCATGGTGAAAAGACACCTTCCTTTAACGTTGTCGAAGATAAGCAGTTTTATCACTGTTTTGGCTGTGGACGTTCTGGGGATGTTTTTAAGTTTATTGAAGAATATCAGCAAGTCTCCTTTACTGATGCTGTCAGGATTTTAGCGGAAAGACTTGGCGTACAGGTGGCAAGTCCTGTTCAGCATTCTATCCACCACACTTCACCACACCAGAATCTCTATGACATGCATGAAAAAGCTGCGAGGTTTTACCATGCTATTCTCATGACGACTAAGATGGGTGAAGAAGCAAGAAACTATCTCTACCAGCGTGGTTTGACGGATGATGTCCTCAAGCACTTTATGATTGGACTGGCTCCAGCAGAGCGTTCTTACCTTTATCAACGTTTGGAAAAGGATTATAGTGAGAAAGACTTGTTGGATTCAGGTTTATTCTACTTATCTGAGAATAACCAATTCTTTGATACTTTTCATAATCGGATCATATTTCCGCTTTCAAATGATCAAGGCAAGGTCATTGCCTTTTCTGGTCGAATCTGGCAGAAAACTGATTCTCAAACGGCCAAGTATAAAAATAGTCGAGCGACGGCAATTTTTAACAAGAGTTACGAATTGTATCATTTGGAGAGTGTAAAAAAAGGTTCGGGCAAGGTCTCTGAAATCTACCTCATGGAAGGATTTATGGATGTTATTGCAGCCTACCGTGCTGGTATTGAAAATGCAGTAGCTTCCATGGGGACTGCCCTAACTAGCGAGCATGTCAATCACCTGAAACGCTTTACCAAAAAGGTGATCATCACTTATGATGGTGATAAGGCAGGTCAGGCTGCAACGGCTAAAGCTTTGGATGAACTTGGAGATATGCCTGTTCAGATTGTTCAGATCCCTGATGCTATGGACCCAGATGAGTACTTGCAAAAGAATTCTCCTGAGGACTTGGCTTATCTCTTAGTTAATACTCGAATTAGTCCGATTGAGTTCTACATTCATCATTTCAAGCCAACTAATAGTGATAATTTGCAAGCTCAGATTGATTTTATTGAGAAAATTGCACCACTCATTGTCAAAGAACCTTCTATCACAGCTCAGAACACCTACATTCATCTGCTAACAGATCACTTGCCTTCATTTTGATTACCAGCAGGTTGAGCATATTATCAATGAGAGTCGTGTTCGAAAAAGACAGGAGAAAGTCCAGCAAATCTCAAATCCAACGCCAATAACCATGTCGGTTTCCAAACAACTAACTGCAGTTATGCGGGCCGAAGCGCATATCCTTTATCGCATGATGGAGCATCCGCTTGTACTTAATGATTATCGCTTGAGAGATGATTTTGTCTTTGAGACACCTGAGTTTCAAACCTTGTATGGACTCTTGGTTGACAACGGAAGTATTTCTTCTGAAGATTTGTCTCAGCAACCTAGAGAGGTTGAGAGTGCTTGGTATCAAGTGCTTGCCTTGGATTTACCAACAGAGATGTCTCCACAGGAGCTAGTAGAAGTTGAAGAGTCACGGAATCGTGCAATTCTAAATCAACAAAATTTACAAATCAAAAAGAAAGTTCAGGAAGCTAGTCACGTAGGTGATACAGATACCGCCTTAGAAGAGCTAGAACGCTTAATTGCCCAAAAAAGAAGAATGGAGTAAGAATGGCAACAAAACAAAATGAAGTAACAACCTTTGATGTCCAAGTTGCGGAATTTATTCGTAATCATAAAAAAACTGGAACAGCTACTGATGATGAGATTAACAATGTCCTTGTCATTCCTTTTAGTCTGGATGTAGAAGGGATTGAAAATCTTTTGCAACGCATTCAAGATGCTGGAATTTCAATCACAGATAACGAAGGTAATCCAAGTGCTCGTGTCCTAAGTGCAGAAGAAGAGCCAGAGCTTAATGATGAGGATTTGATTGGTTCGACCTCTGCCAAGGTTAATGACCCTGTCCGTATGTATCTAAAAGAGATTGGGGTTGTCCCTCTTTTAACCAATGAAGAGGAAAAAGAATTGGCTCTTGCTGTTGAAGCTGGAGATGTTGAAGCTAAACAACGTTTGGCTGAAGGTAACCTTCGTTTGGTAGTGTCGATTGCCAAACGTTATGTTGGACGTGGCATGCAGTTCCTTGATTTGATTCAAGAAGGAAATATGGGCTTGATGAAAGCCGTTGATAAGTTTGACTACTCTAAAGGCTTTAAGTTCTCTACTTATGCAACTTGGTGGATTCGTCAGGCTATTACACGTGCCATTAAGGACCAAGCTCGTACCATCCGTATCCCTGTTCACATGGTTGAAACTATTAACAAGCTTGTTCGTGAGCAACGTAACCTCCTTCAAGAATTGGGACAAGATCCAACACCTGAACAAATTGCTGAACGTATGGATATGACACCTGACAAGGTTCGTGAAATCTTGAAAATTGCTCAAGAGCCAGTTTCTCTGAAAACACCTATTGGTGAAGAGGACGATAGTCATCTTGGTGACTTTATCGAGGACGAAGTGATTGAAAAATCCAGTGGACTACACCACTCGTATCGTCTTGCGTGAGCAGTTGGATGAAGTCTTGGATACCTTGACCGATCGTGAGGAAAACGTTCTACGCCTACGTTTTGGTCTTGATGATGGAAAAATGCGCACTCTTGAAGATGTTGGTAAGGTCTTTAATGTCACTCGTGAGCGTATCCGTCAGATTGAAGCAAAGCTTTGAGAGAAAACTCCGTCAGCTAAGTCGCAGCAAACTACTTCGATTTTATTGAAGATTAGTACGGGGATTGATTATGGTTTATACCGAAGAGCAAATTGAAACAATTAAAACAAAAATTTTGTCTGCACTTGAAGAAGTAATTGACCCAGAGTTAGGGTATCGACATTGTCAATCTTGGCTTGATTTACGAGATCTGTTCGACGGTGATCACCTGGAGAGACAGAGATTGATATGACGCCATACAACCATGGGATGTCCTTTAGCAGATCTCTTTAACTGACCAGATTTATGATGCAATGACCGAAGTTCCAGAAGTAACCAATACTGAAGTGAAGTTAGTCTGGTATCCAGCTTGGACTGTTGAAAAATGAGTCGCTATGCTCGAATCGCTTTAGGAATTAAATAAGATAGTTACAAAAAGGAGAAATAGTATACTTGCTCTAGGGTTTTCCTGAGCTTTTATACTATCTCTTTTTATTTGCTGATTTTCTAGAAGAAAATGGTATAATAGGTAGTAGGAAAAGAGAAATTACGCATCAATATGCTAAGTTCAAGTGAGAAAGTAGAAGGCCAAGGTGTATCTGGCGCCTATCGTGAACTTGCGTGCAATTGTTAAAACGAGATGCGAAAGACCAATTAATTGTTATGGAAAATCTTCCTGTTGAAGCTGATGTGTCACTCACACAATTGATCTTGCTTATTATTTATCTACTTTTTCAGAAGATGCGTTCTGGTCGCAGAATCGGTTATGCTCACTTTTTACCAGATACCTTGGAAGGTAGTTTGAAGATTCCATTTTTCTTAAAGGGAATTGTGAAACGTTATGTCTTTTCCTTTTATAATCGGATGGAGCACCTGGTAGTAGTAAATCCAACTTTCATAGAAGATTTGGTTGCGGCTGGCATTCCTCGTGAGAAAGTAAACCTATATTCCTAATTTTGTTAATAAAGAAAAATGGCATCCACTTCCAGCTGAGCAAGTAGTTCAACTCGCGTAAGGACATGGGTCTTGATGAAAATCAATTTGTTGTGATAGGAGCTGGGCAGGTTCAAAAGCGTAAAGGTATCGATGATTTTATTACCTTGGCTGAGCAATTACCCCAAGTGACCTTTATTTGGGCAGGTGGTTTTTCATTTGGTGGAATTACCGATGGTTACGAACGATATAAGAAGATTATGGACAACCCTCCAGAAAATTTAATCTTCCCTGGAATTGTTTCGCCAGAGCGCATGAGAGAATTATACGCCTTGGCTGATCTTTTCCTACTACCAGTTATAAACGAGTTATTCCTGATGACAATTTTAGAGGCTGCTAGCCAGGAGGCTCCGATTATGCGTGACCTTGATTCTAGTAAGGTTATTTTGGAAGGAAATTATAGACCAACGAGTGATGTAGAAGAGATGAAAGATTCGATTTTAGAATATCAAGATAATCCGCAAGCCTTGAGCGAATTAAAAGATAAGGCTAAGAAAATCTCAAAAGAGTATTCAGAAGAGCATCTTCTAGAAATTTGGTTAAAGTTTTATCGAGAACAGGCTGCTTTAGGAAAAAAATGAGGTAGTATATGCGAATTGGTTTATTTACAGATACTTATTTCCCCACAGGTGTCGGGTGTTGCAACCAGTATTCGAACTTTAAAAGTATTTCGGAACTTGAGAAACAAGGGCATGCAGTTTTTATTTTCACAACGACAGATAAAGATGTGAATCGTTATGAAGACTGGGCAAATTATCCGTATTCCAAGTGTACCTTTCTTTGCTTTTTAAAGATCGACGTTTTGGCCTATCGTGGTTTTACAAAGGCTTTAGAAATTGCCAAACAATACCAGCTGATATCATCCATACGCAAACAGAGTTTTCGCTCGGTTTATTGGGTGTATGGATAGCTCGTGAGTTAAAAATTCCGTTATTCATACCTACCATACCCAGTACGAAGACTATGTGCACTATATTGCTAAAGGCTTGTTAATACGACCAAGCATGGTCAAATATTTAGTCAGAGGCTTCTTACATGATGTAGATGGTGTCATTTGTCCAAGTGAAATTGTTCATGATCTTCTGTCTGATTATAAGGTCAAGGTTGAAAAAAGAGTGATACCAACAGGGATTGATTCTAGCTAAGTTCGAAAGACCTGAGATTGGACCTGAACAACCCGAGAGGTCTTACGAAAAACTAGGTATCAAGTGAAGACGAAATGCTCTTGAGTCTTTCACGTGTTTCTACGAAAGAATATCCAAGCTGTTCTAGCAGCTTTTTCGGAAGTGCTAAAGGAAGAACTAAAAGTCAAATTGGTTGTTGCTGGGGATGGTCCTTATCTAGATAATCTCAAGGAGCAAGCTTTACAACTTAACATTCAGGATTCAGTTATTTTTACGGGCATGATTGCCCCAAGTGAGACAGCTCTTTATTATAAGGCTGCTGATTTCTTTATATCTGCTTCTGACAAGGAGAATCTAGGCCTAACTTACTTTGGAGAGTCTAGCAAGTAAGACACCAGTTATTGCTCATGGAAATCCTTATTCTGGACAATCTCTACTTACGGATAAAATGTTTGGAACCTGTATTACCAGGAAAAGCGGATCTTGCAGGAGCAATTTTAGAAGCCTCACTATTGCTACTCCGGATGTGGATCCAGTTATTGGCAGAAAAATTATACGAGATTTCGCTGAAAATTTTGCCAAGCGCATGTTCATGAGTTCTACTTAGACGCGATTATTTCAAATAATTTTGAAAAAGAATTAACTGGTGATCAACCTGACAACCAAAACGTTTCTAAAGACTGTATTTTATTTACCTCAACAGGCTGTTATATGCCTGCTAAAAGGTTCGAAAAGGAATTTTTAAAAGCTTCAGGAAGCAGTTAAATAGTTTTAGAGACTATTGGTTGGACTCATGGAGTGTTAAAAATGAATATTTATGAGAAGTAGCCGAGATCAAAATTGGTGGTGTATGTGCAGCTGCCCATTATTTTAATATTGATCCAACATTTGTTCGTAAGTTATTTGGGGAGTATTAGCTTTTCGGTTAGTGGAGCAGGTGTTTAGCTTATTTAATTTTGTGGGCAATTGCTCCAGTTTCAGAAGAATTTTAAGATTTAAGAATTATAGAGGAGGAGAAAATTATGGCATTTGGAGATAACGGTCATCGTAAAAATCTTTTTTGAAAAATTAACACTTTCATCGTTATGATCATGATATGTTCGTAACCCTAGCGGGAACTTTTTGCTACCGCTATTGAGTATTCAGCAGATTCTAAGTAATTAGAACTCTTGCTAATAGAATATTTTCGGTGTCTGGGATTTTTCCCAGCCCTTTTTAAAGTGAGAAAAGAATATGAGTATGTTTTTTAGATACAGCCAAGATTAAGGTCAAGGCTGGAAATGGTGGCGATGGCATGGTTGCCTTTCGCCGCGAGAAGTATGTCCCTCACGGCGGTCCTTGGGGCGGTGATGGAGGACGATGGAGGTAACGTTGTTTTCGTAGTCGACGAAGGCTTTTAGCGCACCTTAATGGATTTTCGTTATACTCGTCATTTCCTAGGCCCAGTCAGGTGAAAAGGGATGACCAAAGGAATGCATGGGCCGTGGGGCTGAGGATCTGATTGTCCGTGTCCTCAAGGTACAACTGTACGAGATGCTGAAACCGGGAAAAGTTTTGACGGACTTAATTGAAAATGGGCAAGAGTTTATCGTAGTCCTGCGGTGGTCGTGTGGTCGAGGTAATATTCGCTTTGCGACACCGAAAAATCTCTGCTCCTGAAATTTCAGAAAATGGAGAACCAGGTCAGAACGTGAACTTCACTTAGAACTTAAAAATCCTTGCTGATGTAGGTTTAGTTGGTTTCCATCTGTAGGTAAATCTACACTCCTTAGTGTGATTACCTCTGCTAAGCCAAAAATCGAGCCTACCACTTTACGACCATCGTGCCAAATCTTGATATGGTTCGTACTCAGTCAGGTGAATCCTTTGCCGTAGCTGACCTTCCGGATTGATTGAAGGTGCCAGTCAAGGGTGGGATTGGGGAACCTCAGTTCTTCTGCTATATTGAGCGTACTCACGTTATCCTTCACATCATTGATATGTCAGCCCAGTGAAGGACGTGATCCTATGAGGGATTATTTAGCCATCAATAAAGAGTTAGAATCTTACAATCACTCGTCTGATGGAGCGTCCGCAGATTATTGTTGCCAATAAGATGGACATGCCAGATAGTCAGGAAAATCTTGCTGAGTTTAAGAAAAAATTGGCAGCCAACTATGATGAGTTTGAGGACTTGCCACCAATTTTTCCAATTTCAGGTTTGACTAAGCAAGGGTCTTGCGCCTTTATTAGATGCTAAACTGGTTGAGCTTCTTGATAAAAACGTCAGAATTCCTTCTTTATGATGAGTCAGAGATGGAAGAAGAAGTTTATTATGGCTTTAATGAGGAAGAAAAAGCCTTTGAAATCAGTCGTGATGATGATGCAACTTGGGTTCTTTCAGGTGATAAGCTTATGAAACTCTTTAACATGACCAATTTTGACCGTGATGAGTCTGTTATGAAATTTGCCCGTCAATTGCGAGGGATGGGGGTTGATGAAGCCCTCCGTGCTCGCGGTGCTAAAGATGGAGATCTGGTTCGTATCGGCAAGTTTGAGTTTGAATTTGTAGACTAGGAGATAGTTATGGGGGATAAACCAATATCTTTCCGAGATGCTGATGGAAATTTCGTATCTGCAGCAGATGTCTGGAATGAAAAGAAATTAGAAGAACTTTTTAATCGCCTCAATCCTAATCGAGCCCTTCGTTTAGCACGTCAGAAAAAAGATGATAGGCCTTCGGCTTAGTTTATATCTCTGACTAGAGTTGTTCTATTTATAGATGTATCCAGTAAAGACAGGATTATCTAATCATGCTGATAGTTAGATGACTTGATAGGGTTATAACAGAATTTGTTTTTGGTCTTAAACTCTTGGTTAAACAGTTACGGCTTCTAGTTGTTGTTCTAGATTATCTCTCGAAATAGTGTTAGTCAATGAAATCAAGTTCTTCAAGCTCATGCTGAAGAACTTTTTATCTTCTGACAGGATTAGTAATAGATAAAAATACAAAAGCTAACAAGCTAAAATAATTAGGTAATTATTTAAGAAATCTAAAATGTGTTAGAATAAAAAGGAGAAGCAGTGTTCTTAGCACACTTTATGAAAACGCATAAATGAGCCTTGGATAGATTAAACTAAACGAGAGAAAGAAATAGATTTAAAGTAAAATGTTAAAACGATTAGAAGTTTGGAAACGGTTATGTTGGACGATTTGTTTCGTCTTAATCTATGTATTTAGTAGTCAAAAATTTCTCCTCCCCTTTTGTTGATTTATCAAAAGCTCTCAATTTGAATGAAAGTACTGCTACAGGATTACAATTAACTAGCGCCGTCACAGGAGGAAATCTAAGAGGAATGTCTATTTTCTCAACTGGTTTGTCTCCTTGGATGTCTTCTATGATTTTATGGAGGATGTTTACAGTATCTAAACGATTTAATTTAGAAAAGACAAGCTCAGATATAGTAGAGCGTAGAAAAATGTATGTAACTCTTGCTTTAGCAATCGTACAAGCTTTAGCAGTTTCTATTTATTTACCTTTAGATACTAATTTGGATTCGTTTCTAGTTATCAGTCTCAATACCATGATTATGGTTGCAGGAACTTTTTTCTTGGTCTGGTTATCAGATTTGAATGCTGCACTAGGACTAGGGAGCTCCGTCGTAATTATTATGGCAGGTATGGTTTTGTACTTACCTGAAGATATAGCTCAGATTCTTTCTAAAATTGATATACCTAGTAGTTGCTATTTTATCGGACTTGCTCTGATTTTAGTCTTTGTCTATACGGCTGTTATCATCGAGTATTCTCGATACCGTATTCCAGTTAATAAACTTGGAATTCATAATAATTTAAAGTCTTACACTTATTTAGATATTAAGCTAAATCCAGCTGGAGGGATGCCTTTTATGTATGCCATGACCTTGGTTTCCATCCCTCAATATATTTTATTGTTGATTCTATATATAGATTCTAATGCTAAATGGGCGGCCCAATCTAGCTAAGGAACTGGTATTAGGTGAGCCAATTTGGATTCTTCTCTATATTTTTATGATTGCTCTTTTATCGTTTTGCTTTTCTCTTTTCATTAACATGAATGGAAAAAATAGCGGATAAAATGATGAAAAATTCAGAGTATATTGATTCAGTTTATCCTGGGAAGGAAACTAGAAAATATATCAATGGGATTGTATTTCGTTTAACAGTTTTTGGAACTCTTTACATCATCTTTTTTACAGCTTTACCCTTTTTAGTTTTGCTTTGGGATAAAGATTTATTACGTTTGACAATGATTCCAGGAACTTTTCTAATGTTTATCGGGATGATATCTAACATTCGTGAAGAAGTTCGTGCTCTTCAAGTGAACCAGAGATATACGAGATTATTCTAGGAGTTACCATGTATTACTTTATACCAGCTTGGTACGGAAAAGAACGTATCTGGCATAGCACTATTACACCTTGGTATTGGACCGAAGATTCTGTTGAATTTGATGATACCATTAACCAAGTTCGTATTTTTCAGGAAGTAGGAATTGGCAGAAAATTAGTAATCCCTCACTATGCTCCACAATTGCGTTATTTTCTACATCGTCAAGATTTACTGGAGACAGGCTATCTATCAATTTTTGATGACATACAAGGTGTTTCACCTGATAGACAAATGTTATCTCTTCAATTTGAAGATTTAGATTGGCCAAGTCAGACCACTTTTACTTATACTCCCTTTCAGGTTTTAGCTTTTTGGAGAGGTCAGCAGATTGCTAAAATTGACACGGGAGTGGATGGTAATATACTATCAATAACTCATCTAAGAAAAGGGAGATATTAGTCATATAGATTATCTTGATGATCGAGGTTTTATCTCCAGTTCTATTTATTACAAGGAAAATAAACCGTATTTTCAAGAGTATCTAAATACTTCTGGAACATGGGTTTTAAAGAACTATTTGGCGAGGAGAGCCTTTTAGTCATTGTTAATAAAGGGATTTCAAATCCGTATTCAAACACGAAGTTTATGACGGTATTGATGAAGTCATTACTGAAAAAATGTCCTCTCTGCTAGGAAATTTGCTCCCTAGTCAGGATCAAATTGTATTTGCTGCGCATCCTGCTAACTTACCTTTTTTTAAAAAATTAGGTGGAGGGATAAAAAAAGTGCTTTCTTTTGTGGAGAGCGATCAAATTCTATCATCTGAAGATTACCTCATACATCCTGCCTAGAGGAAGCGAAAATTAATTATTACAGATTCTGAAAAAACCAAGATTTCAATCCAGGGATTTTCTCCTGTTTTAGAGTCCAAAATTCATCGAGTTACTTCTTTTGATTCTCGCTTGCGACTAGGGACTAGTCAAGAGCGAAAAGAATCAAAAATTTATTGTTACGTTGGTCAAGAACAGTCATTGTCAAAAATATTCTTGAAGATTCTGCTTGGATATTTTAGCTAAAAATCCTTTGTTTGAGTTAGTATTCGTATTTTATAATGGATCAGAAGACTTTGTACTAACGTTAAGGAATCAGCTTAATCAATTGCTAGAAGAATTAGCCCTTGAAACGGTTCGAGCTCAAACTATTTCTCAAAAGCTCGGAGAGAATCAAATTCAGGATGATGAACTTGTTATAGAAGAGTCTGAGTATCGTTACAAGGTTAAGAATTTCTTTAATGAAAACGATATTATTAAAGAATTAGAACAAACACGTTTGATTATCGATTTAAATGAGGAACCAGACCTATACACACAAATTGCTGGAATTTCAGCTGGTATTCCACAAATCAATCGTACTAAGACCGAATATGTTGATCACTTGAAGAATGGGTATATTTTATCTAATGGAGAAAAAGAATTAGCCAAGGGTGTGGACTATTTTTTATCTGCCTTAAAACCTTGGAATGAATCCTTGGTCTACTCGGTAGAAAAGATTCAAGCATATACTGGTCATCGTTTGGTAGATATGTGGGAAGGATGGATGAGGGATTAGTATGAATGACAATCTAAAAACTAGCCATATTCTTCAAATTGGTACTGAAAATTGGCAGGAACTAATCAATCTTCCCCAAGGACTTGGCTGGCATTATTTTTCAAACTTTGAGCTACCATCTCTGCAAGAATATATGGAAGAGCAAGAAATTTCTAAATTCAAGGCTTTAATCGTAGATAAACCGGAAGACTTGCTATCCCTGAAAGATGATATTCAGTTTTTTCAACCATACACCATCTTTTATAACCAGTACTCTCGGAGGGATATTATACCCAAAGAAGTAGATTATTTGCTTCGCTTAAAACAAGTGCAAGCTTGGGATTTTTCGGATAAAGCAGAGTTTGTATATCTTGTAGATCGTTACCTCAACGATAAACAATACGGAGATGCCTTTGGAGCTAGTGATATCCGAATTCGACCTGATTTTTCGGGTGTTCAAACGGTGTTAGGGAAACATTTCTTACAGCTTGATGGTTCCTATGGTGAAACTTTTTTACCTCTAGCTCAGTGGGTTTACAATTATATCTATGAAGGTTCTAGTCCTATCAATTTTTGGCTAGAATACGAAAAAGTACCAACCTGTCAGCTTCAGTTAAGACTACAATTTTTCCAAAATGGTAGTCTAGGTAACTTGATAAAAGAAGTTGTCTATTCAGAAGCGCAAATGGTAGATCCTATTTTGATAGATGAAGAAGAGCGCTACTATATCGCCTTTTCTATCGAAGCAAAGGGACAGGGGCGCATTAAGCTAGGAGCCCTACATAAACGATTTTCTCATGGACCTTTTGGAGAAATGAGTCCTGGAGCTATCACCTTAAGAGACAGTAAGCGTCAGGAAATTTTTGCTTATTTTCATCCAGGTGATTTGAAGCCACCACTAAATATTTATTTCTCTGGTTATCGACCTGCTGAAGGATTTGAGGGATTTATGATGATGAAAGCTATGGGTAGTCCCTTCATTCTTTTCTCAGATCCGCGCCTAGAGGGCGGTTCTTTCTACCTGGGAACTCATGAGCTGGAAAATAAGATTAGTTCCTACATTAATCAGCAACTTCACTGGTTAGGCTTTAGTTCAAAAGAAACGAATTTTTCTGGGCTTTCCATGGGGAGCTTTGGAGCGCTCTATTATGGCGCTCCATACTCTCCTCATGCCATCTTAGTTGGTAAGCCTCTTATCAATATTGGTGATGTTGCGGCTAATCTTAAATTTAAACGTCCAGATGATTTTGCTACATCCTTGGATATGATGCAACTGATTATTGGACAAGTGTCTTGGGAAGGAATAAATCTATTAAACCAACGCTTTTGGGATCATTTCAACAAGGAAAATTTATCAAGAACTATTTTGGCCTTAGCTTATATGAGGGATGATGACTATGATCAGAAAGCTTATTCACACCTCTTAGAAGCACTTTATGACTATCCTGTTCGGATTATTAGTTCAAGTCGTCCTGGTCGACATAATGATGCAACTGCACCTATTATTGAGTGGTTTGTAACACAGTTTAAGGAAATCATGGAAAGAGATTTTGGAAGGATTGAATGATAGAAATTAGACAAAACAAAATCAATCGATTGTATTGGGGTCCAATTTCCTCAGTAGATTACTTATGGGGATCGGAGATTCAAGGACTTGCAAAAGATAAGGTACGATTCAAAAATCCCTTAATGCCTTCAGGTCAGCTTATAAAAAAATGGCAGTCAAGCACCAATTATGGTAAAGATCGAATGGCGCCTAGTCTTCCTCTTTTAAAGAGAGGAGAATCTTACAGCTTGGATATATGCATGTCGTCTGAGCCTTCTCATAATGTTATGGTGGAGATCGTGTTTCAGGACCGTTTTGGGGTTACCGTTAAACGTCAAGTGACAACAGACAGAACATTGTCCTTTGTTTACCCAGAACACGCGTATAGCTACCAAGTAGGCTTACTAAGTGCAGGTATGCAAGAATTTACCTTCCACTATTTTACAATTACACCCATCTCGTCTAAAAAGGATGATGTTCTTAATTAGATGATTATAATGCTAGTAAAAGAGGAAATCATTGGATTACTATAAAATTGAGAAAAATTAATGAAAGATCTTAAAGAAAGTCAATAGTTGGAAAGATCGTATTTCCCAATTAACAGATCAAGAATTACAGGATAAAACAGGAGAGTTTCGTGAACGCTTAGAGCAGGGAGCGACTCTTGATGATATCTTACCGGAAGCTTTTGCTGTGGCTCGTGAAGCAGATAAACGGGTTTTGGGTATGTTTCCCTATGATGTTCAAGTTATGGGTGGGATTGTTCTTCATCAAGGAAATGTTGCAGAGATGAATACGGGTGAAGGAAAAACATTGACCGCCACAATGCCAGTCTATTTAAATGCATTAGAAGGTAAGGGAGTTATGGTCATTACAACCAATAACTACTTGGCTACTCGAGATGCCGAAGAGATGGGACAGGTCTATCGTTTCCTTGGACTGACAATTGGTGTTCCTTTGAAGGTTTCTGAAGATGAAGAAATACTTCCAGAAGTTAAACGAGAAATCTACAAGTCAGATGTTGTTTATACAACAAATACTAGTTTAGGCTTTGATTATTTGACAGAAAACTTAACCGCATCTGTGGATGGACAGTTTTTAGCAGACTTCAATTATGCGATTGTGGATGAAATTGACTCTGTTTTATTGGATAGTGCACAAACACCCTTGATTATTTCAGGCTCTCCTCGTGTTCAATCTAATCTCTATGGAATCATTGATACTTTGATCAAAACTTTTAAAGAAGGGGAAGATTTCAAAGTTGATGAGGATAAAAAACGTGTTTGGTTAACTAAAAAAGGAGCTCAGTCAGCTGAATCTTTTTTAGGAATCAAAAATCTTTATGATCCTGAACATCGTGACTTAGTTCGCCATATCAGCTTAGCTCTCCAAGCTAATAAGAACTTTATAAGGGATAAAGATTATGTTATTCATCCCAATAAACGAGGAGTAAAAGAAGTTGTACTATTGGACCAAGCGACTGGTCGTTTGATGGAGATGACTCGCCTTCAAGGAGGGCTTCACCAGGCTATTGAGGCCAAGGAGGGGCTAGAGTTGACACAGGAAACACGGGCTATGGCTTCTATCACCTATCAAAATCTCTTCAAGATGTTTAGAAAACTTGGCGGGATGACAGGGACTGGTAAGGTTGCAGAAGCTGAATTTCTCGATACCTATGCTATGTCGGTCATTAAAATACCTACCAACCGAAAAAAAATTAGGCAGGATTTACCAGATCAAATTTATTTAACTTTACCGGAAAAAGTTTTTGCTTCTTTAGAGTATATAAAAGAAGTTCATTCAAGGGGAAAGCCCGTTCTAGTCTTCGTCGGTTCAGTTGAGATGTCAACTCTCTATTCCAATCTTCTCTTGCGGGAAGGAATTGCTCATAATCTTTTGAATGCCAACAATGCTCCTCGTGAGGCTCAAATTATTTCAGAATCTGGGCAAAAAGGTGCTGTGACAGTAGCAACTTCTATGGCTAGGCGAGGCACAGATATTAAATTAGGCCCTGGAGTCGCTGAGTTAGGCGGTCTTGTTGTAGTTGGTACTGAAAGAATGATGAACCAACGAATTGACTTGCAAATCCGTGGACGGTCAGGAAGACAAGGAGATCCAGGTCGCACTAAATTCTTTGTTTCGCTTGAAGATGATCTGATGAAAAACTGGGGACCTGATTGGATTCAAGAGACCTATCACGATTATGATGTAGACAGAAGAATTGATGCTACAAAGGCACTAACCAAACGTAAATATAGAAACCTGGTCGAAAGAGCCCAAAATGCTAGTGAAAGTTCGGGTCAAACGAGTCGGAGAATGACCTTAGAGTTTGCGGAGAGCATGAATATTCAGCGTGATTTGGTTTATAAGGAACGCGATCGTTTAATCAAAAAAGAGGGACGCTTAGATGATATTGTGGAGCAAGTTGTGCGTGATGTCTTTGCCCAAGTGTCTAAAAATAAGGATTATGAAGAGCCGATTGCTTTTTATCGTTATGTCCTTGATAATGTCAGTTACCAAGTTGACCTACTAAAAAACCATCAATCATTCCGATCTAATAAAATGAAGGAGAATTTTCTCTGGGAGATCGCACAGGATGAGTTAGAAACCAAATATAAGATTTTAGGAACAGATGAAGTAGTTGCACAATTTCAACGGATGGCTATTTTAAAGGCTATTGATGAGAATTGGGTGGAGCAGGTCGATTATTTGCAACAATTGAGAACAGCTTTAACGGGTCAATATAGCAATCAAAAGAATCCATTGGTCGAATTTTTCCAAGAAGCTTATCAATCTTTTGAGAGAATGAAATTTTTATCAAAAGAACAGATGATTCGAAATCTCTTACTTAGTAGAGTAGAAATCAATAAAAAAGGGGAAATTGTTTTGCATTTCCCTTAAAGATGAGGACCTTATGACTATATACAATATCAATTTAGGGATAGGTTGGGCAAGTAGTGGTGTAGAGTATGCCCAAGCCTACCGAGCAAAATTATTAAGAAATATCAAAGAACCTGCTAAATTTATTTTTATGGACATGATTTTGGCAGATAATATTCAACATCTAACCGATAATATTGGTTTCAAAGATGATGAGATTATATGGCTCTATACTCATTTCACAGATCTTAAGATTGCACCAACCACTTATAGAGTTTCTCAAGTACTAGCTGGTTTTGATGGCAATCCAAGTAGGGAAGAAACAGAAGGGAAAATTAGACGTTTTTTCTATGAGGAACAGGACAGTTTTTTGACTTGTTATTTGCGGAACGAGAATAGTCCTTTTGTTGAGCGTTGTGAATATGTTTCTAGAGGAATTTTGGTCCGTAAAGACTATTTCTCTTATACTAGATATTGTACAGAGTTCTTTATCCCTAAAAACAATCAAGCTACTTTAATTGAGCGTCGTTTTTATAATGAAAACGGAAGTGTAGCCTATAGTATGCAGATGGCAGATGGGCGAGAAGTTTTCCGTTTTCCAGATCGTTTTTTAGTAGGGCGTCAGGAATTAATCCGCTATTTTATGCAGACTCTTAATTTGACCAAACAAGACCTTGTTATTTTAGACCGCGAAACCAATATTGGCCAACCTATTTTTGAGGAAGCTCAAAAGGCTCGCCTGGGTGTCGTGGTTCATGCGGAGCATTATAGTGCTAATAGTACAGATGACCAGTATATCTTATGGAATAATTACTACGATTATCAATTTACCAATGCAGACAAGGTTGATTTCTTTATAGTAGCAACGGACCGTCAAAAGGAAGTTTTAGCAAGCCAGTTTGCAAAGTATACGGATCATTTCCCATCTATCTATTCAATCCCTGTTGGTAGCTTAGCGAGCTTATCGCATTCTGATCAACGTAAGCCTTTCTCAATGATAACAGCTTCTCGCTTGGCTACTGAAAAACACATTGACTGGCTGGTTCGTTCTGTTGTGCGTGCAAAACGTGAAATTCCAGAACTTTCTTTTGATATCTATGGAAAGGGAGGAGAAGAAGGGAAACTTCTTTCTCTGATTGATGACTTGGGTGCTTCTGATTATATCCAACTTAAAGGACATGCAGATTTAGCTGAGGTCTACAAGAACTATGAGGTTTATCTATCTGCGTCAACCAGTGAAGGTTTTGGCTTAACCTTGATGGAGGCAATTGGTTCTGGATTACCAATTATTGGATTTGAAGTACCTTATGGTAACCAAACTTTTGTTAGCCAAGGAGAAAATGGTTACTTGGTTGAAAATTCTGCAGATCAAGTTGTAGAACGGATAACAGCTTCTTTCGCTGAAAAGATTGTTAAGTTGTACCAGAATAAAGAACTTGATTCTATGCGTCAAGAGTCCTATGCGCGTGCTGAAGATTTTTTAACCAGCCGAGTTGAAGAGGCTTGGACTCAGTTGATAGAAGAGGTGACCCATGCTGAATTTGTTTGATACTTATTCCCGTGAAAGTCAGGATTTGCTCCATTCTCTCAAAGAGGCAGGTTATGAGCATCCGACAGTTGTGTTGGAGCCAAATGGCTTTCTACCAGATGGTGTGGAATCTCCTTTTATTTACTTTTTAGGTCAACCAAAAGTTGAGAAGAGAGGCCGTTTCTTTAACGAGGTCAGAGTCCCTGATTTCTGGGAGATTACAGGTGATAATACTATGGCTCAAGTGAACTATTACGGTCAGGTAAAAGCCAAGATTTATTACTACGCACCTTCTTATAAACGAATTGTTGAACGAGTGGAATGGATAGATAATAAGGGGCAAATTGTTCTAATTGAACGCTATGATCAATACGGCCGACACATTGCTACCACAACCTGTGATACAGATGGTAAACAACTAGTGACCACTTATTTTGAAGAAGATTTAGAGCGTTTGACAGAGAATCACCAAACAGGAGACCTGATCTTAACCTTGAAAAACCAACCGATCCGGATTTTCAAGAATCGTTTAGATTTCTATGTATTTTATCTAGAATACAGAAGATTTAACTTAGACAGACTAATCTATAATACCTTGGCTACATCCTTTAGTGTTAGTCTTCAGTTAGGAAGTAAGGGGATTCTAGGGCAGGACATCTTAGTTTGGCAAGAACGTCTTTATGATAGTATACCTGGGAATATGCAGCTCATTTTAAATAGTCAGCCTGTTCGTACTAAAAAGATTTTAATTCCTCAAACCGATACTTACTACCGTGCATTGCTTTTAACTCCAAAAGAGCAACATAGTTTCTTTGGTCCTCTAGGTTATATTTATGAGTTTACTGAAAAAGAGGATATTCGGAAGGATGCCTTTGTTCTGACAAATTCAGACCAAATTGAAGCCTTGTCCTATATAGTTGAGCAAGCTCCTAATGTGACTTTTCGAGTTGCAGCCTTGACAGAAATGTCGCCTATGCTAGTAGGTATGGTTCGCTACCCCAATGTTGTTCTATACCAAAATATTAGTCAAAAAAGAATCGAAGAGTTACTGAGAGTCTCAAGTATCTATCTAGATATCAATCATTATGGAGAGGTACAAGGGATTGTTCGCAAGGCTTTTGAACATAAACAAGTGATTCTTGGCTTCGCTCATACTGTTCATGATAAACGATATATAGCCAAAGAGCATATATTCGAGCAAGGGCAGGAAGTGGCTCTTGTAAACCGGATTAACGAAATTTACAAGTCGGTGAGATTGTTATCAAAGAGCTGTTGCACTTCAAATTGAACAATCAAGTGCGGTTGAAATGAATGAGTTTCGCATAAGATTTCAAGAAGGACTAGGAGATGGAAATGTCTGTTCATAGGAAAGATTTATTTTACAAAGAAGTCGAAGGCCGGATGGAAGCACTTTAAGAGACGTCCTCCAGAAAAGGAAAAAACTACGCGTTCGGAAAGAATCAATGTTATTTTTAATGTGGTTATAGGTCTCGTAATTTTATTCGGAGTTTTATTCACCTTATTTAGAGTTTTAGGGGGATCATAAGATGGATTTGATATTTGTAGCTGGCATCATTACAATATCTCTTGGATTAGTAATTTTAATCATCCTCCAACCCTCGCCAAAAGCAATCTTTATCGACTGATGCAACTAGTAATTTTGGGAAACCAAACTATTGGCGCTCTCATCGAGGGCTTAAACTTACGACCCTATTCTTGAGTATCCTATTTCTTTTAGTTTTGTTTTTACATATGATAATGACGCAAATCAAATAGGATATATTTTTTAAATCTTACTATTTAGTATATTTGAAAAATGTTAGAGTTGATGTCCTACAATCTCTCAGCTAGTAACCGTCAGTATCAACCTAAGAATCAGAAAAATTCTTCACAAAGTTTTTCACCGATCTTATGTGGTAACTATCAGAAACTGGAATAATTATTTCATAGGGCTTTCTATAAGCTGGAGTTTATGGCCCTCTTGGAGGAATTACTATATTGGTAAGTCCTAAGAAAAATGATGAAAGCAAATCTCTAGGAGGTTTGCTTTTTTATATGAAAATTACCTTTGAAACTTAAGATAAATTTATTGAAAATAGATGATAATCGTGTATAATCAATAGAGAATATTATTTAGGGAGTACAGAGTGAGATTTAAACTATTGAGTAGAAGATCCTGGGTGAGAGAACGAATTACACGCTTTAAATTAGTCAAATCAGGGAAAAGTTGGATTCGAGTGCCATCTTCTAGTATTTCATTATTTCAAGGAAAAATGGAAGAAGGGTTCATGATTCGTACCAAACCATCATTTTTCTTGAAAGGGGTAATTACAGCAGGTACAATTTTAGGAGCATCAAGCCTTTCCCATCCTACATATGCATATGAAGAAAGCAGTAATGAAATAGCTTCTGAGTGGGATTCGGAAGTGGGAGTAATTGGAAAAGACAGCCTAGTGTTAGCAGTTATTGAAAAATCAATCGTTAGTTCCAATAGTTTAGGTTCAACTGATATAGAGAGCAAATATTTTTCACCTGAAGACTCTACTTCAGTAGTTTATTCGTTGGCTAGTTCAGGATCAGCAAGTGAATCCGCTACTATCTCGGCTTCAGAGATTCAGCGAGCTGAATCAATATCTCCTAGATTATATGAAATTCAAGAAGACCAAATAAAAATCATTGCACGAGATATATATACTTACATTGACCAAGTGAAAACTTTAGAAGGTGGGAATGAACTAGCTCTTTTAGGAGAGGAAACATTAGAGTCACTACGTAAGGAACTCTCAAATCCATCCTCTGATAGAATAGGAGTAGTTAGTCAAGCGAAAATCGTTCGCAATCGACTGGTTAATGCTGCATTGCGTGTAACTTCTGGAAATCGTGACTCCCGTAATAATACGGTGATTGGAAGAGAACAGAGTTTGCGAACACCGTTTGTCATGAGTGGACCTGCCAATAATCATCTGATTACAGCCTATAATTCAGACCCCGTTCGACTGCAATATATTGTTAGAGAACAATCTGGTGGGGTCATTTTGACATATATGGGGTATTCTCCTAACAGTGATCGTGTTGACGGTGTATTAGTTCCGAATGCCACATTAAAAACCCCATTTGCGCCTATGCTTATTGAAGGTAAAGTTGGAGATAATGAAGTTGTTGAACCAGGCAAAATCTATACGATTACGGTTCGTTTTACTAATGAACGAAATCAATTTCTTGATCGTTCCTTCCGCATTAAAGTCTTACCACAGAATGATGGGATTCGAAACCCGATTATGGAAGTTAAGTCTAATACACAAGTATCTGATCTTTTAAATTTGACGGTCCCGGAAAAAGAACAAGTATGGCAGAAGTTCAAAGATGCAAATCCTCGTTTGATTTCATCCAAGGATTTCAAGACTTACTCAATATCGTCTACAGGTGAAGTTACGGTTATCTTCAAAGACAATACTTCGAATACAGTGACCGTTCCTTTAACAGAGGATCCTAGAAGACAGTCGCTTTCAGTAAGCATTTCGCTTAGTTTGTCAGAGATTGAAAGTATTTCTGTACTTGAATCTGAGTTAGCCAGTTCATCAGTTTCAGAATCTACCTTGGTATCAGTAAGCACATCAGAGTTAGTTTCAACCTCAGAATCAGTATTTAAATCCGAATCAGTATTAACGTCTGAGTCTGTGTCAACGTCCGAATCAGTAAGCACATCAGAGTTAGTCTCAATCTCAGAATCTGAATCTACATCAGAATCAGTGTCATCTTCAGAATTTGTTTCAACGTCAGAGTCGATATCAACGTCAGAATCAGTCTCGACATTTGAGATCTGAGTTAGTCAGTTCATCAGTTTCAGAATCTACCTTGGTATCAGTAAGCACATCAGAGTTAGTTTCAACCTCAGAATCTGTATCAGCATTTGAATCTGAGTCTGTATCTAACTCAGAATCCGCATCAACATCTGAGTCAATATCAACCTCAGAATCTGAATCTACATCAGAATCAGTGTCATCTTCAGAATTTGTCTCAACGTCAGAATCAGTCTCAGCATTTGAATCTGAGTCTGTATCTAACTCAGAATCCGCATCAACATCTGAGTCTGTGTCAACTTCTGAATCAGAATCAGTCTCAATATCAGAGTCAGTATCTGCATCAGAATCGGTATCAAGATCCGAGTCAGTATCTGCATCAGAATCGGTATCAAGATCCGGGTCAGTATCTGCATCAGAATCTGTATCAATATCTGAGTCATTGTCAAGATCAGAATCCGTAAGCACATCAGAATCTGTTTCAACCTCAGAATCTATATCTACTTCAGAATCTGTATCAATATCTGAGTCATTGTCAAGATCAGAATCCGTAAGCACATCAGAATCTGTTTCAACCTCAGAATCTATATCTACTTCAGAATCTGTATCAACATCTGAGTCAATATCAACTTCAGAACATGTTTCAAGATCCGAGTCAGTATCAACTTCAGAATCTGTTTCAACATCTGAATCAGAATCAGTAAGCACCTCAGAGTCTGTATCAACATCAGAATCTGAATCAGTTTCAACCTCAGAATCTGAATCTGAATCTACATCAGAATCAGTGTCATCTTCAGCATCTATTTCAACGTCAGAGTCGATATCAACGTCAGAATCAGTTTCAGCATTTGAATCTGAGTCTGTATCTAACTCAGAATCCGCATCAACATCCGAGTCAGTGTTAACGTCAGAATCTGAATCTACATCAGAATCAATGTCAACTTCAGAATCTGTATCTACATCAGTATCTGTCTCAACCTCAGATTCTGAATCTGTATCTGTATCTACTTCAGAGTCAGTATCGACATCTGAGTCAATATCAACGTTAGAATCCGTCTCAACTTCAGAATCTGAATCTACATCAGAATCAGTGTCATCTTCAGAATTTGTTTCAACGTCAGAATCAGTCTTAGCATTTGAATCTGAGTCTGTATCTATCTCAGAATCCGCATCAACATCCGAGTCAGTGTTAACGTCAGAATCTGAATCTACATCAGAATCAATGTCAACTTCAAAACCTGAATCATCAGCAGGGTCTATATCTACTTCAGAATCAGTCTCAGCATCTGAATCTGAGTCTATAACTATTTCAGAATATGTATCAAAATCAGAGTCAATCTCAACGTCAGAGTCGGTAAGCAGCTCAGCATCAGTATCTAACTCCGAATCAATATCAACTACAGAATCCGTCTCAACCTCAGATTCTGTATCTATTTCAGAATCCGTATCAATATTTGAGTCTGTGTCAACGTCAGAATCAGTAAGCACATCAGAGTTAGTTTCATCCTCAGAATCTGAATCTACATCAGAATTAGTTTCAACCTCAGAATCTGAATCTACATCAGAATTAGTGTCATCTTCAGCATCTATTTCAACGTCAGAGTCGATATCAATGTCAGAATCAGTCTCAGCATTTGAATCTGAGTCTGTATCTACATCAGTATCTGTCTCAACCTCAGATTCAGTTTCAACCTCAGAATCTGAATCTGTATCTACTTCAGAATCCATATCGACATCTGAGTCAATCTCAACGTCAGAATCTGAATCTACTTCAGAATCTGTTTCAACCTCAGATTCAGATTCTAAATCCGAGTCAGAATTAGTCTCAGTCTCAATATTAGAGTCAGTATTTGAATCAGTTTCGATCTCGGAATTAGTTTCAACTTCGGAATCATTATCTAAGTCTGAATCAGTATCAGCATCTGAATCTGAGTCTGTATCTATTTCAGAATCCGCATCAACCTCAGAGTCAGTGTTAACGTCAGAATCTGAATCTACATCAAAATCAATGTCAACTTCAAAATCTGAATCATCAGCAGGGTCTATATCTACATCAGAATCAGTATTAGCATCTGAATCTGAGTCTGTATCTATCTCAGAATCCGCATCAACCTCAGAGTCTGTGTCCACTTCAGAATCTGAATCTACAACAGAATCAGTGTCATCTTCAGCATCTATTTCAACGTCAGAGTCGATATCAACCTTAGAATCAGTCTCGGCATCTGAATCTGAGTCTGTATCTATCTCAGAATCCGCATCAACATCTGAGTCTGTGTCAACGTCAGAGTCTGAATCTACATCAGAATCAATGTCAACGTCAGAATCTGTTTCAACCTCAGATTCAGATTCTAAATCCGAGTCAGAATTAGTCTCAGTCTCAATATTAGAGTCAGTATCTGAATCAGTTTCAACCTCAGAATCTGAGTCTGTATCTATCTCAGAATCCGCATCAACCTCAGAGTCTGTATCTATTTCAGAATCCGTATCAATATTTGAGTCTGTGTCAACGTCAGAATCAGTAAGCACATCAGAGTTAGTTTCAACCTCAGAATCTGAATCTACATCAGAATTAGTGTCATCTTCAGCATCTATTTCAACGTCAGAGTCGATATCAATGTCAGAATCAGTCTCAGCATTTGAATCTGAGTCTGTATCTACTTCAGAATCCGTATCGACATCTGAGTCAATCTCAACGTCAGAATCAGAAATTTCTTCACTAAGTTCTCAAAAATCTCAAGTAGGACTACCTAAAACTGGAACAAGAGCTACATCTGGTCTGTTTATTGCGGGCATCTCTGGTCTTATTGCAGGCGTTGCTACATTAGTTAATCGTAAAAATTAAAGATGAATAATCTTTGATTAGTATATTTTTAAACGTTATTTATAAAAAGTTTTTGGATAAAAAGCAAACATTAAAAAGTTTGCTTTTTATCTAATCATTAATAAAAGTTTGAGTCAACATAATAAATTACAATTGAAAATTTGTTTTAAATAAATTAATTTCATATAAATATTTATATTTTTCTCAAAAAGTAATCTCATTAAAAATTACTATATTTCATATTTTTCATTTATCTTGTTAAAGTTGAAAAATATTAATTTAGAACAGAGAAGCAACTCTTTTTAGTACAAATAAACCTTTATAAATAAGAAAAATATTGTAATTTTCTAATTATGGTTAATGAAAGTATATGTTTAAAAATTTTTATATACTCCAGCACATAATTGTTTGAATTTAGACTAGAAATAATGTACCATTAAAAGTGATATATATAAAGGAGAACAAAATGTTTTTTAAACGTTCGAAAGGAGAATTCCGTGAAACGGATCGAGTGACTCGGTTCAAATTGATCAAGTCGGGTAAGAACTGGTTGCGTGCATCTACTTCAAGCTTTGGCTTACTCAAAGTGATTCGTGGTCAAGTCGAAGAGACTGTTGTTGCAGAGATACGAGAAGACTCAGTATCGACCAAAGAGATGACAAGTCGAGGCTTGTTAAAAGGGATGGTAGCAGCTGGAGCTCTTCTTGGAGCTACATCTATTGCCAACACAGCGTATGCAGAAGAAGCTGGAAACGAAGTTGCAACAGCATCAGAGGTGAAAGAAGAGACACTTGCTGAAACAGACAGTTTAGTACTAGGTTCTGTATCAACATTAGATTCAGCCTCTGTTTCAGAGAAAGCAGTTGAATCAACGACAGAATCAGCAAGTCTTTCTACGTCATCTTCAGTATCATTGAGTGAATCCATTTTTGCAAGCGAAACAGCTTCATTAAGTGAATCAGTATCTGAAAGCGAGTCAACTTTATTGAGCGAGCGAGGAGCAGTAGCACTTTCAGAAGTTCAAAGTGAATCAACAGCAGATGTTACAGTTTCATCTGAAACTGTAGTGGATGCAAGAGAAGAAGTAAGTTCATCAAATAACAAAGTTGTCTTGGAACAAAATGAATCAGAAGCGGCTTTGTTAAACCATATTGCAGGTAACTATGTTTCAAATCTTACAAATGCAGAATTAAAAATTAGCTATCAATGCTGCAATTGCTAAAAGTACAAACAGAATTAACAGCAAGTAATAACTTGATTAATGCGAACGCGTCTGCTCAAGCATACGCTGACCAACGCGAACGCTTAAGCAAGTCAGTGGATGACATGATGGCAACTTTGACTGCGGCAGGCTTTACTGGCAACACAACAGTTAATGGCGCTCCAGCAATTTCAGCTCAGTTGGATGCAATTACAACTTCAAAAACACTTTCAGCAGGTGTCAGTGTAACTCCAGGTATGGATGATGCAAATGGAGCGACACTTACAGACAAAGTTACAAGCATTCCAGCAGGTTATACGGCAGATCCAGGAACTAACCGTATGACATTTGGTATTTGGAACCTTAAATCATACAACCAAGAGTACAATACAAACTATTATGTGACATTGTCAGTTGATAAGACAAATAGTTCAAATAATCCTGATGTTTATGTACGTTTGGTAGATAAGAATACAGGTAATGAAGTTGCCAACACAACGTTGAATTCTGCACTTTCTGGTAAAGAAGTTAACCTAGGTAATCTTTCAACTAATAAATACTATCCATACCTTATTTATAACAAGTCAAACGATGGAGGTTCTGCAACTGTAGATGTTATTATCAAGAATAACGAAGATGTAGCATTCGCTAAAAAGACAGAACAAATCTATGACTACTTAGCACCAGCCAACCAAGGCGAAACTAAACCAAATATCCAAACAGGTGTACCATCCACTAAGATGGATCAAACAACTCACTATAAAGTAGTTGATACTGCATCTTCAACTTATAATGCAAACCGTTCAACAGCAGATACAACAACTCAAAGCTACAAACCAACTGGTAATGAAACAGAACTTGCTTCATATACCCAAACAGGTATCCAAGGTCAAAATTACACTGCATCAAATCCACGTTCATTTGATGGCTATGTCTTGTACCAAGAAGCAGATGCTTCAACTACATCAGGTGAACTTGGAAACTCTGTAGGAACCAAGTATGCGGAACTTAAGGGAACTCGTGCTCATTATTACGTAAAACGTATTCGTGAAGTTGTTGCCAATGATGGTTCAACAGTAACTAAAATCTATGTATTGGATCCTTCAGCTGTATCTACGTTCAATGAGTCAACGATGGCTAACAATACAGATACGAATGGTTACACACTTGTTTACACAACTCCAGTAGTTAAACCAGGTGAAAAATATATTCCATCGGCAACAAATATGGATGATGCTAAGACTTTAGTATCAAGCAAGAATGGTGATTATGAGTTAGCTGTGTCTCCATGGCACAATCCTGATAAGCCTGATGAAGGACTTACCTACATCACAGGCTGGTATGCAAAGGGGCACCATGGTGAAGTAGATTACATGTTCATTGATGAACCAAAAGGAACTGAGAACTCAGCAACTGGAGGAAACACGCAGAACGTTATCGGTGGACGTACGAAGTATGCCTTGCTAGCTGATGGTAAGACAATTAGGATAGATGATTCTGGTAAACCAGTGAAAACTACTGGTGGATTCGGTAACCAATTCTCTATCCCATCAGCCAATGAAAAACCATCTGGTGATACAGTACACTACTACCGTAAGATGACAGATTCTGAGTCACAATCACAATCACAGTCTAACTCTGCATCAATATCACAGTCAGAGTCAGAAGTAGTATCTAAATCAGAATCAGTTTCTAAATCAGAATCAGTTTCTAAATCAGAATCAGTTTCTAAATCAGAATCAGTTTCTAAATCAGAATCAGTTTCTAAATCAGAATCAGTTTCTAAATCAGAATCAGGTTCTAAGTCAGAATCAGTATCTAAGTCAGAATCAGAATCTAAATCAGAATCAGTATCTAAATCAGAATCAGTATCTAAATCAGAATCTGTATCTAAGTCAGAATCAGTATCTAAATCAGAATCAGTTTCTAAGTCAGAATCAGTAAGCACCTCAGAATCAGTTTCAACCTCTGAGTCAGAATCAGTAAGCATCTCAGAGTCTGTTTCAACCTCTGAGTCAGAATCAGTAAGCACCTCAGAATCAGTTTCAACCTCTCGAGATCAGAATCAGTAAGCACTATCAGAGTCTGTTTCAAGATCAGAATCAGTAAGCACCTCAGAATCAGTTTCAACCTCTGAGTCAGAATCAGTAAGCACTTCAGAGTCTGTTTCAAGATCAGAATCAGTAAGCACCTCAGAATCAGTTTCAACCTCTGAGTCAGAATCAGTAAGCACATCAGAGTCTGTTTCAAGATCAGAATCAGTAAGCACCTCAGAATCAGTTTCAACCTCTGAGTCAGAATCAGTAAGCACCTCAGAATCTGTTTCAACATCAGAATCTGAATCAGTAAGTACCTCAGAGTCAGTTTCAACCTCTGAATCTGAATCAGTAAGTACCTCAGAGTCTGTTTCAACCTCTGAGTCAGAATCAGTAAGCACCTCAGAATCTGATTCAACCTCTGAGTCAGAATCAGTAAGCACCTCAGAATCTGAATCAGTAAGTACCTCAGAGTCTGTTTCAACCTCAGAATCTGAATCAGTAAGTACCTCAGAGTCAGTTTCAACCTCTGAATCTGAATCAGTAAGTACCTCAGAGTCTGTTTTCAACCTCTGAGTCAGAATCAGTAAGCATCTCAGAATCTGATTCAACCTCTGAGTCAGAATCAGTAAGCACCTCAGAGTCAGTATCAACTTCTGAATCAGAATCAGTAAGCATCTTAGAGTCAGTATCAACCTCTGAGTCAGAATCAGTAAGCATCTCAGAGTCAGTTTCAACCTCCGAGTCAGAATCAGTAAGCACCTCAGAGTCAGTTTCAAGATCAACCTCAGAATCAGTAAGCACCTCAGAGTCAGTTTCAACCTCTGAGTCAGAATCAGCAAGCATCTCAGAGTCAGTTTCAACCTCTGAGTCAGAATCAGTAAGCACCTCAGAGTCAGTATCAACTTCTGAATCAGAATCAGTAAGCATCTCAGAGTCAGTTTCAACCTCTGAATCAGAATCAGAATCTAAATCAGAATCTGTATCTAAATCAGAATCTGTATCTAAGTCAGAATCAGTAAGCACATCAGAATCAGTTTCAAGATCAGAATCTGTATCTAAGTCAGAATCTGTATCTAAGTCAGAATCAGTTTCAACATCAGAATCACTTTCAACTTCGGTTTCTGAGTCATCATCTAACTCATCATCAAATTCTGAAAGTGAAAAACCTCAAGGTGAAGTTATCATTACTTACATCCGAGAAAATGATGGTAAGGAAATTAAGGTTCAACGCCAAGACACTCCTAAGTCTGACTACAACACACCCTATAACACTACTGAAAACGATGAACAACCTAAGTACAGTGAGTTCGAAGGTAAAAAATATGAGCGTGTTCCAGCTGGCAATTACCCAGTAGGTAAAGTTGATAACGAAGGACATCTTGAATCTTCAGATCCGATTAAAGGTAAAGTAGAAAAACCACTTTCTAAGATTACTTATGTCTATAAAGAAATCAAAGAAGATCCATCAACACCAACAGGTAACGTTTATGTTCACTATGTAGATACTGAAGGTAAAGTTATCAAGCAAACAGTAATTGACGAACTTGCACAACCAGTAGGTAAAGACTACGACACAGTAGTAGACAACCGCCCACAAACAATCGAGTTTGAAGGTAAGACTTATGAATTGGTACCAGCAGGTAACTACACAGTAGGTCAAGTTGACGAGCAAGGTCACTGGACAGGAGATGATGCTACAACTGGTAAAGTCATCGAAGGCAATAAGAATGTAACATACGTTTACAAACTTAAAGAAGAGCCAACTCAACCTAAGGGTGAAGTTATCATTACTTATGTAAATACAAAAGGTAAAGTAATTAAGGATCCTCGTCAAGATACTCCAAAATCACCATACGACACACCATATAATACAACTGAAGAAGGTGAAAAACCTAACACAATCAAAACATCTGATGGTAAGACATACAAGATTGTACCTAAGGGTGACTACCCAGTAGGTAAAGTTGATGGCGATGGACACCTTGAGTCTTCTGATCCAATTAAGGGTAAAGTTGATAAACCAAAATCAATCATCACTTATGTTTACCAAGAAGTAGGTAATGTTTATGTTCACTATAAAGATACTGAAGGTAACACAATCAAAGCATCTGTAACAGATGAATTTGAACAACCTGTTGATAAAGACTACGATACAGTAGTAGATAATCGTCCACGAACTATTGAATTCGAAGGTAAGACTTATGAATTGGTACCAGCAGGTAACTACACAGTAGGTCAAGTTGACGAACAAGGTCACTGGACAGGTGATGACGCTACAACTGGTAAAGTTGCTTCAAGAGATAAGAATGTAACATACATCTACAAACTTAAAGAAGAGCCAACTCGACCTAAAGGTAATGTTTATGTTCACTATGTAGATGAATTTGGTAATACGATTAAGAAATCTGTAACAGATGAATTTGCACAACCAGTAGGTAAAGATTATGATACAGTAATCGACAACCGTCCTAAGACTATTACTACACCAGATGGTAAAGTCTACGAATTAGTACCACAAGGTAACTACCAAGTAGGTAAAGTTGATAGTGAAGGTCACTTGACAAAAACAGATCCTACAACAGGTAAAGTGGTTGAAGGCGATAAGAATGTAACTTATGTATACAAACTTGTGAAAGATTCAACTCCAGTTGAACCAACTCCAGGTAAACCTTCTGAACTAACTCCAAGTCCTCAACAACTTCCAAATACTGGGGCAGCTGATTCAGTAGCAACTGGTCTAATGGGAGTAGTTACAGGTCTTGCTGGTTTTGCAACACTTAGCCGTCGTAAAAAGATGATAACTAATTGTTAATCTTAAACATAGAGTATCTTTTTCTATGATTACTTAGGGTTAGTGAAACCTGAAAAGGGAAACGAATTGTTCCCTTTTTATGATCCCTTTAATTTTACTTATACAATAAAATCCTGTAACACAAAATTACAGGGATTCTTATTTGATAAAGATACAATCTAAAAATTGATTATTTTAGTTTAAAATTTTTACTGCAACGAATTTCTAGACTAGATTGCACAAAGGTCTACAGTTAATCGATAGTCAGTATTGTCACGGAC
>BNJS01001931.1_pt1 | contig 76469 bp, 81 predicted proteins | sample 8540461 | NCBI WGS metagenome assembly BNJS01 (sample SAMD00202454, study PRJDB9452) | human saliva metagenome | isolation source: human saliva | place: Japan
ATAAAATAGAGGGGGACACAGCACATCAAAAGATAGCGTTCCCAGTTCGGTAAGTTGTGATGTAGTTTTTCTATATTTTTTTTCACCTTTTCGTGCACCTTTTCCTGCACGGATTTATGAAAAAGCTGGAGTTTCATGCGTTACCTCTTCTTATCCTTAATGAGTATCACTCATATAGTATGTGAATTTTAAAAAGCTAAGCTTAAAAAGCTTACGTATCTCTTTCGGATTAATTATAAGAACAAAAAAATACTACAGTAGAGGATAAGAAAAAGCAAGACATAAAAAGTAAGAGAGTAAAAGAGGAGTCTCCGGTGAAGAAGACTCCTCTTTTAGGGGGATTGGATATATATCAAAATTTGAAAGAACGCTTGTTATCTTCCGATTGCCAGCAAGGTTTCCAAGGTATCATTTAAGGTAGTCATAAGTCTTGCGGCTGCATTGTAAGAGGACTGGAAGGTCATCATATTTGCCGCTTCTTCATCAAGACTGACTCGGAAAGCTGGTCTCTGGAGGTATTCAGACCGTCTAAGACGGTCTTATTGATGGTATGCGCATTGTTGTTGGCATAGGAATCGGTAGCCAAAGTAGTGGATACATTGTTCATATAGTCCCCATAACTGGTTTTGGTATTGTTCATTTTCATCATGGGGCTAATCAACTGCTCAAGCATCTCCAAAACCGTATCGGTTGTATCCCCCTGATTGGTTAAGGTGGGACCGTTTCGGAAACCGTGGGTTCCGACATGCGTGGTTCCGTTTACCCAGCCTTTGGAGATTCCGATATTTGCTGCAGTCACATCATCCGGAATATTTCCTCCGGTCGGACCGGCTGTCTTATCTCTATTAATCAGTAAAACATGGTTCGGGTTTGTTGGATTCGGTGTTACAGTACCGTTATAGTCTGTATTTCCCTTCTTATTAACTGCATTCATATTTTTAGTAAAGGTTTCTGCAAGGAGATCCAACTTACCCATATAGAAGTCAAAGCTGTAGGATGTCATCTCGTTGCTTGCCTTTAAATCAGCTAAGTTGATTACGCCTCCTGCATGAGAGAGCTGACGAATATCACAGGAAGAAAGCATATCCAAGTTGGCCTGTACACTACCTGAAGCAAAGCGAACCTTAGAGGTATCCGTAGTAAAGCTGTCCGGTGTACCGACCCTCTTTTTGAAACCGGTAAACTTCAGCTGTGTATTTAAAGGATTGTCCTCCGAGTACGGTTGTGCGGGTAAGGCGGGGGTTGCAAGCTCCACTTTTCCTACATTGTAATGCCTTCCCGTAGCATCCTTTAAATCCGCATCAATAGAACCGTTTACCAAGGTGATTTTCTTTATTTCCGTATTGCCGCCCGTACTGTCCCGGTAAACAAGATTGACACGGATATCCTCCGGCCAATCGGAACGCCCCGTAACATTTCCTGCAGAATCGTAGTTATAAATACGATAGCGGGTAGTCGGCGGAGTTGCTGAAGTGTATTCCTCGGAAAAAGTCTCTACTTCAATAGGAATATACTTGGAAAGCTCATCCAAGCGCTTATTTCTCTCATCCATCAGTTCCAGTGAGGGATGTTTCATAGCTGGTTCTTTTTGATTCTTCGGTTTAAGTCTCCGATTTCTTGTACTAAAGTATTTATTTTTTGAATGGCACCGTTTTCGGAGGTTCCGGTTCCATCTATTTTACGAAATTCGTTTTTTTCCGCCTGAATAATGCCCTCTGCGGCGGAATTTAAAAGCTGTGTCATAGCCTGGACTCTGCCCATGAATTCTCCTTCATAGACCGGGTCCTGTATCTTAGAGGGATCTTGCATGTTGAGAAGAGATTTTTGGATATCATCAAAGGAGGCGCGGAGACCGTTTATCTTTGTTTCATCTAAAAATCTGGACAACGCTTTTAAGGACTCTCCGAGTTCCTGAGAATAGGATGCCCTTCCATTTTGGGCACGATATTGCTTATCCAGGAATTGATCACGAAGTTGTCGCATTCCGTCCATTGCAACACCGTATCCCACATTCGTTTCATTCGAGTTGGTATAAAACGAAGTCGGATTTTTATAGTTGATGGACGATGTTTTCATATCCTGCCGTGTATAGCCTTCGGTGTTCATATTCGCAAGGTTATGTCCAACTACATCCAGTTTTTTCTGATTCATCCGCATTGCGGACAATGCCGTATCGAAGCCGGCAAAAGTCGCTCTTATCATAACTCCTCCTTGAAAAAGAGAAGCATCCTAAAAAGAATGCTTATACCCTTCTATCCCTAAATTTTTTCGCTTCGGTCTTTCCCTCGAGCTTTTGGGAAAGATCGATTAATCGTACCTGCATGATTCTATCGGCAGTTTCTTTCGACTGTATAAAGCGATGCAGATTCTTTTCCAGATTTTCGATGCTTTCCGCCCATTCTTCCTTCTCCTCATCCGGAGCTTTTTCCAAAATGGAAGGAAGAGAGGCGGGAACCAATCCCAGTTCTTTTTGTAATTTTTCCCGTTTCTTCTCTAAGCCCTTGAAACGGAGTAAAGTGGGCTGTGCCTCTGTCACCAATGCGTCAATTTTATCCTTTGCATTGTTTGAAGCGGATATACTTAGGGAATCTTCGAGGTCACAAAGAGAAGAGAGCAGAGCGGACAACTCCGTATAAACGGGGCGCAGCTCATCCCACTTTTTTTTTACATTCAACAGTCATGATATTTTCTCCAATAAAAACTTTAGTCCTTATAGCCTAAGAGTTTTTCTGCAATGCGTCTTGCATTGGGGCGATAGGCACCGGATTGTACCTGCTGATGAAGCTCAGCCACTTTCTTGTCCGAGGCACCGACTCTGATGGAATCGGCAGTTGCCTTACTAAGGGCTGCTACAAAGCTTCTGTCATCGATTTTGTTTCCACCGGAAAGAGATAAGGTATCCGTATCCGGTTTTTTGGCCTTTTCAACCTGCACAGCGGGTTTCTTGGCTAAGGACGCCTGACGAGTCTGATAATCTACGCGGGTGTTAAAATCAGGTCTGATTGAAAAATTCATTTTTCCTCCTATAAACGGCGTTTTTCTCCTCTATTCTCACCGTTTTCTTTTGCAATTATTCTAGGCAAAGCATCCGCCCACTCCCTCGGGAAAGATTCTTGCACAGGGGAAATAGATGGGGTATACTTCCTTTAAAAGAAAAATTTTCATAGGAAATACCCTTCTACCCCTACTATATCGGCGAGAAATTTGTCGATATAAGTAATGTACAGTTGAAATACGAGATTAAATTTCGTTTTTTTATTAGAACAATTTTACACTTTGGGAGGGAAAATGGCAAACATTTTACAAGTAACATCTGCCCCCGTGACTCCGGATCCGTCAGTGCAACATGGTCGTGTGGCTCCGGATATGTCTGTTAAAAATCCGGTAAATCCATCTGCGGTTAACCGGGCAGATGGACAGGAGACAGGACAGACAGGAAGTTCCACGGGAGAAGGACGGTTTTCTGCGGTCGATTTCGAAGGAAATTACGCGGCCTTTTTGAGAGAGCTCACGGACAATGTGAACCTTCCGAAAGAGATGGAAACCGTACTTTTTGGGGAAGGCGCTGTGGCGCTAAGCCGAAATAAGGAAGAAATCAGTGAAGTTTTAAAAGAACTTTTTTCTTCGATGGAAATGGACAGTCCGGAAGAGTTAAAGGATTTTTTACAGAATCAACAGCAGGCACAGATTAAGTTTTCCGGGAATCTGTTTAACAATTTAAGGGGAATGTTACAAGGTAACATTTCTTCCTCTTTGCGTACCGCAATTTTGAACTTTGCAAAAAGCTATAACGACTACAGTTCGTCTGGGCATTTTTTAGCGCAACTGGAAACCATTGCGGGAGATATTGATAAACTGCTCTTACCTTCCTTCCAAGGGGAATTCGAGGATTTGATATCGCAGATGAATTTTAAAGGGGGCATGGGAGAGGATAAAGCGAATTCTTCCTTAATAAATGGTCAGATTATTCCTTTCTTATCCAACTATATTTCCCGCACCCATGATTACGGGGCTGTGCGTAATGCAGCAATTCTCTTTGTGCTTTATGCTGTAAAATACGAAAACGGATCGGAAGAACTTCTTGCAAAACAAAAAGAGGCACTATTGAATAATTCCGATTTTCGACTGCTCTTTAAGGGGAATCCGGAGGAAGCTTTCCAAGAGAGCTTAAAGAATCTGGAGATGAAAACAGGAAATAATTTACAAAGCTCTTCAACCAATTTCTCCTTGCGGGAGCGGAGGGAAAGACGGGAACGGAAAATATTTCTCAGTTTCAAGATGTCTTAAGAGGGCTTTTACTGAATGAAAGTGTATATATGCCTTTGCAACATCTTGTTTTACCCTTCCGATACGGAGAGAAAGATGTGATGAGTGAGATGTGGGTGGATCAGGATGCGAAGGATATGAATGGAGGAAAGCTGACCAAGATGCTTTTAAAATTCAATATCCAGAACTTGGGAAGTTTTGAAATCATTTCCGGTATTACCGACATGAGAGTGGATATGAGCCTATTTATGCCGGAAGATCTGATGGAGAAGCAGAAGGATGTGGAAGGAGTTGTAAACACGATTTTACGGCAAAACGGTCTTTCTGTTGCGAATCTGGGAATATATCAAAAAACAAGAGATTTTAAATTGCAGGAAGTCTTCCCGGGACTTAAAGATGCGGAGAAGGGACTAAACGTAAGAATTTAGACAGCTTTTTTCCCTTTTAAATAGAGAAAAGACTGCCGATAGAATAAGCAGTGCGTAGGAGAAGGAGACAATGGCGGATTTCAGTAAACTCATGGAGAGAAAAGCAGCGGCGCTGAAATATGACAGTGAGAAAAATGGTGCACCCATGATTGTTGCGGCAGGAATGGGGCACATGGCGGAAAAAATCACGGAAACTGCCATGAAAGCAGGCGTGCCGGTGTATGAGGATGACAGTTTGGCGTCCTTGCTTACCCAGATGAAGCTGGGGGCAGAAATTCCGGAAGAGCTTTCAGGCAATTGTAGAGATCTATATTTATTTTTTAGGCTTTACGGGAGATGCAGAAAAAGATAAGGAAGAACAAGAAAAAAGAAGAGAGGAAAGACGGATTAGAGAGCTCCAAAAGAACGAAGCAGGGCAGGAGGAACAGTCCGGACAAGAGAAAGAAACGAAGGTACGGGAAAGACTCTCTTCTTAAGGTTTGCCTAAGGACAGGCATAGAAGAGCGAGGTTTAAAATGAAGGAGCAGAGTATACGGAAGAGTTTTGTTCTCATAGTATGTCTTTTTTTTGTACTGTTTTTCCGGGAAAATGGTTTTGCGGCATCCTCTCCGATACGAAATATTCGTGTGAAAGTGCAATCCCGCTTGGAGCCCGGAGATAGTCCGGGAGATATCCGAATCGAGGGAGCGGAGGCAGAAGCGCATGAAGTTGTTGCCATGGCAAAAGGGAGTAACTTTACTATTACAAAGGCGGAATGGGGTAGCGGGAAAAAGTCCTATGTAACCGTAGGTGATGAGCTTAAGGTAGTGCTGGTGCTTACTCCCGTGGATGTTACAACGAACTTCTTTCAGGCCGCCTATCACTCCGGAACGTTCCATATAGAAGGCGGTTCTTACGTTTCCGCGAAACGAGAAGGAGATGATCTTCACCTTACTGTAAAACTGAAAGCGGTACAGGGAAGATACGATGCGCCTGTTTCCGTAGACTGGAATGCAAGAACACTCGGGCAGGTTTCCTGGACTCCCGGACAATCGGATTCACACAGCTACCAGGTTCAGCTTTTCCGAAACGGAAATCGTATTTTTGAGCTGGCAAGACTGAATGCAACACAATACAATTTTTACCCCTATATGACGAAGGCGGGAAACTATACGGTACGGGTAAAAACGATTCTGAAAAATGACAAAGAAAAAAATTATGCAGGAAGCAGTACATACAGCGAGTCCTCTGAGCTGGTAATTGACGATAGAGATGTATCGGATGGAAAAGGAAGAGTCGGAGACAAGGTTGTCAGCGGAACAGAAAAGAAGGTCGGTTGGGATAAGGATGGAAATGAATATGTCTATCGCTTACCAAGCGGAGCACTTCTTACCGGCTGGGGACATATCGGCGGCTACTGGTATTATTTTCGACCGGACGGGAAAATGGCAAAAAGATGGGAGAATGTAAACGGAAAGTGGTATTTCTTCCATGAAAACGGAGACATGGCTGTCGGATGGATTAAAGACAATAACAACTGGTATTACCTTGTTCCGGATAACGAAGCCGTAAACGGACTGGTTTCCGGAGAGATGCTTGGGCAGGGCTGGCACATCATAAGCGGCAGATACTATTACATGGAAGAAAGCGGCAGAATGCATAAAGGCTGGCTACTTGATCAGGGGAGATGGTATTACTTAAATGAGCTGGAGAATTCCTTGGAAGGGGTGATGTTCAGCGGTTTTATGGTACGGAATGAGAAGACCTATTATTTGAACAGTAACGGAGCTATGGAAACGGGCTGGGTCTCCATAGACGGAAACTGGTATTATTTTCAGAAAGACAGCGGGGAAATGCTTAGGAATACCTGGGTAGACGGTTTCCCCTTAAATGCGGACGGTATATTAGATGAAAACAGCTTTAGGCGATAGATAGAGAAGGAAATAAGCCCTTCTTATCCGCTGAACTTGCTTATAGTTTTTTCCCTTTCGTCGATGTAAAGAAGAAGGAAACGAAAGAGATACGGCTCTTTTAGACAAGCTGAATGAGCCGTGCTAAAAGGCAAGGGACCTGCCGGATAATGAAGGAGAAGGATATGAAAAAGGGGAAGAAGAAGGCTTTAGGAACGTGGGAACTTCGGGTTTTGGAGTTTACGGAAAAGCTGATTCTGCTTCTCCTTTTAATTTGGCTCATTTTAATTCCTTTCAGTAACAATGCAAGGGCGGCAGAATCGACGGTCATTGAGACGATTAAAGTCAATTTTGCAAGTCGGTTTGGAGATCAGGAGGAAATCGTTCCCCCTGATGTTACTGTCTCTGACAACGATGTCGAGATTTCGGATGTGCATTACCGAAAGGACTATGATTACTGGGTTCCGGGGCAGAAGGTAAGAGTGGAAATCCTTTTGCATGCAAAAGAGGGAAAGGTATTTTCCGCTGTGATTAACCGCTCCAAAGTAGGAGTCAGCGGTGCAAATTTCGTAGAAGCAAAGCTCATAAAAGGGAATGATCTGTTGGTCAAGGCGGATTATATCCCGATGATGGTTCTTGGTAATGTAAGCTATGCAGCTTGGAATGGTGCACACTCGATGGGTATCTGGGATAAAGTTCGTTTTGCACCATCCTATACGGTAGCACTCTATGGAGACAATAAGCTGGTACAGGAATTTAAAGGGGTCAAAACCAGTTTTTTTGACTTCGGAAAATATATGAAGGACAAGAGGAAAACCTATTACTACGAAGTCAAGGCAGCACCTCTTACGGAAGAGCAGAAGAAATATTTAAAAGAAGGACAATATGTTATAGCCACAACGGATGAGGTGCAGGAGCCTGCGGGGAGCGGCCCTGAACTTGAACCGGAGCAAAGCATTGAAGACTATCTAAGCGAAGGAAATGGAGTAGAGCCCAATTCCTGGCGCTATGTGGGAAGACGCTGGTACTTTTTGGATGCATCCTGTCGAGTCAAGAAAGGCTGGCTGGAAAGAAGCGGAGAATGGTTTTTCTTAAATCCGAAGAGCGGTGCAATGGAGACCGGTCTCGTAGAGACAGGAAAAGATAAATTTGCTTACTTCCGGGATGACGGAGTGATGCTAAGCAATACTTGGGTGCATTACGGACCGGATGTATGGTATCTCTTCGGGCAGGACGGATACATGATAAACGGTTGGTGGAAGAACAGCCGGGGAGATTGGTTTTACTTGAATCCCGATTTCAAAGGAAGGATGCATATCGGTTGGTTAAAATATAAAGAAGACTGGTACTACCTTGATAAAAACGGAGCCATGCTAAGAGGCTTCCAGAATATCAACGGAAAAACCTATTTCTTTGTCGAAGACGGGAAAATGCTTAGCAATACCGATGTGGAAGGAAGACATTTAGGAGCCGACGGAGCCGCAACATAGGACAGCGGCGTCGATTTCATGATTTTTTTGTTTGATTTTAGTGATGAAAGCCGCTTATCTTTGCGGCAAATTCTGTCGATACAATTGTAATTCGTTTGGAATACTAGGAGAAGGAGTTATTAAGATGGATTTATTTCCTTTACAAAGTGGACTACAGGGAGTGGTAAGGGGAGTGCAGAACAATCCGATACAGGGTCTGTCCCAAGCCGGGGACGCGCTGTCTTTTCGGAATGTCCTTTCCACTACGGTGAGAGGGGGGAAGCCTGCAGGGAACGAATGCGTTTACCAAAGCGAGTGCTCTTCCGGGAAGGGCTGCACAATATGAGTCTATCTTCGACGAAGCGAGTCGGACCTACGGGGTATCGAAGTCGCTTCTTCTTGCCGTAGCAAAACAGGAATCGAATTTCAACCCGAATTCGGTTTCTCATGCTGGAGCGCAGGGAATCATGCAGCTTATGCCCGGTACGGCAAAGACGCTGGGCGTAAAGAATGCCTTTGATCCTTATGAAAATATCATGGGAGGAGCAAAGCTTCTTCGGGACAATATCAAGAGCTTCGGTTCTGTTCCGCTTGCCCTTGCCGCATACAATGCCGGTCCCGGTGCAGTGAAGAAGTATGGCGGTGTACCGCCTTATAAAGAGACACAGGACTATGTCAGAAAGATCATGGCAGACCTGGGAGACAATGCCTATCAGGCAAAAAGCCATTTTAATTATAAGGGAGATCAGGGAGGAAGCAGTTCAGCTTATTCCGAAAGCAACTTGGGACTCGGAGGAGGGAATGGAATTTTCGGAAACAATTCGCTCTTGTCGTTCTTAGGTTCCTCCGGAGGAAATTCACTTCTTCTTTCCGGTGTGATGCAGTCTCTTCTTACGCAGAGTCTGCTACAGGGAAGACAAAGAGAAGCGGCAGCAGGGGATGGAGACAATTCTACCGTGACCTTGGACAGGCAGAGTTTTCAGAGCTTGGTATCGTTATTACAGATTCAGATGATGATGCCTTCCCGAATAGGTGAAACGGGAGAACGGATATAAAGCAGAGGAAAAAGGAGAACTCCTCTTTTTGAAATTAAGAAAGGAAGGAGCAGACTATGGTTTTACGGGACTGTAAAAAGGGAATGGTGCACTGGCCGGAGGGAGATAGAAATATTCCCGTACTGGTAGAAAAAAATGACGAGGAAATCATTCTTTATTTTAAGGGATATAAGTTTGAAGATAGACGCTTTATATCGGAGATAGACTTTTATGACCTGCAAAAGGGCATGATCGTAACACTCTCCGAAGTTCTTATGCGGAAAAATCCGGCATTTCCGGAAAGTCCCTATCCTTGGATTGGAGTTTGCGAGGTACAGGAGGTTCTCCGTATCGTGCAAAGACAGAACGACGTCCGTGTATCTGTTGCGATGGAGCTTCCCTTTGTGAAAGAGACAGAGCCGGATGCAGAGGATGGCGAAACGGAGGAACTCCACTTCTTCGGCGTTATCCGAAACCTAAGTGCCGGCGGTATCTTTATGGAAAGTTCGGAACCTTTGAAAGAAGATGATATTGTACGCTTCCGCTATCGCTTTGATAAAGAAGACCGGGAATTAAAGCTTGTGGTGGTTTGGATGAAAGCTGCCGAAAATGGAAACTTCGGCTACGGGCTTCGTTTTCTCCGGATGAGCCTCGGGATGGAATCGGAAGTCCGGAATCATGTATTCAAACTGATTTCCGAAAATGCGAAGAAGAAGTAGGGGAAGGATACCGCTATATCTGTAGTTCAAGTTTTAACTTTTGTGAGGGAGAACAAAGTGAAACTTTCTTTAACAATGATTATCAAAAATGAAAGCCGTTGCATAGAGCGTTGCTTGAAGGCAATTATACCTTATGTAGACATGGTAGTGCTCTGTGACACAGGTTCTACGGATGGAACCCTGGAAATTTGCAAGGCGTGGGAGGATAGGAAGTTCTTCCATGTTTTTTCTATTCCTTGGGAAAAGGATTTTTCAAAGGCAAGAAATCATGCTCTGGAACTTGCAGAGGGTCTGGGAGCCACTGCACATATTGTTTTGGATGCTGATGAGGAGTTCTTAGAGGAGTCCTTAGGGGAGTCCGATAAAAAATCAAAAGGAAATCGTAGTACAGAAAAAAAGTATGTTGAAAAATTTGTTCAAAAAGGGGAAGGAAATGTTCTACATTTGACTAAGGATGAACTTGAAACAAGTATTGCAACAAACTCCAAGATTAAAAATTTACTTGAAACAGCAAATAAAGAACATGGAAAAAGCTGGGTATGTGCTTTTCGAGAAAGGAATTTTTTTTATAGCGAAGAAGGGGAAATAGAAGAAGCCATATCGGAGTCTCACAGAATTTTCACCAAAGGACTTCGTTTTTCCGGAAAAGTACATGAGCAGGTTAATTTTCACGGACCAAGGCTTCGTTTGCCAATTACTTTTTTGCATGACGGATATTTGATGAAAGGAAAAGGGAATAGAAATCTGGAGCTATTGGAAGAAGAGTTAAAACAGAATCCCGAAGATGCCTATCTTCATTATCAAATAGCCATTACTTTGCAAAAGGAAAAGGAGAAAGATAGGGCATTATATTCTTTTCGAAAATTTCTCGAATATCTTCCTGAAGAAGACTTGGAAAGTCCCTATGGGAAAGAGGGAATAATACAGTTTCTCTATTTAGTTATGGACTTGAATAGAGAGGAACTTTATCAAGAAGCCATGGATTTAATTTATACCTTGGAACAAGATGGAAGAAAAAAAGTAATGGAGCAATCGGCGGATTATCATTTGCCTTAGGACTTTTTTATATGAAATATATTGCTAAAGAGCCGGAAAGTCGCCTATCGCTTTTACCTGCAATTGAAAAGCAATTTCTACACTGCCTCTCAATAGGTGAAGAAAACAGGAAAGAAGGTACAGTAGGAACTGCGTCATACAAAGCACATCATAACCTTAGTCTGTATTATGAATTTATTGGAGATAAAGAAAAGGCGAAGAAAGAATTGGAAGAAGCGAGAAAACAATAAATTGTCCAACGAGATAAGGAAAATAAAGGAGTAAGATGGAATTCACAAGAGAGTTTTTTTATGATGAAGTACGAGATGGGTTTTATATTCCGGGGATAGTTAAAAGATTGTGGGGGGCCGGACTTACAATTTTATCCGAGATTGATAGGATTTGTAAAAAATATAATATTCCTTATTATGCAGATGGCGGAACACTTCTTGGAGCAGTGCGAGACGGTCAATTTATCCCTTGGGATGATGATATAGATATTATTATGAGAAGGGAAGATTTTAAGAGATTCAGCCTGTTTGCCAAGAAAGAACTGCCTGCAGAATTGGACTTTGAATCCTTGGAGTTAAACGCAGAGTATTCTACCTTTACGGCATGTCTAGGGAAAAAAGATACGGATTTTCGACCGGAATTACTTAGAAAATATCAAGAGTATCCCTATCCGGAAACAATAGATATTTTTATCTTGGATGAACTTGCTCGGAATCCTGAAGATGAAGAGTTTAGAGAAAAAGTCTTAAAAATGTTGGTGGGAATTCTCAAATACGATGAAAAATATGGAAAAACGGAACAACTGCTGGAAGAGTTGGAAGAGATAGAAGACGTATTGAAAATCCGTTTTGATAGGGAGAAATCACTAAAGGCACAATTGTTCCATGTTATGGATAGGGTATGTCAGGAGTTTAATGGTACAGGAAGTAATATGCTTGCTATAGTCCCTTGGACTGCTTATTTGGGCCTATATAGCTATCCTCGATCTGCCTTTGAAAAAAGCGATTGGATTCCCTTTTGTAATACTGAAGTTCCGGCTCCGATAGGGTATGATACGGTACTTCGTGCTGAATATGGAGATTATCATAAAAAGGTAAAAGCCGGAGGCATACATGCCTATCCTTGTTTTAAGACTTATGAGGATGAGCTCAGAGAGAAACTTAAGGAAGGGTGGATTTTTAATTATCACTTTTCAGAAGAAGATTTGGAGCACCCCGTTGTAGAGAATTTCCGAAATCTTATCATAAGGACAGTAGAAGAGTTTATCGGTCTTCATAAGGAACTCTTTTATCATTATACAAAAAGAGATATTCCAGGCTGTCTTTCGGATATTTCCAATCTGCAGGAACAGGCCATTGTGTTGGGAAAGGCGATAGAGCGGAAAAAAGGAGAACAAGCCGTTTCCATTTCCATCATAGAGCAATATTGTGAAGCACTATATCAGGCTTATATGGCATTGAGTGAAGTATTGCCTATGGAAGATTTATTTCTTTTATCCGCTACAGTACATAAGGAATTAAAGCAAAAATTGAAAAAACCGGGATATTACTTAAAGAAATTGCGCTCCGCTTTAGAAAAGGACTTCAAGAGACAGGTGGTGTTTCTTCCGCATAGTGCCAAGCATTTTGAAAGCCTTCGCCCTTTAGTGGATGCGCTTCTACAGGCGGGGGATACGGAATGTAAGATTATTCCGATTCCCTACTATGATCGGTATGGAGACGGAAGCTTGAAAGAGATGCACTATGAAGGGGATGACTTCCCCAAGGAATATGAAATCACAGACTATAGAAACTACAACTTTGCAACAGAGCTTCCGGATTGTATCGTAATCAATTCGCCCTATGATCAGTTTAACCAGGTGTGGGCGGTGCATTCCGCTTTTTATAGTCGGGAAATGAAAAAGTATACGAATAAGCTGGTGTATATTCCCTGGTTTGTAACCGACGAAATCAATCCGAAGGACGAAGAAGACGGAAAATCCTTTTACAATATGAAATTCTATGTGGAAGTGCCCGGCATTTTTCATTCCGACTTAAGCATTGTGCAGTCGGAAGGAATGAAGAAAGCCTATCTTTCCAAGATATCCAAGTTTGCGGGAACAGCAGTTAGAAAAAGGATGAGCAAGAAGATCAGCGGAGCAGGTTCCTGTCTTTTGGGAGAAAAAGAGGGACAAGGGACGAAGGAATTGGTAGAACGCTTTAGAAGATTCTTATTTAAGGCATAGTGCAGAGAAGCGAGATAAATTTTGGATTTAATGAGGATAGACGGATAGAAAAGAGAAGGAAGAGTATGAAGCTGGAGAAAGAATTTTTTTATGATGAAGTACGGGATGGATTTTATATTCCCGGAATAATGAAAAGAGCGTGGAATGCAGAACTTATGATTCTCTCAGAGGTGGATAGAATCTGTAAGAAATATGATATTAACTACTACGCCTTTGGAGGGACTTTGATTGGGGCAGTGAGGGATAAACAGTTTATTCCTTGGGATGACGACATAGATATCTGTATGAAGAGGGAGGACTTTCAGCGCTTCTGCTGGGTTGTTAAGGAGGAATTGCCGGAAGAATTGGAATTTCATTCCGTTGGATTCGATAAAGACCATACGAATTTTGTCTCAGCTGTGGCGAAAAAAAATATGAGTTTTCAATCTGCCATGCTTAGAAAATATCAAGAGTACCTTTATGTAGTTACGCTGGATATTTTTGTTTTAGATGAGCTGTCAAAAAATCCTGAAGATGAAGAGTATAGAAAAATTCTATTCAAGATGTTTGCGGGGATTTATGGAATTATAAAAAAGAGAAAGAAGAGCAAATTACTTTGGAGAGAATTAACGGAGATAGAAAGTTTATTGAAGATTCAATTGGATAGAGAAAGACCACTAGAACCGCAATTATATTTTATTCTGAATCAGATATTTCAAGAATTTAATGGTGGAGGCGGGGACTTTGCTCTTATGGGAACGTATGCATTTGAAGGAAGACTCAGGTATCCTCGCTCTGCCTTTGAAAAAAGCAATTGGATTCCGTTTTGTAATACTGTAGTTCCGGCTCCGATAGGGTATGATACAGTACTTCGAGAAGAATATGGAGATTACCATAAAAAGGTAAAAGCCGTGGGAGAACATACATACCCTTCTTTTAAAGGCTATGAGGATATGATCAGAGAGGAACTTAAGGAAGAGTGGATTTTTACTTATCACTTTTCAGAAGAAGATTTGCTTCGCCCTAAAATAGAGAATCTTAGAGACATTGTGATGCACATGGAAGAAGCCCTTGCAGTCTCTCAGAAAGAGCTTTTTAAAGAGTATGAAAGAGGAGAGATTCAGGCTTGTTTACAGCGACTTTCCAAGGCACAGGAAGATGCAATTGCTTTTGGAGATGCCATTGAGCGGAAAAAGGGAGAGGGAAGCGAATCAGTTTCTGTTTTGGAAAAGTATTGTGAAGCACTGTATCAGGCTTATATGGCATTGAGTGAACTATTGCCTATGGAAGATTTATCTATTTTATCCGCTACAGTACATAAGGAATTAAAGCAAAAATTGAAAAAACCGGGATATTACTTAAAGAAATTGCGCTCCGCTTTAGAAAAGGACTTCAAGAGACAGGTGGTGTTTCTTCCGCATAGTGCCAAGCATTTTGAAAGCCTTCGCCCTTTAGTGGATGCGCTTCTACAGGCGGGGGATACGGAATGTAAGATTATTCCGATTCCCTACTATGATCGGTATGGAGACGGAAGTCCGAAAGAAATGCACTATGAGGGAGAGGACTTCCCCAAAGAATATGAAATCACAGATTATAGGAACTACAACTTTGCAACAGAGCTTCCGGATTGTATCGTAATCAATTCTCCCTACGATCAGCTCAACCAAGTGTGGACGGTGGAACCCGCTTTTTATAGTCGGGAAATGAAAAAGTATACAAATAAGCTGGTGTATATTCCCTGGTTTGTAACCGACGAAATTAATCCGAAGGACGAAGCAGACGGAAAAGCCTTTTACAATATGAAATACTATGTGGAAGTGCCCGGCATTTTTCATTCCGACTTAAGCATTGTGCAGTCGGAAGGAATGAAGAAAGCCTATCTTTCCAAGATATCCAAGTTTGCGGGAACAGCAGTTAGAAAAAGGATGAGCAAGAAGATCAGCGGAGCAGGTTCCTGTCTTTTAGGAGAAAAAGAAGGAGAGGGAAGCAAGGAAGTAATAAAGTGCTTTAGAAAGTTTTTACTAAAAGCTTAATGAGGCATGAGAATAGCCGGGTCTTGCAAAACAGATAGGATAGAAAGAATAGGGAAAAAATGATGAATAGAGAAAGAGAATTTTTCTATGATGAAGTAAGAGAGGGTTTCTACATCCCCGGAATAATGAAAAGGGCTTGGGGTGCCAATCTTACTATACTCTCTGAAATTGACAGAATCTGTAAAAAATATGAGATTCCTTATTATGCAGCTGGTGGCACCCTCCTTGGAGCAGTACGGGATGGGCAATTTATCCCCTGGGATGATGATATAGATATTCTGATGCTGAGAAAGGATTTCAATCACTTTGTTGAAATTGTAGAAAAGGAACTACCCAAAGATATGCAATTTTTTTCGATGTCCGAAAATAAAGGGCATTATGGTTTTATTTCAGGAGTCTGTAAAAACAGGATAGGATTTGAAACGGAATTACTCCGAAATTATGAGGAGTTTCCATATTTTTCAACAGTAGATATCTTTATTTTAGATGACTTTCCCGAAGACCCTCAAGAGGAAGAAGACTGGAAACAGCTTATCCTTATGCTTGGAAAAATATTGCAAACAATACAAAATAAAAAAGACGACAAGCAAATTATGAAATTGCTGGATCAGGCAGAGGCAGTTTTGAATTTTCATTTTGACAGAACTGGCAACCTGGAGCATCAGTTATATTTGTTGGTGGATACTGTTTTTCAAAGTTTTAATAATGGGGGAGATAAGATTGGCTGTGCTTTTTTTATCATTTTTTTAATTCACATATGCTTTTTTTCATAAGTCTTCCTATGAAAAGAGTATAAGAGTTCCTTTTTGTAATATACAAATCCCTATTCCGGAAGGGTATGATGCAGTACTTCGAGAAGAATATGGAGATTATCATAGGATAGTAAAAGGAGGGGGCACGATTATCCGGGATATAAAGAATCAGAGGATAAAATCAAAGAAACTTTTCGAGATAAATGGAATTTTTGATTATTACTTTAAGGAAGAAGATTTGCTTCGCCCTAAAATAGAGAATTTTAGAGATATTGTGATACACATGGTGGAAGCCCTTGCAGTCTCTCAGAAAGAGCTTTTTGAAGAGTATGAAAGAGGAGAGATTCAGGCCTGTTTACAGCGGCTTTCCAAGGCACAGGAAGATGCAATTGCTTTTTGGAGATGCCATTGAGCAGAAAAAAAGGGAGAGGGAAGCGAATCAGTTTCTGTCTTGGAAAAGTATTGTGAAGCACTGTATCAGGCTTATATGGCATTGCGTGAACTATTGCCTATGGAAGATTTATCTATTTTATCCGCCACAGTACATAAGGAATTAAAGCAAAAATTGAAAAAACCGGGATATTACTTAAAGAAACTGCGTTCCGCTTTAGAAAAGGACTTCAAGAGACAGGTGGTGTTTCTGCCGCATAGTGCAAAGCATTTTGAAAGCCTTCGCCCCTTAGTGGATGCGCTTCTAGAGACGGGAGATACGGAATGTAAGATTATTCCGATTCCCTACTATGATCGGTATGGAGACGGAAGCTTGAAAGAAATGCACTATGAGGGAGAGGACTTCCCTAAGGAATATGAAATTACAGATTATAGGAACTACAACTTTGAAGTAGAGCTTCCGGACTGTATCGTAATCAATTCTCCCTACGATCAGTTCAATCAAGTGTGGACAGTGGAACCCACTTTTTATTGTCAAGAAATGAAAAAGTATACGAACAAGCTGGTGTATATTCCCTGGTTTGTAACCGACGAAATCAATCCGAAGGACAAAGAAGACGGAAACGCCTTTTACAATATGAAATACTATGTGGAAGTGCCCGGTATTTTTCATTCCGACTTAAGCATTGTGCAGTCGGAAGGAATGAAGAAAACTTATCTTGCAAAGATAGAGGAGTTTGCAGGGAAAGATGTCGCAAAGAAGATGGAAAAAAAGATAGCCGGAGCAGGTTCCTGTCTCCTAGGAGAGAAAGAGGGGCAGGGGATTCAGAACGTGGTGGACTGCTTTAGGAGCTTTTTATTAAAAGCGTAAAATACAGAATAATTAGGATGAAGTTTCATCTAAAAAGAGATACGGAATAAAAAGGAGAGATATGACATTCGAAAGAGAGTTTTTTTATGACGAAGTACGGGATGGCTTTTATATTTCCGGGATCATCAAGAGATTTTGGGCGTATGAACTGACAATTTTATCCGAGATTGACAGAATCTGTAAAAAATATAATATTCCGTATTATGCTGATGGAGGAACTCTACTGGGCGCAGTCAGGGATGGTCAATTTATTGCCTGGGATGATGATATCGATATCATGATGCTACGAAAGGACTATAATCGATTTGCGCAGATTGCCCAAAAGGAACTTCCGGAAGAACTTTCCTTTAATTCTTTAGAGGTGAATAAAGACTGCGAAGAATTGGCGGCTTCAGTGGGGAAGCAAGTTGTTGGATTTGGTGCCGAATTACTTAGAAAATATCACGAATATCCTTATGCAGGATCAGTGGATATTTTTATTGTAGATGAACTGGAAAAAGATTCGGAATTGGAAGAGCATAGAAGTTTAGTACTGAAAAGAATATTATTCCTTATTGAAGCGATTGAGAAACACGGGAAAAGCAAAGCGGTTTTGAAAGAAATAAATGAAATAGAAAAAATACTGAAGATTCAGGTCGATCGAAGAACTGCATTAAAGCCACAATTACGCCGCGTAATGGATAAAATATTTCAGGAGTTCAATGGACGAGAAGGGGACCAACTTGCTATCATGCAGTTTTATGCATTTTTGGGGACTTGTAAATACCCTCGTTCCGCTTTTGACAAAAGCAAATGGAATCCATTTTGCGGTATGCAGCTTCCGATTCCGAAAGATTATGATGCAGTGCTCCGTGCCGAGTATGGGGACTATCACAAGAAAGTAAAGGGTGGGGGTGGACATGGCTACCCTTGCTTAAAGAAATATGAGAATAAATTGAAAACTTTGATGAAGGGAGCATGGGACCCTGACTACCACTTTTCTGAGGAAGATTTAGTTCGTCCTAAAATACAGAATTTTAGAGATATAGCTATTTCTATGGCGGAAACTTTTAAGCATTCATATAAACAATTTTTTGAAGATTGCCTAAAAGGGGATATCTCCACTTGTATTTCAAGGCTTTCCCGGATGCAGGAAGAAGCGATTGCTTTTGGAACTGCGATAGAACAGAAAAAGGGAGAGGGTACGGAGTCGGTTAGAGTATTGGAAGAGTATTGTGATGCTCTTTATCAGGCTTATAACGCTTTAAGCGATTTAACGGCTCTTAAAGAAGACGGAATAGAAAAGCAAAAACAGACAGAAGAAATCTGTAGATCTACAGATATTTCTTCCGGCTTGCAAAAAGAATTGGAAAAAATTGCAAATACCCTTTTGTATTATCCGGAAAAATTGCAAACTGCTTTGAAAAAAGACTTTAAAAGGCAGGTGGTCTTTCTTCCGCATACTGTGAAGTATTTTGAGAGCATAAGACCTTTAGTGGATGCCCTTCTTAAGGCGGAGGATATGGAGTGCAAGATTATTCCGATACCTTACTATGATAAGTATGGAGATGGAAGCCCGAAGGAACTGCACTATGAGGGAGATGCTTTCCCAAAAGAATACAAAATTATTGACTACAGAACGTATGATTTTGTGAGTGAACTCCCGGATTGTATTGTTATAAATTCCTCTTACGATGAATTTAATCAGGTATGGTCCGTTACGCCTTCGTTTTATAGCAAGGAGATGAAAAAGTATACGAATAAGCTTGTCTATATCCCCTGGTTTGTGACAGATGAGATTAATCCCCATGCTAAGGAAGATGAGAAAGCTTTTATTAATATGGAATATTATGTAACGGTTCCGGGGCTTTTTCACTCGGATTTAACGATTGTGCAATCGGAGGGAATGAAAAAAGCTTATCTTGCAAAGATAGAAGAGTTTGCAGGGAAAGATGTCGCAAAGAAGATGGAAAAAAAGATAGCCGGAGCAGGTTCCTGTCTCCTGGGAGAGAAAGAGGGACAGGGGGTTCAGAATGTGGTGGACTGCTTTAGGCTATTTTTAGAAAAATAAAGGAAAGAAGTATTGGCTGGTAAATAAGCTTATATAGGATTACCAAAAAGCACAGATGGAAAATTCTTTTCGAATCCGGATTTTTACCATGGAGGAAATTTTTATATGGATTACAGGAAACGATATTGTACACTCTCGAGGATTTTTTGGATAATACGCCACTTTCTTTACCGTTTGACCAAGAGTTTTCTCATGGCAAAGTAAGAGAAATTACTGAAAATATAGGGAATACGGGCGAAAAGGTCTATCATTATTTACAAGAAGGAGTATGGTATGGAATTCGAAAGAGAATTTTTTTATGATGAGGTACAGGATGGCTTCTATATACCGGGAATCATGAAGAGAGCGTGGGGAGCCGGACTGACTATCCTGTCTGAGATTGATAGAATCTGTAATCAATACGATATTCCATATTATGCAGATGGAGGCACTCTTCTGGGGGCGGTTCGAAATGGGCAGTTTATTCCTTGGGACGATGATATCGATATTATGATGCTTCGTAAAGATTACGATAAATTTAAAGAGGTTCTAAAGGATGAACTTGCAAAAGAATTATCTTTATATACCTTAGAAACACAGGACAATCATTATAGTTTTTTTACAACGCTATCAACACATGATGTGGATGTTCATTCGGGATTACTTCGAAAGTACCGGGAATACCCGTTTATTGCATCAGTGGATATTTTTGTTATAGATGAACTTTCCAAGAAGCCTGAGGAGGAAGAAAGAAGAAAAAGAGTGTTGATGGGATTTCTTGCCATTTTAAACAGGTTAAAGAAAAATCCTGAAAAAGATGATACGTTTCATGAAGAACTTAAAAAGTTGGAAAATCTGATTTCTGTGCATTTTGACAGGGACTTGCCTTTAGAAAGACAATTATATAGAGAGATTTAGAAAGAATTGATTCAATACAATGGAAAAGGTGGCGAACGATTTGCCTGTATCCCCTGGTATATTCTTCATGAAGACTGTTCGTATCCCAAAACGGCTTTTGATAAAAGAAAAAGAATCCCTTTCTATACTGCATCTCTTCCCGTCCCGGAAGACTATGATGCAGTACTTCGTGCAGAATACGGAGATTATCATAGAAAGGTTAAAGCAGGAGGAGCGCATAACTATCCCTATTTTAAGAAATTTAATACTATGCTTCAAAAAGATTTTAAAGACAGATGGATGCCGGAGTATTCCTTTTCAGAGGAAGATTTACGAAGACCGCAGATTCAAAACTTTAGAGACTTGGCTATGCTTACAGTAGAGTCTTTTTGCTCTGCACAAAAAGAATTAATGGTAGCCATAGAAAATAGAGAGTTTCCAAGATGTCTTTCAAAACTTGCTACGATGCAGGAAGAAGCTATTACCTTCGGCAATGCCATAGAGCAGAAAAAAGGGGAAGGCACGAAGTCGGTTTCTGTGATAGAAGAGTATTGCGAAGCCTTATTCGAGCTTTATCAGAGTATATCCGAGCAAGGCGTGAGAGCTGATTTTTCGAAAGTTCCAGCTCTTGAAGTGAAAGCGCTTAAAAAAGAGAGAAAAAAAATTCAAACTTGTCTTGAAAATTTAGAAGTTGCAGTGCAGAAAGACTTTAAAAAGCAAGTTGTCTTTCTGCCACATAGCGCAAAGCACTTTGCAAGTCTTCGTCCTTTGGTGGATGCTTTGTTAGAGGAGGAAGAGGTAGAGTGTAAGATTATTCCGATTCCCTATTATGACAAATGCGGGGACGGAAGACTGAAAGAAATACACTACGAAGGAGAGGATTTTCCAAAGGGATATGAAATTGTAGATTACAACTGTTATGATTTTTCAATAGAACTTCCGGACTGTATCGTGATCAATTCTCCTTATGATGAATTTAATCCGGTGTGGACCGTGGATTCAGCATTTTATAGCAGAGAGATGAAAAAATATACGAAGAAGCTGGTATACATTCCCTGGTTTGTAACGGATGAAATTGATCCGAAGAATGAAGAGGACGGAAAAGCCTTTACCAATATGGAATATTATGTAACGGTGCCGGGACTCTTTCATTCGGACTTCACGATTGTGCAATCGGAAGGGATGAAGAAAGCCTATCTTGCAAGATAGAGGAGTTTGCAGGGAAAGATATTTCAAAAAAAATGGAAAAAAAGATATCCGGAGCAGGTTCCTGTCTTTTAGGAGATAAGGAAGGACAGGGAATTAAGGAAGTGGTAAAAGAATTTAAGAATTTTTTATAATAAATATCATAAAATATATTTTCCATCCGAGAGCTTTGCGGTAGAATAGACTGTGAATTTTTTGTTTTATCGGCTTATCTTTATAGTTGCTCTTGAAAGGGGTCTATAAGGGGAGAGGGAAAAGGCCTTAAAGGAGAATATCGTAGTTATGAGAAAAGAATTGATAGAAGCGCAGATTGTCCTGGGGAAGGATGATGTAAAAAGAGAGCTGAAGGATTCGATTCGTCGTAATGCATGGAAGAGAATCTTTCTCGTTGCGGGAAATTCTTTTTTTAAGCTTCCAATAGGGAGAGATTTTGCAGAGATAGAAGAAGAAATGGGAATTACAGTGGAGAAGTTTTCCGGCTTTTCTGTGAATCCCAAGTTGGAAGAAGCGATAGAAGGAAGTAGAGCATTCAAGGCTTTTTCCGGAGATGTTATCATAGCGATAGGCGGCGGTTCCGCAATGGATACGGGAAAGTGCATCAAGCTGTTTTCCGCTGTACCGGAGGAAAAACTCTTTCAAGTTCCTTGGCAGGATAACGGGGTACCCTTTGTGGCTATCCCCACTACGGCGGGTTCCGGCTCGGAAAGCACTCCCTTTGCCGTATTGTATCGGGACGGAGAAAAGCTATCTATAGAAGATGAAAGTATCTATCCGCTGATTCGCGTAGAAGATGCAAGAAGCCTGGCTTTCTTACCGCTTTACCAGAAGAAGGTTTGTCTTATGGATGCCTTGAGCCATGCCATGGAGGCTATCTGGTGTAAGAATAGTGTGGGAGACAGCATGTATTACGGGAAGGAAGCGATTGAAACGATTTTGGATTTCTATCAGGCTTACTTTGAAAACCGGAGTGATGCTCTTCAGAAAATAGCCTATGCTGCAAATCAGGCCGGAAAGGCGATTGCCATTACCAAAACTACCGGAGGACACGCACTTTCCTATAAGCTCGGAACACTATTCGGGCTTCCTCACGGCCTTGCAACGAGCCTTGTTAATAAAGAGCTTTATCCCTTACTGACAAGGAATAAAGAGAAGATGGAAGACTTGGAGAGCCTTCGCTTTCTTGCCCATTGCTTTGGCGGGAACAAGCCGGAAGAGGGGGTGGAGCGTTATCTGGAATTTCTGGAAGAAATGGATCTCATTCCGAAAGAGAGACGATTCTATCTGGAGAGAATGGATTTGCAAGACAGTTCTCCCGAGAAAGAGCAGGATTTTTGGAAAGGGACGCTGGAGACTTTAACGAAGTCGGTCAATGTGGAAAGACTGCAAAATCATCCCATGCCTCTTAGCGAAGAAGAAATCAGCGGAGTATATCGTTCCATTCTGATGATAGAAGAATAAGAATTTATTCCGAATTGAAAAAATCAAATAAAGAGTATTTTTATACATTATAGGTCTGAAAGAGGGAAAATCTGCGTTCACATCCTCATTTCAGACCTATATTTTTTTCAGGCCTATTTTTTTTCAGGCCTATATTTTTTTCAGACCTATATTTTTGTTAAAGACATCATTCATTTTTTTGCTGGCATCTTTTTTTATAAAAAAATATTAAATATGTGTTTTGATTTGAAATTGCATTTATATTATTTAAGAATTCTGTCGAAACGACTATTGAAAAGCGAAGTAAAGGCGGAAACATTATATAATTAAAGTGAAAAACAAAAAAACATTAATTTTTAATTTTTCTATTGACACTGCTTCGCAATATGTTATAATCCGAATTGTAAGTTAATTTGAAATCCTGCTAGCCGAGGAGATAGCAAGGAGAGCACGACTTACCAGCAGATTCTGACCGGATCTGTTTGAGCAAAACCGGGGAAACCCGGTGACGCAAAGCTATAGGGCCTGTAACATGGCAGCCAGTTGCGATCTTTCAGTATGAAGATGTTCATTTAAAACAAATTTCATGTGAAGATTACGGTTAGCTGGCAATCAGGAAGGGATCCTGAGTGTCGGTTTTTTTATACTCGAAAAGGAGTAATTCTTTTCAAAACTATATGGTTTTTAACCATGGCAAACCCGGGGAAACCCGGTGACGCAAAGCTATAGGGACTGTAAAATGTCAGCCAGCTGCAATCATGGATCCCCTGACCAGGGCGAGATGATTCTGCTTCCTGACTCCCTCGTAAAAGAAGGAGTTATCACATGAAGAAACTAGTAATAAAATTATTTGTACTTACAGCCATATTTACCGCATTCTTTGCAATTACAGCTTATGCTGCAAAGGGAAATGCACAGGACGCATTTGCAAAAGTGAATGAAATCAGAGTAGCAAACGGATTAAGCCCGCTTACATGGAACGGACAGATTGAGAATGCAGCGAAAGTTCGCGCAAACGAAATCGTAAGCAGCTTTTCCCACACAAGACCGGATGGAAGTTCTTGGTATACGGCAGATGCAAGTGTTCTTTACGGAGAAAATCTTGCACAGTATTATGACGGTGCCGATGAAGTAGTAGCTGCTTGGATGAATTCTCCATCCCATAAGGCCAATATTTTAAAGCCGGAATTCAAGAGCGGCGCAATCGCAGCCATTGAAGTGGACGGAGAAGTATATTGGGCAGAAGAATTTGGGATTTAAGCAGTATGCAGAGCTTTTTATAGAGTGAAAAGCCCGAGCGAGTTTGCTAAAAAATAAAATAGTAGAAAAATGTGAATCATTGAACGTGAAGGAAGGGTTGCCGACAGATCATCGGTAGCCTTTCTGTGCGTTTTGAGACAAAATTCCGCTAATCCTCTTTTTTTATCCTGCAATTCATAGTAAAGTAAAGAAAGACACAGGGGGACGACTATGGAAGAAAAAGAGAGTCTGAACAGCACGTTTATTGTCGAGGTGAAATGCATGGAAAATGATACCTGGCAGGGAAAGATTACTTGGGCAGAGAAAAACCGCGGACAATATTTTCGAAGTGCTTTGGAACTTCTAAAGCTCATGGATAGAGCCTTGACGGAAGGGAACTTCCATCTTGAGGAAGACGAGGAAGGCAAAGAAGAATAGGAAGAATAGCGGGATATGGACAAGCAATTAGACAGCCTTTATGCCATTGATTTACTGGGAATTCTTATCAGTGGCAGGGAAGAGGGAGACTTCCAAGGGGAGCTCGTGCAACAATATTCAAAGGATAGAATTCCTTTTTACGGTACCTTGGATTTAATCAAAAAAATGGAATCCTTCTATGATGAGTGGGATTACCCGGAGGCTTCTTCCAGAGAGAGAAGCTTCCGAAAAAGAGAAAAATACAGCTACCCCGACAGAAGAGGCAAGAAACGATTGGCGGACGAAGCGAGTCATTTAGAAAAGTTTCCTATAGTAGAGGAGCGTGGCAGCAAAGGGAGCTTTTTTGTACACACCAAGTTCAGGCAAAGAACGAGCTGGCAAGGAGATGTATATCATGGGGAATCAGGAGATGCCTATTCCTTTTCCAGCGTGCTTCACCTGTTTCGGATTATGGAAAGGGAATGTGCAAGGTGAAAAAACTGATATTCCTGCTTCTTTTTCTTTTCCTTGTTTCCTGCGCAAAAAAGCCCAGCGGCAAGATACAGGGAAGAGAGATTCGTCTGGCCTATGATAAGGATAATTATCCGTTTACGGCAGAAGACAGCGACGGAAATCCCATTGGCTTCGAAATAGAACTGATAAAAATGATTTCGGAAAAAGAAGGATTCAGCTTGAAGTTTCTCCCTAAAAACCAATCCGCCTTGGGCCCATCCGTGATTACCGGTACTTCCGATATGGCAATGGGAGGCTTACTTAAGGAAGAGGAAGAAACGCGAATTCAGTTTTCCGAATTCTATGGGATGGTAAAGCTTGGGCTTCTCCTTTCTCCTTACCTTTTTGGAGAAGAGGGCGAGGACGGTTCGGATGTCTTCGATAAGCTTCGCGGAGAGACCATTTTGGTAAAAGAAGGGAGCCTTGCGGCAAAGCTTTTGGAGAAGCAGAGAGAAGAAAAAGGCTATTTTCTGAAAGTAGTACAGAGCAATGAAGATTTTATTCAAAAAGCGGAAGAAGGCGAGGCGGATGCTGTTGCGGAAACGCTTCCTGTTCTGGAAGTGTTAGAAAACAAGATTGTCTTTTCGGATGGAGAAAAGTCATTCAGCAAAGCCGGAGTACGGATTTATCCTATTCAAGAAGAGGAGGAACTTTGCTTTATAGTCAGTAAGGGACAGAATGGAGAGATTCTTCGCGCATTTGAACGCGGATTTCGAAAACTAAAGGAAGACGGAGAATACGAAGCTCTTTGTGAAAGATATGGATTCTCTTTCACGAAAACAGAATAAGAGAGAATTTTTAAAAGAGGAGTTATATCTCCTCTTTTTTTGACGATAAATCTTGTAGACCTCGTACAACGGTAATGATTAAGGGGGAGAACATATTATCCTGCCTTTCTTGTCCGTTTCGACAGAATACTTCGGACATTGATCCAAATATTTCAGGTAGGATGCCACTATATCGGAGGGAACCGAATTGAATAGCAATCAGAATCCGCTTCTTCCGAAGTGGATAGAAAAAAGAAATCAATTGAGAGAGGGAGACTTTGATTCCCTCAGTAAAACCATAAAAAATCAGTTGTTCCGGGAGCTTGCAACAGAGTTCATGGAGGAGGGACAGCTTCTTTGTTATTTTAATATTGTGGATTTTAAACTGTATAATGATCGCTTCGGTTTCGAGATGGGTGATGCCTTATTGGTGGAAATGGCGAATATCTTGCAAAAAGCCTTTCCGGATGCCCTTATCACCCGTATGTTTGCAGATCAGTTTGCCTTGTTAACTAGGGAAAAGGACTGTGTTGATACACTTGTCTCGGCACATGAGGATTTTTTGAACCTGAAAATTCCTATGGCTCTGGATTTTAAGGTTGGAATTTACAGCATTTCTGCCAAGAAAAATATAATTAATGCTTGTGACAGGGCTAAAACAGCCTGCGACTGTATCAAGAAAGAGAGGGCGGTTTTTTATCGCTTTTATGATGAAGAACTAAGTCATCTCCTTCTACAACATCGATTTATTGTGGACCACATTGAAAAAGCTATAGAGAATGGGGATATTTATGTTTACTATCAGCCTTTGATTCGTGCACTTTCCAAGGAGGTTTGCGGATTGGAAGCCCTTGTTCGTTGGATAGACCCGCAGTTTGGCATGTTCTCTCCGGCGGAATTCATTCCGGTTTTAGAGGAATATCATCTCATTCACCTCTTGGATATCCATGTTATTTCTCTGATTTGTCAGGAGTTTGCGGCAATACGGGAAAGAGGGGAGGAAATGATTCCGGTATCTCTGAATCTTTCCAGAATGGATTTTGAGCTTTGTGATATTTTCGGAGAATTGGAGAAGCTGGTAGAAAAGTATCAGGTACCAAGAGAACTGTTGACTTTGGAAATCACGGAGTCGGTGCTGAGTAAGAGCCCGGCACTGATCAGCAGTAGAATCAAGCGCTTCCATGAAGCCGGTTATAAGGTATGGATGGATGATTTCGGATCGGGCTACAGTTCGTTGAATGTATTAAAGGATTTGACTTTGACCTGATTAAGATAGACATGATGCTTTTACAGGATTCCAATGAGAAGTCCAGAAAAATCATCAGCTCTATCGTGGATATGGCCAAGAAAATCGGAATCAGAACCTTGGCGGAAGGGGTAGAAACGGAGGAACAGCTTGATTTTCTTCGAGAAATCGGATGTGAGAAGTTGCAAGGCTATTATATAGGACGCCCCGGACCTTATCAAAACAGTATTCTGCATTGTAAAGAAAACGGGTTCCGCTTTGAATCACCGGGAAAAAGGCAGTACAACGATGACTTAGGATATATCAATCTTCTGAGCAACGGCTGTCTTCCGCCTTCCGCTCTGGAAGAAAAGGAAGATATCGCACCGGGGATTCCGCTTTCTATAGTAGAAATGCTTGGAGACAGAATCGAGTTTCTCTATGTGAATCAATCTTTTCAACGGGAGCTTGCAATAGCAGACGGCTTAAGTGTGCAGGAGACGGAGAGACTGATAAACGACAAAAATACGGCACAGTATAAACAGATTCGTTCCTTTCTATCCGCTCTTTCGGAGGGAGGAGGCAGTGATATGGATACGATAGAGGGAGATTCCCTCTGTTCGATTCGCGGAAAGGAAATCAGCCACATACCGGGAAGAAATGCCTATCTGTTGAATATCCAGGTTTATCGCGGTGATTTTCTAAAGCTGAAGCAGAAGAAGATGATGGACAAGGTTAAAGATCTGTACAACGGCTATGAGCTGGTACTTCTATGGAATCCAAGTCTTGGACAGAATGAATTGCTTTATGAAAAAAGTCGGGGAAGTCTTGCTCCGGGAGACAGGGATTTCTTGACGGAATATGCCAAAACCACATTTTCCAAATCGGAGGAAAAGCGTTTCTTTCAATTTCTGAGGAAGAACAATGTGATAAGGGATAAGGAAACAGTGAAGGAAGAAGCCTTTTTCGGAAGAGACCGGGAAGGAAAGAAAAGGATTTTTCTTGTGAGCCTCAAACCTTCCGCACTGGAGAATGGAACCAAGGTTCTGCTTAGTGTCAGAAGGGTTTGGAATCCGGGCATTGCAAAGCTTGTTGCGGGAGGACTTGGGAATAAGGATCCAATCCGAAAGGATGCATAAAGCGGGTAAAAGATACGCTTTTGCCCGGAACAAAAAATGAAAGGAAATGTTCTGAAAAACTTAATAAATAAAATTAAACAAATTATTTATAGGAAAATTCAGAAAAAAAGCAGAAATATATATTTTTTTACAAGAATATTAGGAGAAAAAGACCAAAAGTTTAAATAGCTTAAAGAAAAAAATCACAAAAAAATATTAGAGAAAACAATGAAAGCAATAAAGAGTACTCTTGTAAAGAATATTTATATTTGCTATATTACCTAACACACACTTAAAAAATACTTAAAATTGTTCGCTCAGAACTTTTTGAATTTTTTTGAAGAATCGACATCGTGAGAAAAAAGTTGAGCAAAAAAGTCTTTGTGTCCTGAAGGAGGAACAACATGGACCATACAGAATTCATTGTCCCTATGACTTCGTGGAAATTAGGGAATGTTTTTGCAAATCAAGGGATAGGAAGCGGAAGTTCCGAATCTCGTGCGGCGCATACCAATCTTTTTAAAGATGTATTTGTGTCCGCCATCAATAATGTAAAAACAACGCAGTTGGATGTAGAAAACAAACAATATCTTTTGGCGACAGGTCAGCTTTCCGATGCCCACAGTCTTCCTATTGCGGAGGCCAAGGCACAAATCAGCTTGGACTTACTTGTATCGTTACGGAATAAAGCATTGGACAGCTATAACGAGTTGATGAAGATGAACATGTAAGGAATAGGGGAGCTAGCAGGTGCAAAAACTCAAGGAAATGTGGCAGAAGCTGTCACTAAAATCAAAAAAACTCTTGGGCATCATTGCTGCGGCTACGGCTTTAGTCATTGCAGTGGCAGTTTTTCTGATTGCCAGAGGTCAAAAAACAGAATATCAAACCCTTTTTAGCGCACTGAGTCAAAGTGAGGCACAACAGGTGGTTTCCCTTTTGCAGGAACAGAAAGTGCCTTATCTCTATGACGGAAAGAGCGGATCGGTCAAGGTTCCGGAAAAGTCGGTAGATACCTTAAGAGCGCAGCTTCTATCAAAGGGATATCCGAAATCGGGATTTACCTACAATATGTATATAGGAAATTCCGGACTGATGACGACGGAATCGGATAAGAAGCAATACACCCTCTATGATTTACAGGATCGACTGGGGGCTACGATTCGTCTCTTTGAAGGAGTTCGGGACGCCAAAGTCACGATTGCGGAAGGCACGGAGCAGAATTATGCCATAGAAACGGAGAATCCGATTGATGCCAGTGCCAGCGTAGTGGTAACGATGGAAGACGGGGAGAAGCTGGGAGAAAAAAATGCCGAGGCAATCAAGAACCTGGTTGCCCGCTCTGTTAAGGGAATGAATTTCACCAAGGTATCCGTTTTTGATGCAGGAACCATGGAAGAAATTAAAACGGAGGAAGATGGTGACGGAGCATCCGGAGCCGGCATGGCGAATCTCACGGCTACCGTGGAAGAGAATATCGCAGCCAATATAAGACGGGTACTCGGGAAAATTTACGGTATGGAGAATCTGGCTGTTTCCGTAAAAGGAACGCTGAATATGGCGAAGCTGATTCAGGAGAATACCCAGTATTCGGTTCCTGAAAAAATCGAGGCTACGGATAAAACGGGTCTTCTTCATAATGAAGAGGTGGCAGGAGAAAATGCAGGCGGTTTCGGAGAAAATGCAGCGGGTGTCGCCGGTACGGACTCCAATGCGGATACGCCGCGTTATACCGTACAAAACGGACAGAACAATGCTGACGGATACGCCAATTCCAGTGCGGCGAGAGAATGGCTATACAATGTTTTAAAGGAACAGAAGGAGATTTCTCCCGGTGTCTTGGAAAATACCACTGTGGCGGTGGTGATTAAAACGGATGATTTGAGTATTCCGGAAAAAGAATTGGTCAATCTTGTTGCAGATGCTGCGGGAATCGAAAGAGAAGACGCAGACAGTAAGATTACCGTTTTACGTTCTATTACCAAAAAGGATGAGGAACAGGTGGAAGAGGCTCCGGCAGAGCAGAAGAGTGTACTGAGTCGATTCCCGCTTTGGGCATTGATTGGTGCAGGTGTTTCGGCATTCTTATTACTTCTTTATCGTGATTCTTCTTATCCTGAGAGCGAAGAAGCAGAAGAAGCTGAAGAAGCTTATGGAAGAAGAGATGGAAAATCAGGAGGCGCTTAGCGTAAAGCCGAGTGATGAAATTGCAGCGATAGACGAACCGGATGAATATGAACTGAGTGCGGAAGGCAAGATGGTTCACGGTATGAAGCTAAAGAAGAGCATTGGAGAGTTCGCCGATCAAAACCCACAGGTTGTAGCAAAACTGATTCAAAGTTGGATGAGAGAAGAGGAGCAGAACCTTGGCAGAAAACAGCGTAGAAGTACAAAAAAATAAAGGAAATAAAAATCCCGCAAATCCGGAGAAAACGGAGCCGCATCAGGAACTGAACGGAAAACAAAAAGCCGCTTTGGTTGTGGTTTCCTTGGGAGCAGATCGTGCCTCTCAGATTTATAAGTATCTGGGAGAGCATGATGTGGAGGAACTGACCTTTGAGGTTGCAAAGATGGGAAGAACGACGAATTCCATGGTGGAAGATACTCTGGAGCAGTTTTACCGCCTTTGCGTGACCCACAAGATGATGACGGACGGCGGTATGGAATATGCCAGGGCTGTATTGGAGAAGGCCTTCGGAGCAACGGCAGCCAAGTCTTTGCTCGATCGTGTTTCTCATACGCTGGCATCCAGACCCTTCAATTTCTTCTCAAAGGGAGATCCGAAAGCTTTGCTTTCCCTTTTACAGAACGAAAGACCGCAGGTTATTGCCCTTATCCTTTCCTATATGGATGCGGAGCAGGCAGCGCAGATTCTGGAGACTCTTGTAGAAGCTAAGCGTATTCCGACTGTGGTGGCCATGGCAAAGATGGATCGTGTTTCTCCGGAGGCGATTGCCATTGTGGAAGAAGAAATGAGAAGAAAGTTCGATACCATCATTACCAGTGAGGACAATATGAACCTTGGCGGTATTGACTTTGTAGCGGACGTAATGAACCACATTGACCGCAGCAATGAGAAGAAGATCTTTGACGAATTGGATGTAACCGATCCCGATCTTTCTACAGATATCAAGGATAAGATGTTCGTATTCGAGGATATTCTTACTATGGACGATCGTTCCGTTCAACGCTTTATCAGAGAATGCGAGTCCAAGGATATTGTATTTGCATTAAAGACGGCAAACGAAGAAATGAAGCAGATTTTCTTCCACAATATGTCCAAACGTATGGCGGAAACGGTGCAGTCCGATATGGAAGTATCCAGAAATGTCCGCTTAAAGGATGTAGAAGAGGCACAGCAGCGTATTGTAAATCTCATTAGGCTACTGGAAGAAAAGGGTGAGGTCATCATCAATAAGGGAGGCGATGAAGACAATGTCCTCGTCTAGAAATATTATAAAATCCAGATACAATAAGGAGCTTTCCAGTTATGTCTCTCTTCTGGAAGCCGAATCCGCAGTGGCTTTAGCGGATGTCGAAAATGCGGTAGAGGAGGAAGAGCAGCAGAAGGAAAGCTTGGGGATGGTTCTTCCGGAAAAAAAAGAGGAGAATCCTTACCATGAGACCTTACTTCACCTTGCGTTGGAAAAGGCACAGCACATTATAGACGGTGCTGAGAGGGAAGCCGAAGAGACCCGCTTGAAAGCCCAAAAAGAAGGAAGGGAAGAAGGGTATCGGGATGGTTTTGCGGAAGGAAAGAAAGAGGCGGAAGAAAAAATTCTTGCGGAACATGCGGAAGAGCTGGAATCCTTTAGACAGGATTTAAACCGTACCCTCCGTACCGTGGAGGATGCCAAAACGGAAAGACTCTACCGCTATATGGATGAGTTAAAGGACGTCGCTATCGCTGTTGCGGAAAAGATCATTCATGTCAGCCTTCGGTCTTCCGGAGAAGTTATTCGGAGAATGATTTTAAAAGAGGCGGAAAGAATCAAGAAAACCACTTGGTTGAAACTGCACATCGACAGGCTGGATTATGAAATGCTGATAGCGACGGACTCCGATATTGCATCGGAACTGGCCCAGGTTTCCGACAACATCAAGTTTGTCATCGTGGAAAAGGAAGAACCGGGAACACTCATCATGGAGACGCAGGAGGAAATCGTAGATGCAGGGATAGCAACACAGATGGAAAACCTGCGAGAAAGATTGGGACACTTGGATACCCAAGAGAGTGAGTAATCAATGTATGAAAATATTCTCTCCACCATTAAAAAGATGGATACTGTCGAGAATATCGGAAAAATTGAAAATATCGTAGGGATGTCTATGGAGGCTTCCGGTACGGGAAAGTCCAGTATCGGAGATATCTGTATGATTTACAGTGATGAGACGGAGACGCAGGTTGCTGCGGAAGTGGTCGGATTCAAAGGAGACCATGTACAGCTCATGACTTATAAAAGTTCCGTGGGCATCACCTCCGGTGCCTTTGTGCGGAACACACGGCGAAGACTGCGTATTCCGGTAGGCGATTTTTTAAAGGGAAGAATCGTCGATGCACAAGGGATGCCGATAGATGGAGGCGCGCCCTTCCCGGAAAGTGAGTACTATACAGTCAATAATTCGTATATGAATCCTTTGGACAGACCGCCGATCAGAGAGAGGCTTCAGTTTGGTATCAAGGCAATAGACGGATTGAATACCATAGGAAAGGGACAGCGTATCGGCATATTTTCCGGGTCAGGTGTAGGAAAGTCAACCCTGATGGGAATGATTGCCAGAAATGTAAAGGCGGACATCAATGTGATTGCGCTTGTAGGAGAGCGTGGTCGAGAAATTCTGGAGTTTGTGGAAAAGGATCTCGGAGAAGAGGGAATGAAACGTACCATCTTGGTTGTGGCGACCTCCGACCAGCCTGCAATGCTTCGTGTGAAGGCCCCCTTGGTTGCGACTACGATTGCAGAGTATTTCCGGGATAAGGGCATGGATGTACTTCTTATGATGGACTCCCTAACCCGTTTTGCCATGGCACAAAGAGAAATCGGACTTGCAACGGGAGAACCGCCCATTGCAAGAGGATACACTCCTTCCATTTATGCGGAATTCCCGAGACTTTTGGAAAGAGCGGGAGCCTTTAGAAAAGGCTCCATTACCGGGGTTTATACGGTACTTGTCGAAGGAGACGATACCAACGAACCCATCGCGGATACGGTCCGCGGTATTTTGGACGGACATATCGTACTATCGCGTCAACTTGCGGCTGAAAATCATTACCCGGCGATAGATATCGGTATGAGTATCTCCCGTCTTATGACGGAACTTGTCTCCGAAGAGCATAAAAAATATGCCGCAAGAATCAGAAACGTTCTTGGCTTATATCAAAAAAATGCGGACCTCATTGCTATCGGTGCATATAAAAAAGGATCCGATCCTAAACTCGATGATGTTATAGACAGATACCCTGCTATTAACGAATTTCTAACACAAAATATAGATGAATCATTTTCCTATGAAGAAACAGTAATAAAAATGGAAGAAATAACCGATATTCCTTAAGATGCAGGATATTCCAAAATAGAAAGGACGGGCAGAAATGAAAAAGTTTTGCTACAGTCTCGAATCAGTCTACCGGTTTAAGCAGAATGTTTTAGACAAGAAGAAGGAAGAACTTGCGAAAAAAGAACAGGATGTTCAGAAGCAAAAAAACCTTTTAGAGGAGCTAAGTGATGAGCTGCACTACTATGAAGCGGAGTTTGAGCGAATCAAGAAAGAGGGCTGTTCTATCGAAAACATGATGATTTACGTGCGCGGACTGGAAAGAATGGAAAAACGCATAAAAAAAGAAGAGAACGAGCTTACACGTCTAATGGTTATCGCGGAGGAAAAGAAAAAAGAAGTAATCAAAGCCCATATGGATACCAACACCTTTGAGAAATTAAAGGAAAAAAGGCTGGAAGAATATCGCGTACAGGGACGAAAAGCGGAGGAGTCCTTCATTGAAGAATTTGTTACTCATGCAATGAAGGCCTAGAAGTAGTACAGGAGACAATATGGCGGAAATAATGATGTTGAACAACAGCACAAGTACAATTCAACAGAATCCGAGCCTTTCCTTGGGAAAAGAGAGTTTGAAAACAAGGGGAGGGGAAGCAGAAGACCTTGCCCTGAATTTCGGGAATTTCCTTCGTGCTTCGAAAGAAGAGAATGGAAAAGAAGAGGTGGCGGCAAAAGGGAAAAAGAAGGATGTAGAAGAGCAGCCAAGGGAAGAGAAGGAAGTGAAAGTTAAGACGCCGGATGAAAAGAAGGCGGAGAAAAAGCCGGGAGAGAAAGACATGCTTTCCGAAGAGGAAAGAGCGGATAGTCTTGCTTTGGAAAATAACTTTCTGATGCAAAGAGATCAGCTGAAGGTGGAACTGAAGACGAAGCTGGAAGAGGCGAACGGATTAAGCGGAGAAGTAAAGGCGGTGGAAGAGAGCATTCGAAATCTTCCCGCTATAGAAGAAGCTTCAAAGAAGAAGGCGTGGAAAAGGCAATTGCTTCCGAAGAGGATTCTTCCAAGATATCGCTTCCGCTAAATGAAGAGAAGCTTGAAGAGAAAGGCGAAGAGCTTTTGAAGCCCGATTCAGAGAAGAAGCCTGCTGTGCAAAGTGAAAAGATGGAAGCGGCTGATACAAGAGAAGAAAAGAAGGGAAGCAGGATCCTGAAGGATCGAATTGCCCGTCCGGACTTGAAAAAAGAAGACTTGCAACAGATGGGAGAGCTTAAAGCGGAAAAACCTTTTAAAGCGGAATTAAGCCCTCTTCCCGGAATCGAAAAAGCGGAAAACTTACATCTTGTCACAAAAGAAGAGTCTATAACAAAGGATGTGGCAGAGCTTTTAGCTGAGAAAATGGACTTCCATAAGGGAGAGCTGAAGATTGAGCTGGAACCGAGGACCTTAGGCCAGATTACCGTAAAGGTAAACTTTATAGGCGGAAAAGCCAATGTGGTGATTCTAGCGGAGAATCCGAAGACGCTCCATCTCTTACAAAACGGTGCAGGAGAGATGGCAAGAATCTTGGAAGAGAAAACCGGAGAAATCACAAAGGTTATCGTCCATGAGGAGAATCAGGGTGAACAGTTCTTCCGGGACAACGATTCGAACAGCAAAGAAAACAAGAATGAGGCAGAACGTAGGCTAAGAGAAGCGGAAGAAGAGAAGAATAAGGGTAACACCGAGGAATTCCTACATAGAATGAGACTCGGTCTTACGGAGTAAGGAGAAGAATATGGGTATTTCAAATGTATCTTCAGCAAGTAACCCCTATGAAACAGGGAGCTACTCGGCGAAGGCCAATGAGAAAAATACATTGACAATTGAAAGTTATTTTAAGCTTTTGTCTGCGCAGCTTGCTCATCAGGATATGACTAATCCTATGGACAACAGTGAAATGATGGCGCAGATGACACAGATGGCAATGGTACAGAGCTTGGGAACCATGACCACCAATATGAAAGAAGAGATGGCATTGACCAAGACAACTTACCTTGCCGGGCTTATCGGAAAAGAAGTAACAGTCAGGGTTCCGGAGGAAATACTTGCGGCTAATCCTAGTGCAGCCAAGGAGAAGAGCGGTACGATTGTTTCCGTAAACTTAAGCGGTAAGGAACCGACCTTCCGGATAAATGGCGATACAACGGAATATCCCTTAAACAGTTTGATACAGCTTAGACAGGCAGGAACAGGTACTGCTTCATCGAGTACCCTTCCTGCCGCCCCCTCCACTGGAAGTCCTGCCACACCGGGGCCGGGAGGTCATTAAAATTTAATTTTTCTATTATAGAAAAGAGAAAAATGGTCGATAGTCAAACGTAAACTTATACAGATTGCAATACCTCTTTTTAGAGAAAATTCAGATCTCGGAAAGGAAATAAAAGAATGTTAAGAGCAATGGATTCTGCTGTAGCAGGTTTAAGGGCACATCAAAACAAATTGGATGTAATCGGTAATAATATTGCCAATGTCAATACCTTTGGTTTTAAGTCACAGGCGTATAGCTTTAAGGATGCAATGTACCAGACCTCCAGAACTTCTTCAGGGGGAAAGACGGATACAAACGGAAACGGGATTATCGGAGGTGCTAACCCGGCTCAGTACGGTTACGGATCTCTTACCGGATCGATTGCAACGGACTTTACAACCAGTACACCGACCTATGTAGGCGGATTTAATGCAGCCATCAACGGTTCCGGTTTTTTTATCACCAGTTCTTCCAACAAGAAGGTGGTGTTGGACCCTGCAGATATTCGGGCAACTACGGCGGTACTGAAGAAGAGCAATTTCGCCTATACCAGAGTAGGACAGTTCTCTGTGGATGCAAACGGCTATATTGTGGATGCAAATCATAATTTCGTATACGGCTTCCAGCCGGATTCTCTGACAGAGCCTACAAAATATGGAGACGAGGGCAAGGATTTAGTTCCTTTAAGAGCTCCCGAGTTAAAGGCCGACGGAACGGTTGACCTTACACCGCCCTCCTTTGCAAACCGTGCAGCACAGATGAAGTCGATTGAAATCGGCGAGGACGGTATTATAAAGGGCATTATTGATTTGAAGACCCTCGGACCACCCGCACAGATTACAGCAACTTCTATCGTTTTAGGAAAGGTCGGCGTGGCTTCCTTCCAGAATCAGGAAGGTTTGAGCAAGGCAGGAAACAACACCTTTAATGCCGGAGTCGGGGATAATACGGGATATATTTCCGCAACCATGCCGGGAGAAGGTTCAACCTCCACTTTGATGGCCGGCTATCTTGAGGCTTCCAACGTAGATCTTGCCAAGGAGTTCTCGGATATGATCACCACGCAAAGAGGTTTTCAGGCGAACACCAAGATTATTACCGTGTCTGATGAAGTACTACAGGACCTTGTTAACATGAAGCGATAAGGGAAGAAGCTTCTAAGCTAAGTATACACTTATCTGCGGTTTATCCTGCGGGATAAACCGTAGATGAGTCATTACCCGATTAGGTTGAAGAGAGGAAGGGAATCATGATTCGCCTAACAAAGTTAAACGGAGAAGAAATCTTTTTAAATTATTTTCAGGTTTTATACATTCGACGAATACCGGAGACGAAAATCAAGCTTGCCAATGGAGACTTTTACCTTGTAAAGGATAGCGTAGAGTCTATTATCAAGCAGGTACAGGGGTTCTTGGGGAATTGCCTTACTTTTCAGAATAAGCTCCACGACGGAGATGATGTCCTTGAGATAAAGGGGACAGAGGTATTCTGATTAGAAGAAATAAGCAAGGAGGCTAATGGATAGAGTATGGATTTATCAATGATTATAGGCTGGGTAGTGGCCATAATACTAATCATTAACGGTATTACCGCTGATAAGCTGATGAATTTCTGGGATATTCCCAGTATTCTGATTACCGTAGGAGGAACTCTTGCGGCAATTGTTGCCAGCTATCCTTTCCGTATACTGAAGGAAGTTCCGAAACATATCGCTATCTGCTTCCGGGGCAATAAGAAATACAGTGTACCGCAGGCTGTGGATTCGATAGTGGATTTGGCATTAATTGCAAGACAAAGCGGATTGCTTGCCTTGGAAGAAAGAGCGGAGGATTTAAAAGAACCGTTTCAAACAGGCGGTCTTGATGATTGTCGATGCAAATGATCCCGATAAAGTAAGAAAATCCTTAGAGAAACAGGTGGAAGACATGATGATCCGACATGAAGAAGCAAAGAGCCTGTATATAAGAGGTTCAGGCTATGCACCTGCTTTCGGAATGATTGGAACACTGGTAGGACTGATCAATATGTTAAAGGGGATGAATCTTTCCGGATCCGGAGGTTCCAGTACGTTGGGACAGGACATGAGTGTGGCCTTGGTTACCACCTTTTACGGTACTATTTTAAGTAATGTTTTCTTTCATCCTATTACACAAAAGTTGTCGTTAAGAGATGCTGAAGAAATCTTATATTGTCAGACAATCATCGAGGGTGTTATTGCCATTCAGTCGGGTGAGAATCCCAAGGTAATAAGAGAGAGACTTCTTGCCTCCCTTGCACAGAAACAGCAGAGTAAGATTTTGGCAAGGGTCGGACTGAACTCGTCGCATGGAGCGACTGAAGGAGAAAAGTAATGAAGAGAAGAGGAGGTGGACCGGAAGGCGGTTCCTGGATGGACACCTATGGAGACATGGTTACTCTTTTACTGACTTTCTTTGTACTTCTTTATTCGATGTCTACCCTGGACGCTGCAAAGTGGGATGTTTTTGTCCGCTCCATTTTTCCGAACGGAAGACCGGGAGAGAAAAGTGCGGAGCAGATTATTATAAACGGTAAGTCAACGAATGAGAGCGAAAGTGCGGGAGCAGGAAACCCTTCGGAGTTAACAGAGACGATAGAGAATGCAGAAGACCTGTATCTTCAGATTGTCAAAGCCCTGAATGATGCCGGAATTTCCGGTGTAGAGGTTTCCCGAGGGGAGGATTATACCTTTGTGGTATTTAAGGATAAAGCCTTCTTTGATGGAGACAGTTCCGTGATTACAAAGCAGGGGCAGGAAACCTTAACCGTCTTCTGTGATGCACTGCAAAACAGTGGAGAAAGTTATCTCAGGTCAATATTATGGGACATACGGCGCAAGGAGATCCCACAAGACCGAACAATCCGAGAAACGACAGAATGCTTTCGGTTATGAGAGCCGCGGAAGTTTGTCTCTTTATACAGGGAAGAGGAATCATCGCTCCCGAAAAACTCATCAGTATAGGATATGGGCAATTCCATCCAATTGCGGATAATGAGAGCTCTGAAGGCAGAGCGAAAAACCGAAGGGTTGAGATTCTTCTCATTGATGAAGGGGCTCAAATTCGAGACATAAATGAGTATTTTCAAGAATATTACAGCGGAAAGAACGCCGATAAAACGATTGTAACTTCAGGTGTTCCGGAAAATATTGAAAATGGAAACAATCAGGAAGCACTGCAAGAGGGTTCCCCTGAAGGGGAAGAGCCTCAGGCAGAGAATATAGAGGCAGGCGGAGAGATGGCAACGGCAGAAGTGCAAGCTCAGCCGGAAGCAGTACCGGAGGAAGTACAAGTTCAACCGGAAGAAGCCGTTCCCGCAGGCCGTGCGCCCCACTCTCAGGAGCAGGCGCGAAATAAGGTACCGACTGTCGCCGGTGCTTCTCGTGAAATTCCCGGAGAAGAGGAAGAGGAGTTTTTTCCTTACCTTGTAAGAGAGCTTTCCAGAGGGCTGGGACTGGGACATTCACGATAAGAAAAAAAGGAAAGAGAATTGCAATCGGGGCGAAAGGGGTTAAGTGAAAAAGGGAAAGCTTTTTCGCAACAGTTCAGGAAGAGGTTTGTAGATGGCAGACGTATTATCTCAAAGCCAAATTGATGCGCTTCTGAAATCCATGCAGGACACTCCGCCAAAAGAAGAGGCGGTGGAAACGGATCTGGACGAGATTTTAGACCAGCTTAATAATGAGGAATCGCAGGTTCAAGAGGATCATTACAGTAAGTATGATTTCTACAGCCCGAGGAAGTTTACCAAAGAGAAGATTCGTTTATTAAAGAGTATATTTGATAACTATGCTCGAATCTTGACTTCCCAGGTGAACGGTATTTTCCGTACTACAACGGATATTACGGTTTTGGAATTACGAGAAACCCGGTATTACGAGTACGTCAATGCTTTTCATGAAAATGACTGTATGACCATCGTGGAAACCCATGTTGAGGGAAAGGGAAAGAGCAATGTGCCTTTGATGGCTTATCTTTCTCCCGGATTAACTCTGACTCTGGTCAGTCACATGCTGGGCGGTACGGAATCCTTCTTAAAGACGGAAGGGGAATATCGCTACACGGATGTGGAAATGGCGCTGTACAAAAGGATTATGGACTATATCGTTCATGCCTTGGGAGACGGATTCAGCAATTATATCAATGCGGAGTTTAAGATTGCAAAGGTAGAGACGAACCCCTCCATGGTTCAGGAAGTCGGTTTGGATGAGACGGTAGTCATTGTCGTATTGAACGTTGACATTTCCGGTCTTGCAATGGAAAGAATCAGACTTTGTCTTCCGGGAACTCTGCTGGAGCATATCTTCAAGATTATTGATAACCGGAAGCATCTGGCAAGAGGTTTTGCTTACGAAAACAACCAGGACATCATTATGCAGCATCTCCGTGCGTCCGAGTTCCCGATGACCGGACAGCTCGGTATTGTGAGACTCGATATCGAAGACTTGTATCACTTAAAGGTAGGCGATGTAATCGATTTGAACAGGGAAAAGGATTCCGCAGTGAAATTATATGTGGGAAGACAGCCTTGGTTTACCGGAAAGATGGGAGTTTTCAAGAAAAATATTGCTGTTCGTATAGAGGAACGCATTATGCAAAAGGAAGATCTGCCGAAAGAAGATACTGTAGAGGAAGATCTTTTGGAAGAGGTACCTAGGGAAGAGGCATCCGGTGAAAAGTTGCCGGAAAGCATTGATGTAAGTGCCATGGCAGACAGTCCCGATGCTGACGCTAAGATAGAAAGTCCCAATACAGGCGTTATGGCGGAGGATGTTCAGGAGCTTTTGGAAGACGTGAGTTCGGAGTATTCCTTAGCTGAGTAAGGTGGAAAAAAATACTCTTAAGGTGGAGACACCAGGAGATATAGAAAAGCAAAGATAAGGATAGGAGAAACGAAGATGGCAAAGATTTTGTTAGTGGATGATGCAGCGTTTATGCGAATGATGGTCAAAAACTCCCTGACCAAGGGAGGGTTTGCAGATTGCACCTTCGTGGAAGCACAGGACGGCATGGAGGCGGTAAAAAAGTTTGATGAAGAGAGCCCGGACTTGGTGATTATGGACATTACGATGCCCAATATGGACGGTTTGCAGGCCTTGAAGAAAATCAGAGAGGGACATCCTGAGGCAAAGGTTGTGATGTGTACCGCCATGGGTCAGGAAAGTATGGTAGTGGATGCTATTAAGTCGGGGGCGAAAGATTTTGTTGTGAAGCCTTTTAATGCCGAGCGTATCACTTCTACGGTTAAAACCATTTTAGGGGTTTAAAGAGAGAAGAGGAAGAGTATGTCATTTTTAAATTCATTTGATATCAGTGCTTCAGGTTTGAGTGCGCAGAGAGTCAGAATGGACATCGCTGCAGAGAATATTGCGAATGTGGATACCACAAGAACGGAAAGTGGCGGAGCTTACAAAAGAAAAGATGTCGTTTTGGAGAGCTTCGGAGCACGTTCTTTCCAGCAGGCGCTTAGGAATGCGGCAAATGGCAAAGGCTTCCGAGGGCAGCATGCGGGAGTTAGAGTGCATAGTATTATTGCGGACGATCGGGAAATGAAGAGGGTCTATAATCCGAACCATCCTGATGCAGATGCCCAAGGCTATGTGAATTATCCGAATGTGGACATTTTGAAAGAGACGGTAGACTCCATGTCTGCGACTCGTTCTTATGAAGCAAATGTAACAGCGCTCAATGCCATGAAAACGATGGCACAACGTGCGTTGGAGATTGGTAAATAATAAGACAGGGATTGTTTGTATTAGTTAGCGGGTTGTGTTTCATGTGCTTAAAAGCAACATAACTCATTCCAGGGAATATAAAGGAGTATGATTGATGAGTACCACAAGATTCAATGAAATGGAAATAGATGCTATTGGCGAGATTATGAATATCAGCCTTGGGGCATCTGCGACGACAGTATCCACTCTTTTGGGCTCAAAAGTAAATATTACTACTCCGGTAGTACAGGTGAAAGAAAGGAAGAATTTGACTTTCATGATTTGGAACCTGCAGTAGGAGTAGAAATTTCGTATGTTACGGGAATAAACGGAAAAAGCATTATGCTCTTCTCCAGAAACGATGTGCGCATCATTGTATCGACGATGATGGGGGCAGATATTTCTGCGGAAGAATTTGTAATGGATGAAATCAATACCAGTGCGATTCGCGAGGTTATGAACCAGATGATGGGGGCCTCGGCAACGGCACTGTCTGAGTTTTTGGGAACAACGGTAAACATTTCCACTCCAATCTCGTATGAGATTAATGATGGAGATGCCTTTAAAGATAAATGTTTTAAAGAAAGTGAAGTAAAAGTAGCGATTCGCTTCACTTTAGAGATTGAAGGAAAGCTGAAGAGTGAGTTCATTAACATCATGTCTGTAGATCTTGTGAAACGTCTCTTGGAGCCATTTAAAGCACAGTACGGTTTGACGGAAGAAGCCGAAGCGGAAATTCCGGATGCTTATCCGGAGAGTACCGTAGCGGAAGAGTCTGCGGAAAGCGGCAGCGCAGAAGCACCTATGGATAGAAGCGGTGCAGAAGCTCCTATGGAAGTCGGTAGTGCTGAAAAGTCTGTGGCAAACAGTGCGGAAGCTCCTGTTGAAGCAAAGGCGGAGACACAAGAGGAAGTACAGAAGGAGATGCACGAAGGAATACGGGAAGAGATTTTGCAAAGAATTAAGAAAAGAAAAGAGGAAGAAGACAGTGAGAAAATGCCTGTTCCTCAAGATGCAGGATCCCTTGATCCGACTCAGTCGGATGTACTTCTGGACAGTCTCTTACATGGTGGAACGGGTGAAAACAAGGTAAGCACAGCTTACGAAGGAACAGCGAACAGGTCGGCAGAGAGTTCTGCACAGTCCGTTTCGGGAGAGAGTCCCTTTGTTAATCCGGGAGTGAATGGCTTTGCCGGAACAGTAGGGAGTACGATGCAGACAGGAAGCACAGGCCCGACGCAGGGGTATCCAGAAGGAATTCCTGCCGGAACACCGATGATGAGCATGCCGCAAGGCGTAGAAATGGGGGGCAATTTGGAACCGATGACCATGCAGCTTATCAATCAAATGCAGCAGTCCCAGAACCAGATGATGGAATTAATCCGGGACATGAAACTGGAAAGAGATAAGCAAAACGAAGCCAATATCATACGTCCTTTGAACTCAAAAGAGTTCCAGGAGGATGATGCGGAAAGAGATGAAAATGCAAGTAACCGTGAACTCCTTATGAAGGTTCCTTTGGAGATTTCCGTAGAAATCGGAAGAACCAGAAAACTGGTAAAGGATATCTTGGAATTCACACAAGGCTCTCTTGTTGTTTTGGATAAGATGGCGGGAGAACAGGCCGATCTCTATGTAAATGGAGAATGTATTGCCAAGGGAGATATCGTAGTTGTTGAAGATAACTTCGGTATTCGTGTAACGGAAATCTTGAAGAAAGACATCAATGAGGAGAGCTTATAATGTTTACGGAAGACAGTATTTCCCTAGTATCGGGTTTTCTTCTCCTTTGTCTTTCCTGCTGGGAGCATGGGCACTGAGCCGATTTATCGGAAAATACGGTAGAGCCTTTCAAAAAGGGCGCTATATGAAGGTTGTGGATTCAATACAGATCACGCAGGACAGACAGCTGTTTATTCTTTGTTTGGAGAAGGAAGACCGCTGTCTACTTCTCGCATCCGGTCCTGAAGGCTGCAACTTGATTTCAGAACTGAAGGCGGATTACCCGGAGGCGGCAGCCTTGCCCGGGGTGAATCCGATAGAGGAATTTCTCCTTCTTGGAAGGAAGAAGGCCGGGGTGAATTTTTCCCATATTTTCCGAGGAAAAGCGGGAGACGGGAAAGTAATAAATGACGAGGGAACGAACAATTTCGGAAAGGAGTCCGGATGAATGAGTTATTAACTGGATTAAACGGCGGGTCCGTGCCTACACTGGAATTGATTTATCTCCTGACTTTTGTGGCACTGCTCCCGTCTATTGTCATTATGATGACTTCTTTTACGAGAATCATCATCGTTCTGTCTTTTACCCGAAGCGCCATGGGAGTGCAGCAGACTCCTCCCAATATGGTTTTAGCCGGTGTTGCCTTTTTTCTGACGCTGTATATCATGGCTCCCACTATCAATAAAATTAATGTTGAGGCCTATGAACCCTATAAAAAGGGAAACCTTAGTCAGGAGCAGGCGCTGGACACTATGGGAAGAGATATGAAGGAATTTATGCTGCGAAACACGGAAGTAAAGACGCTGGAGCGCTTTGTGAGTATGAGCAAGGCGGAGCTGAAAAAAGATCCAAAGGATTATCCTTTAACCGTAGTGGTGCCGGCTTTTATGACCTCTGAGCTAAAAAGAGGTTTTACTGCGGGCTTTTTGATTTACCTGCCCTTCCTGCTTATAGACGTGGTAGTTTCTACCACACTTATGGCAATGGGAATGGTTATGCTTCCCCCGGCCATGGTCTCGATGCCCTTTAAGCTCTTGCTTTTTATCACAGTGGATGGCTGGAACCTCCTGTTTTCCAGCTTGGTACACAGTTTCCGATAGATATGGTTTTAGAGATGAAAAGAGGACGGATCAAAGTGAAAGCGAAAAAAGGACAGTCTTCGGATAATGCGGAAAAGATTGGGAAAGGGGGATGCAATGCTGAACAGCAGTGAAATTCTGGATATTATGAATCAAACCTTTATGCTGGCCTTGCGTGTTGCCCTGCCCTTTCTTTTGATTAGCATGATATTGGGTATTGTGGTAGCCATCTTTCAAGCCGCAACTTCCATCAATGAGCAGACACTCAGTTTTGTACCGAAGCTGATTGCCATTATCATCTTACTCTCTGTTCTGGGAAGTACCCTTTTAAAGACGATGCAGGATTTTTTCACTATGATTCTCGGTCTGGTAGCGGGAGGATAAGATGCTGATTTTATTTTCCTATATAGTGATGAGAATGAGCGGAGCTGTGGCGTTTAACCCGATATTTGGAAGAGTGAATTATCCAAACAAAGCGAAAGCGGCGTTTATCCTGGTCTTGTCTCTTCTTTGCTACAACTATACGGGCGGGAAGCTTACAGTGGAGCCTACAAGCTTTATCGAATACGGTTTTCTTCTCCTGAAGGAACTGTTTGTGGGTTTTTGTCTTGGCTTTTCCATGGATCTTGCTTTTTTATCTCTGCGCTTTGCGACCTCCGTCATTGATTTTTCCATGGGACTGAGTATGTCGCAGGTATTCGATCCCCAAAGCCGTTCACAAGCCACGGTCAGTACGGGACTGTTTTACGGATTTTTACTTTTGCTTTTCCTGTCCGTTGACGGGCATCTCCGTTTTTTGGAGATTCTCTTTCGGACTATAGATACAAACCCCTTCGGTCAAGTGTCGATACGACTTCTTATGATGCCGAAGCTGATGCTGAGTCTCTTTGTTGCTTCCATGAAAATGGGATTGGAACTGGCCTTTCCGATTATGGGCATAGAGCTTATGACGGAGGTGGCCCTGGGAATACTGATGCGTGTTATTCCGCAGATTAATATTTTCCAGGTGAACTTCCAGCTGAAAATTGCCGTCGGACTTTCCATGATTTATTTTCTGATGATTCCCATTTCGGATAAGATGAAAGACATTATCGGCAATGCGTTTGAATATCTTGGAAAAGTAATGCAGTTGTTATAGAAGAAAGGGAGGAAAATAGTGGCAGACAGCGAAAAAACCGAGGCGCCTTCCGAAAAAAAGCGAAAAGATGCCAGAAAAGAAGGTAATGTTTTTCAAAGTCGAGATATCGTTACCGTTGTGGTTCTTTTTGGGGTTTTCTATGCTGCGCGTTTTCTCATTCCCTTTATCTATGAAGATTTACGGAATTTTCTCGCCTATATTTTGGAATTGATAGAGGAGAGAGAGCCGGTATCCAATCAATTGTTATACCGCGTTATATGGCTTTCCGTAAAAATGGCACTGCCTTTACTGCTGATTACCATGTTTTTGGGCGTTATGGCAAGCCTGGTGCAGACTCGCTTCAATATCAGCTTTAAACTGCTTTCGCCAAAGCTTTCGAACTTAAGCCCTACAAAGGGACTGGGGAGGATTTTTTCCAAACGGAATCTGGTGGAGTTGATTAAAAATATTATTAAAATATTGATTCTAATCAGTTTTCTCTACTCGATTTTAAAGGCGGATATCATTCCTATTTCCAAAATGATTCATATGGACATTAAAAATTCAAGTATTACTTTGATGAGTATGATGTTCGACTTGATTACCCGAATCTGTGCTGTCTTCCTTGCTATCGCTTTTTTCGACTTTATGTATCAAAAATGGCAGTATGAGATGGATCTTAGGATGACAAAGCAGGAAGTGAAGGATGAGTACAAGCAGTTGGAAGGAAATCCGGAAATCAAGGGTAGAATTCGCCAGATGATGCGCTCCAGGGCCAATCAGAGAATGATGCAGGCGGTTCCCGATGCGGATGTGATTATTCGTAACCCGGAACATCTTGCCATTGCGATTAAGTATGATCCGGATAAGAATCAGGCTCCGATAGTCCTTGCAAAAGGACAGGATGAGCTGGCACTGAAGATTGTGGCTGTGGGAGAGGAACACCATGTTACGGCAATTGAGAATAAGCCTCTGGCAAGAGCCATGTATCCGGTATGTAAGGTGGGAAAAGAAATTCCCGGAGATTTTTACGGAGCTGTTGCGGAAATTCTGGTTTATATCTATCGGAAAGAGAATAGACAGGATATTTTAGAGAAAGCAAAGGAAGATAATAGGAATGCTTAGACGACTTTTGCAAAATTCAGTGGTACTTTTTGTACTGGTAATCATATTACTTTTGATTATTCCGTTGCCGCCTGCCCTTGTGGATGTGGCAATTGTAATTAATATGGCGATTTCCATGATGATTCTAGTGATCACCATGACGATTCGAGAGCCTCTGGAACTGTCTATTTTCCCCTCTCTGCTTTTGATTACCACTCTCTTTCGACTGGGAATCAATGTTTCTACAACGAGAAACATTCTGACAAGAGGCGGAGAGTCCGGTGCGATTATCAAAGCCTTCGGTGACTTTGTTGTACGGGGAAATGTGGTCGTCGGATTAATCATCTATTTGATTATCGTCCTCATGCAGTTTATCGTCATCACCAAGGGTGCGGAACGTGTATCGGAAGTTGCTGCGCGTTTTAAATTGGATGCCATGCCCGGTAAGCAGATGGCGATTGATGCGGATCTTTCTTCCGGCATGATTACCGAAAGCAGGCCAGAGAAAGAAGACAGAAGATTCAGACAGAATCCGATTTTTACGGTTCCATGGACGGTGCCACGAAGATTGTAAAGGGAGACGGAATCATGTCTCTCGTTACTACGGCAATTAACCTCATCGGTGGAAGTATCATCGGTATCGTACAGTCCGGACAGCCTCTTGCTACCGTGCTTTCCACCTATTCCATCGCAACAGTCGGAGATGGTCTTGTAGCACAGATTCCTTCCCTTTTGATTTCCGTTTCGACGGGTATGATTGTTACAAGAGCGGTTTCGGAAGGCTCTTTAAACGAGGATGTATCCAGACAGTTTACGCAGCAGCCTCGGTCTATCATGATTACCGGATTGGCTATGCTGGTACTCGTGCTGATTCCGGGAATGCCCATTTTGCAGATTATCCCGGTTGCGGCAAGCTTTATCGCTGCAGGCTTCTACCTGGAGAAGAAGATTAAGGAAGAGCCTGAATTTGCCAGAGCGGGAGGAGAAGGACTTCTCTCTCCCCGATGGACGGAGACGGCTTGGGCTTAGAGGAAAATCAGGCGGAAACGGCAGCACAGAGCGAAGAAGACTATTACAAAGATGTAAACAATGTCTACAACCTCTTGCAGGTGGAGCCTGTTGAAATGGACTTTGGATATAGCCTGATTCCTCTTGCGGATGAATCGGTTGGAGGAAGACTCATTCAGAGAATCGTGATTTTCCGAAGGCAGTACGCACAGGATATGGGCTTTGTAGTGCCTTCCATCCGCCTTCGTGATTCCTCGAGTCTCGGAACCAATGAATACAGTATCAAAGTAAAGGGGGAGGAGATTGCCAGAGGAGAAATCCTGGTGGATTACCTGCTTGCTTTGGAACCGGATGATGTAGAAGAATCAGTTGACGGCATTGAAACGATTGAACCGGCCTATGGGATTCCCTCTAAGTGGATTCGACCGGAAAATCGGGATAAGGCGGAGATGTATGGCTACACGGTCATCGAACCTCTGGCGGTAATGCTTTCCCACCTTTCGGAGACCATCAAGAGACATTCCCATGAGCTGATGAGCAGGCAGGAAGTTGTCCGCCTTGTGGAGAATCTGAAAAAAACCGCACCGGAGCTTTGTGAAGAAGCCTTTCCGGGAGTCATCAGTTATAACCTCTTGCAAAGAGTCCTGACGATGTTACTCCGCGAAGGAATCTCCATTAAAGACTTGGAAACCATTGTGGAGACCTGTTTTGAGACCATCAGTGAGAACGGTTTACCGGTAAAGGATGTGGATCAGATTGTGGAGAAGGTTCGTGCCGCTTTAAAGAGAACCATTACCAGAATGTACTGTGAAGACGGCAACATGAAGGTGGTTACCATCGATGCGGCTTTAGAGCGAACCATGGTCAATTCCCTCTCCAGAGGAGAGAACGGCATGTATCTTGCCTTAAACCCTGAGCTTTTGCAGAGTCTGGTTCGGCAGGTTGCGGAAGAGTGCAGAAAATTTAATAATCTTTCCGGCCCTCCGCTCATTTTGACCTCACAGGTTATGCGTATCCATTTTTACCACCTGATAGAGCAGTTTTATCCAAACGTGCGAGTACTTTCCTTTAATGAAGTAGCCAGCAATGTGCAGATACAGGCAATTGGAAGCCTGCAACTGGAAGAGGATACCGAAGAAAAAGGAAGCGCTTAGAAAGAATACGGAATAGCTTAAAGTTGAAATCCGGGAAAAGAGGAATCCATCTTGAATGCTTTAAAATACCCAAGTTTAGAAGAAAAGTCCAATGAAGAACTCTTCCTTTTGTATAAAGAAAATCATGCCCAGGAAGTGAAGCAGGAACTGACTATGCGATATGTTTATATCGTGCGTTCCATCGCATACCAGATGCGGGAGATGTACCATGACTTTATGCAGACGGATGATATCGTAAATGAAGGTGTTATTGAAATCATGCGTGCCATCGAGCGTTACGACGAGAATCGGGATAATAAGTTTGAAACCTATATCTCCCGTCGTATCCGCGGTATGGTGATAGATATGATGCGTAAAAATGACTGGCTTCCGAGAAACTTTCATAGAGACAGCAGAAGCGTGGAGACGGCAAGCCTAGAATTAAATTCCCGTTTGGGAAGAGCACCTTCGGATGAGGAACTTGCAGACTATCTAAACATCAGCATAAAAAAGCTGCAGAAGATTCAGCGCATGAGCAATATGGTAAACGTTCTTTCTCTTGACATGACTTATGATGAGGGAAATGAAACCTTGCTGCAGATTCCATCCAGAGACAGCAGCACCCAGCCGGAATTTAACTTTATGCATAAGGAAAATGTCCGTGCTCTGACTTCTGCGATAGAAGCTTTGCAGGAAAAGGAAAGGCTGGTTATTTCCCTTTATTATGTGGAAGAGCTGAATATGAACCAAATTGCGGAAGTCATGGAAATCTCTCAGCCCAGAGTTTCTCAGCTCCATAGCATTGCCATCCGGAAGTTAAGGAAATATATGGATGAACATGGAGAGGGATAGCGTGTTTTCCGTTAGTACCGAAAGCGCCATACGCTTTACTTGGAAAGGGAACGTGATTCAATCTAAAATAAGTAAAATAAATCCGTAAAATCGTTATAAAATGAGGAAAAGAGTCCGATAATCAAGAAGCGAGATGCTTATCCCTGTGGAAAAAGGGACGAAGACCAATTTCGTGAAGGATAGAGGACTCTTTTTTCTATATCCGGAAAAGAAAGGATGAACTATGTATCAAGGTTTTTATGATTTAACATCGGGCATGATTACCCAAAGAAGAAATCTCAATACCATCAGTAACAATATGGTCAATATTCAGACTGCGGGATATAAAAAAGATACTATGGTCAGCACCACATTCAAAGAAGAGATGATGGTGCGCACCGGTAACTATAACAAGAACCATCCAAAGGATATTGCTATGGTTTCCCGCATTAAATCTGCGGCAAGAACCTATACGGATCACGAGCAGGGCGCCTATGAAACAACGGATGGAATCTATGATGTAGCCTTGGGCGGAAAAGGGTATTTTGCCATTTCCACTGCCAGAGGAACGATGTACACAAGGGGTGGTGCCTTTTCCGTGGATGAAAATGGAGTGCTGGAGCTTGCAGGAGTAGGAAGAGTACAGAGTACGGACGGACGGGATATCGTGCTTCCAAACGATAATTTTGCGATTGATCCGGACGGAAGTATTTACGACCCGCAAAGCACGGGAGAGCAGAGGACAGTATACGGAACGCTGAAGGTTGTTGATTTTGTGGATTATAACGCAATGCATAAAGAAGACAATAACCTTTTCAGCACAAACCAGGCGGAGCTCGATAAGCCTCTAGATACCACGGTAAATTGGAAGATATTGGAAAAATCCAATGTGGACATGGTTGAAGAAATGACGACCATGATGAGCTCCCAGAGGGCATTACAGAGTGCTGCGCAGATGCTTAGGATGTATGACAGTGTGATGAGTAAGGCAAGTAGTGATGTAGGGCGAATTTAAGAGGTAGAGGGATAATCTTATGAATATGTCATTTTATGTTGGCGCACTTGGCGCAAGTGCCAGCCAGAAAAAGTTGGATGTTATCGGAAATAATCTGGCAAATATCAATACAGACGGTTTTAAGCCGAAGAATGCCGTTTTTTCAGAGCTGATTAATTATAACTTGAACGATTCTCCGGAAGCAAGAACAGAGTTACAGGCAGGTGCCGGCACAACGGTGGTCAGAACCAATACTGAGCACGGAACGGCTGCATTTATGAGTACCGGTCAGCCGAATGATTATGCGATAGGAATGGATCATGCCTTCTTTAAATTACAGGATCCGAAGTCCGGAGCAATCAGCTATACAAGAAACGGACATTTTCATATAGGAGAGTTTCCCGACGGAAAGTTCTACCTGCTTACCGAATCCGGGAAGCATGTTTTGGATGAGAAGGGCGAGAAAATGCTCGCCAATGAAAGCGGCTTAAGGATGCTTGCGGATGCGGCAAAGCAAGGACAGGATAGGGAAAACAATCTATACGAGAACGAAAACGAGGAAGAAAGCATAGAAGAAAAGCGACAGAAGGTTGGAGTTTATACATTGACTTACCCCAGTCGATTAGTAAATAAGGGAGACAATGAATTTGCAGTCCGCGCGGGAGATACACAGAATGTAGACAAGGCAGTAGAAAACCCGGTGCTGGAGGAAGGAACGCTGGAACGCTCCGGAACGGATATGGCAAAGGAAATGACCCGTCTTATAGAAAGCCAAAGAGCGTTCAGCTATGCACTAAAAATGGTACAGACATCGGATGAGGTGGAAGGCACCATTAACCAATTAAGAGGATAGGAACCTTGTTTTAAGATGAGGAAATAGAGAAATGAAGATAAACCGCTATGAAGATCTGAATCTTCAAGAACTGGATGTCATGAAGGAAATAGGAAGTATTGGAACGGGTCATGCAGCTACGGCTCTTTCCAAGCTACTGCAGAGAGAAGTTCGCATTACGATTCCCAAGGTGCAGATTCTGGATTTTGACGGTGCGGTAAAGAGAATAGGAAAGGAAGAGGAAATCATCGGTGCAACGCTTGTGCAGATGAGCGGAGATCTCGATGGACTGATGCTGTTTCTCTATGATAAACGCTTTGCAAGGAAGATGCTGAAAAACTCTTGCAAACGGAATACAAAGATTTTGATGCCATGGATGATATGGCATTTTCCGCTTTAAAGGAAGTCGGAAATATCATCATTTGCTCTTATATCAATGCCTTTTCTCAGCTGGTGCATGTAGATTTGCACTTGTCCGTGCCCAGCAGTACGGTGAATATGTTGGGAGGAATTCTTACGGTACCTATGGCAGAGTTCGGATATGAATCGGATAAGCTGATGTACAGTAATGCGGATTTCCTCATGGATGGCAAAAGTCTCCCCTCCTGGCTTTTGATGCTTCCGGATATTCACTCCTTGAATACGATTTTGGAAAAGTTGGGAGTGTAAGATGCAAGCGGATAAGCAATTAAAAGTTGGGATTGGGGATATGAAGCTGACCCGGGGAGAGGGGGTCCTTGTCACATATGCCTTAGGCTCCTGCATAGGACTGGCATTCTTTGATTCCTATATCAAATTGGGAGCCCTATTACACATCATGTTACCGGAGAGAGCGAACGAAAATGACCCGAATCTCTTTAAGTATGCAGACACGGGAATCCGGGAAACTTTACGAAAAATGTCTGCCTTCGGGATGGTGAAAAGCCGAACGACCGTGCGTATTGCAGGCGGTGCCAAGATGTTTGAAATCAGCGGAAATGCAGGTTTCGGAAACATCGGGCAGAGAAATATTGACAGCGTGAAAAAGATTCTGAAAGAAGAGGGAATAAAGCTTACGGCGGAAGATACAGGTGCAAACTACGCAAGAACCATGAGCCTGAACACCGAAACCGGGGAGGTCCAGATCAGAACCTACGGAAGAGAGATAGTTCGGATTTAAGGATAGAGGAAGTGCAATGGAATGGGGCAGGATGCAGGCCCGAGTTTAAGGAAGAACGGAAAAGGGAGAGGTTATACGAAGATGAAAAAGAAGAATGAGAAGGAAGGTATTTTACTGGAATCCGGAACGAATGAAATTGAAATTATGAAGTTTCGTGTTCTGGGAGAATTCTACGGAATCAATGTGGCAAAGGTAAAGGAAATCATGATGACGGAAAAGATTAAGCCCATGCCGCATTCTCATGCATCGGTAGAAGGATTCTTCAAGCCAAGACAGCAGCTTATTACAGTTATCAATCTGGCAAACTATCTGACGGGGACCACTCCGGAGCAGGGAGCAAGAGACCTCTTTATCATCACGCATTTTAATAAAATGATGGTGGCATTCCGTGTAGATTCTATTGAAGGAATAAGCCGTATTTCCTGGCAGAGCATCCAAAAGCCCGACAGAACTTTAGCAAACGGCGCTGAGTCCGTAGCAACCGGAATTGCACAGTGTGACAATCAATTGGTAACCATTTTGGACTTTGAAAAAATAGTAGCGGAAATTGCTCCGGCTACCGGGATTAAGCTGGAAGAAATTGAAAAAATGGGAGCAAGAAGCACGATTACTGCACCGGTTGTGGTTGCGGAGGACTCCGTTTTGTTGCAAAAAATGATTGGTACCTCCTTGCAAAAGGCAGGATTTACCGATGTTCGGGTATACAATAACGGACAGGAAGCATGGGAATATATTTCTTCCCTGAAGGACGATCCGGATCTGTATAAGAAAATCAATCTTGTGATAACGGATATTGAAATGCCGATGATGGACGGACACAGGCTGACGAAACTCATGAAGGAAGATATGCGATTAAAACGAATACCGGTTGTTATCTTCTCTTCTCTGATTAATGAGCAGATGCGCGTGAAGGGAAAAGAGGTGGGAGCGGATGAGCAGCTTTCCAAGCCCGAAATCGGACACCTGGTTGAAATTTTGGATATCTTGATAAAACGCTTTCGTGAATCGGACCACGCAGTACTGGCACATGGAGCATAAAGACTTTGGAGAAATATACTAAGAATAATCATTTTTCTACAAAATAAATCAGGGATGGTGAGAAGGAAAAAGTTTTTTCACCATCCTATTTTTAAATCTTATAGTAAATTTAACTAGAATTTATGAAAATTCCTAGCAAAAGTTTTGTGTATTGAGTATAATAAGGAGGAAAAGGGATGAAGAATCACAGGAAGAGCGGCATTGCGGTATTGTTTGGGCTTTGTATGATGAGCGTCCTTTTGTTCCCGGAAAAGGCAGAAGCGGGAAGCAATTTTTCCGGAGACTGGGTAAAAGAAGGTGGCAGCTGGTATTTCTTTTTGGGACCGAATGAACCGCTCGAAAATGAATGGCTTGACTACAATGGAGAGAGCTATTATATCGGAAGCGGCGGGAAAATGGCTACCGGGAGATTCGTGGATCCCGAAGACAAAACGGAATACTTTTTTGATACGGATGGTAGGCTGCTGGAGGATGAGTTTAGTAAGAGTGGAGAACTGTATATCGGAAAAGGTGGTAAGGAGCTCCGTTATTTTAACGAATACCGCAGTTTTATCCGAAAAGAGCTGGAGAAGCTGAAAGGGAAGGACTTCGGAAAAAAACGGGAAAAGGACAGCGGAGAGAAAAATGCAAAAACAGAGGAAGAAGCAATTCATCCGGCTGCATTTGCACTTTTGGACATCAATGAAGATGGCTATAAGGATATTATCCTTTTGCAAGACAGGGTAGGGGAGGAAACAAAGTTACATCCCACTATTTTGTCTGTCATATTGTATCAAGAACAAGTAGCTGCACAGAAAGGAAGTGGCGGTCAGTCGGAGAGCGAGTCTTTGCCGGTAAAACAGAGAACCCTCCTTCCTCTTTTGGAAGAAGAGGGGAACGGTGACTATACGACAGTGATTCGAAAGAATAAACTGAGCGGAGAGCCGGCGTTTTTACGGACGAATGGTGCGGAGGACTTTTCCCTCTTCATGTATAAGAAGGATGAAGGTCTAACAGAGCTCTATTCTTTGGTCGGAAAGAGAGACCAAATGGGAGCAATAGAGTATTATTCTTTTTCCGACAAAGTCAGTTTCAGGATTACCAAAGCGTATTTTTGACCATCCAAAACCAATTTGCCGAACCCTATTCTCTTAAGGCATTTAATTTGGATGAAGAAGGCCTGACGAACGCTCTAAAAGACTTCAGTAAGGAAGAACTTTCTTTTTATGCATCTCAGGAGTTTAATCAATAGCAATCCGATTCTTGCATGCTAGGAGGTTTTACTTTGTCTATTATTATCACCGTATCGAATCAAAAAGGAGGTGTCGGAAAGACGACTACCTCTGCAGCTATATGTGCAGGTTTTGCAGATAGAGGTGCGAAGGTCCTGGGGATTGACTTGGATCCCCAAGGGAATCTGGGCTTCTGTATGGGGCTGGAAGGCGTGAATGGCAGTACAATTTTAGATGCTCTGCAAGGAAAATTAAAGTTGCAACAGGTGGTTCGTCGTTTGGGAAAGGTGGATATCCTGCCTTCGGACATTTCTCTTTCCGCAACAGGACTGGAAAAGCTAGAGCCCGGAAAAAGAGAGACGGCTTTAAAGGAAGCACTTTCACCCATGATGGATTATTATGACTATATTGTGATCGATACACCGCCTGCTTTAAATTTACTGACCATCAATGCCTATGTGGTATCCGATTTTTTGATCATTCCCATGACTACGGATATTCTGTCCCTTGTTGGACTTTCTCAGCTCAGAGAGACGATTGATTCCGTAAAGCGCAGTTTGAACAGCAACCTTAAGGTCTTGGGGATTTTACTGAACAAGTTTGAAAAAGGAACCGCTCTCTCAAGGGATGTGGAAGAGATGACGGAGGATCTGGCAAAGCAGATTTCCACCAAAGTGTTTAAAACGAAGATTCGGCAAGGAGTGGCCATTGCCGAAGCCCCTGCACATGGAGAAGACATTTTTACCTATAATAAATATTCCCCTGCGGTGAAAGATTATTCCCGCTTTATTGATGAAATTGCAGCGGAAATAGAGGAAAATGTTCGTGTAAGTGAGGTGGTGGGATAATGGATAATAAGCTTGTAAGATCGAATAAAACTTCTCATGTGATGAATTTACTGACTTCTACACCGGGAGGCAGTGCGGAAGGGCTTAAGAATCTGGAGGAGAACTTAGCAAAGGAGACTGCGGAAGCAGTGCAGGAGAATACGAAAGCTGCAGAAGAGAACAGCGAAATAAGCGCAGTGGATTTCTCTTCACGCCTTATCCATAAAGCGGAAGAGAAATTTTCAAAACTTCGTACAGATACCTCCACAGCCAATGCAGAATCCCATCCGGGAGAGAATCTCTCTTTCGATGCCGGGATGCTTTCCGATTTTCATAAAGCGGCGGAGAAAACAAGGCAGGCTGCAGAGCACTTTGACGGTGCGGTAAGCAATTTTAAAACGGCAGTAGACAGCTTTGACAGTCTCGAGACGGAAAAAATGGGGCTCGCAGAGATGAAGGAAAATGAAAAGAAAGAGGAGGAACTTGCATTGAAACCGGAAGTTTTTTCTCCCTCTTTTAATAAACGCAAGGTTACCGTCATAGACGAGTCTTCGGAAAATGATAAAATCACCAATGAAATCCAGGTCAATCTGGAGAAGAATCTTTTAGCCGAATACAACGAGCCGGAACCGGAATTTCATATCGTGAATGTCATGGCGGAGATATTAAAGACCAAGGATGTCCCGGGCCTGATGAGACAATACGGAGGATGCACCTGCGACAAGTGCATTGCCGATGTCACGGCCCTCTCTCTGACAAGACTTCCCGCGAAGTATGTGGTTTTGGAAAAAGAAAAGACAAGTCCTATGATCGGCTTTTATCAGAGTAAGTTCCGTTCGGATATTTTTGTGGCCATGCTTAGGGCAACTTTGGATGTAAAAGAGCATCCGCACCATGATACGGAAAGAGGAAAAGATACCACGAAATTTGATGAAGGGGAAAGAAAGAGTCTGGGAACCAATGCATTTAATCTTTTGAGAGACGTATAAGAAGAGACAAGTGAAATTAAATATGCAGATGGGAAAAAGAGGGCTACGTGAATCTGTGGCTTCTCTTTTTTCTTTCCTTATATTCTTTTACACTTTTGCCGATAATGTCATGAGAAGTTAGCAGAAAGAATGTCTTGGAAGGGAGTCCGGGCTTCTTGGGGCTTTTGAGAGGGTATACCGGTGAGAAGTTTTCTTACGTTAAAAGTCTTGCTAAACCGTAAGCGAGGAACACCTACTTTTCTCGTTTAAATCAGGAAACCGTGTCCGGTATAGAGGGCCGGCTTTTAAGAGAGGAAGGATGAATCATGGGAAGTTTAACAATGGGTGCAACCCAGGGAAGCTCCGGAATAGGAAACACTTCTTTGCGTGGTTTTGGCGGAATGGCTTCCGGACTGGATAGAGATGCTTTAATTGAACAGATGACAAAAGGGACGCAGGCAAAGCTCACCAAAGCAAGACAGGAGAGCACAAGAATAGAATGGAAGCAAGAGGCATTCAGAAGTCTTTCCGATAAGACGCTGGATTTGCAGGATGACTTTCTTTCTTATTCCTCGCGTTATTCACTTAAGAATTCCGAATTATATTCCACCAATCTGGTGGATGCAAGGGGAGATAGTGCGGCTACAAAATTCATTACCGCACGCGGTGCATCGGAGATGAGTAAAAATCTGAAGATTGCGGCAGTGACGAAGCTTGCAACGGCAGAGTCCGTTGTTTCCGATGTGAAGGGAACGGTTACCGCGATTAAGACGGGAATCTCTCTAAATGCAATGTCGGGAGCAAAAAAAGCGAAGATCAGTAATTTGAAGGGAACCTCTCTTCAATTTGGAAACTATGATACAACAGGTGCTTTCACAGAGAAAACAAGCTTTACTTTTCCTGCATCCTATACGGATGAAAATGGGAAGACTGTAGAAATAGACTATACCGGAGACAAACAGAAGCTCGTTCAGGATTTGAATAAAGCGGCAAAGCAGGCAGGAGTAAAGCTTGGAGAGCACCAGGACCTGAAATTTAAGTATAATCCGGGAGCAACGCCGGGAAATGACTTTATCAGTATTGAAGGAAGCTCGGACTATGTCATAAAGACCGGATCGAGTGCACTGGAAGCTTTGGGATATGAAGCAGGGCATCCGGGAGCAACATCGACCGGAAGCGGCTCGGCTGCTTATGGTTTAGGATTGAATCATTTTAATGCCGGGACGGCAGCTGCGCATAAATTTACGCAGAAATCCATAAAGGAAACGGATTATTTGGATTATCTTGCGGATAAAAAGATCAGCATAAGTTTTGGAGCAACAAGAAAGGATGTAAGCATCCTTACACAGCAACAGCTTAACCAGATTAAAGCGGCATCGACCGACCCGAGTACAAGACTCAATGCAGTAAAGGCGGCAATGCAGGAAAATATCGATCATGCTTTCGGAAACGGAAAAATCAGGGTGGATAGAGATACAGATCATCTTACCTTGAACAGTGTGAACGGAAAAGACACGGTTACCGTGAACGCCTCCGATAAAATCGAAAGAGATAATCTGGGCATCCAGGAAGGAAGCTCCAACAGAGTCTCCGTATCCAGCTCGATTATGAGTAACCTTGATAAGCTGGGACTTGGTTCTTTTTCCGGAAATAAGGCTGCTTTGGATACCGCCCTCTCTCATTTGAAAATTAACGGGAAGGAAGTAAAGGGACTAAGTTCCGATATGACGGTATCGGAGATGCTGCGGAAGATTAATGATGCCGAGGTCGGAGTAAGAGCAAGCTATATGGAAGGCTCCGGACGTTTTGTGCTGGTAAGCAGCGAGACCGGAAGCGGAAGGACAATTGATTTAGGAAATACTGCGGATCCGAATAATGTTGCAGCCAAGATTTTTGGAGCAACGGCATCGGGAGGCGGTCAAATTAATCATGGAGAAGATGCGGAGCTCGTTTATAATTATGGAAACGGAATCAATGAAATTGCACATTCTTCTTCCAATACCTTTAACATTGACGGCTTGGAAATCACGGCAAGCGGAAAATTCGGTGTGGAATTTGATCCGAGCGGAAATCCGGTAACAAGGCCGGATGGAAGCTATAACTATGATACTTCCAAAACGGTAAGCTTCAGTTCGAAGGCCAATGTTGAAAAAGCTGCTACCAATATGAAGAAATTCATAGAAAAATACAATGAACTGGTGAGCGAAGTTAATAGTGCTGTAAGAACTCGAAGAGAAAAAGGGGTCGATCCTCTTACCGAAGAACAAAAGAAGCAGATGAGTGAAACTTCGATTGAAAACTGGGAGAAGAAGGCAAAGCAGGGAGTTCTATACGGAGAAAGCTCTATCAGAAACTATAGTGTGTCCTTAAGCTCCGTGATGACGAAGATGATGGGAGACTTGGAGAAGGCCGGGCTTAGCTATACAGATATGGAAGAAGCGGGCATTACCATGTCATCGGATTTCCAGGATGGTGGAAAGTTGGTTTTTGATGAAGAAAAGTTTAAGAAAGCCATGGAGACGCATCCGGAAAAGATTGAGAAGATGATGACAGGATACCATGGTTCAAAAGGCTTGGTGAAAATCGTGGAAGAGACGGTAACACCGTATGCAACCCGCTTTTCAAGTAAAAATGGAGGATCTTACGGAGAATTAATTAAGCAAGCCGGCTCTAACAGGATGTCTTATACGAATCTCTCTTCCGTGATGTATCAGAAAATGAAGGAGAATTCGGAAAAGATTGAGAAAATCAAGGCATTGCTTAAAACTGAAGAGGATCGGTATATCAAGCAGTTCTCGCAGTTGGAACAGCTAATCAGCAAGATGAATGCTCAGGCCTCCTACCTGAGTGGGCTGAATAATTAGTTTTATCTTAACAAGTTGCATGCACTCATAAGGAAGGAAAGAGGATGTGAAAAGAAATGTCACATCCTCTTTTCTTTATAGTAAGAACTTTTTTAAAAAATCCTTTATAAAAACGGAATATCTGACGAAATACTTTAAGAGATGAAATAAGGATTCAATACCGAGAGGATGTGTATCGGAAAGAATTTTCTTTTATCAGATGTATAAAAGAGTCCAATTCCAGTATGTAATCAGCTATTTTCTAAACACAGGAGAAGTCATGAACGAGTATCAAAAAAAGTATAAGGAGCAAAGTATTATGCAAATGAGTCAAGGAGAGCTTTTAATATTGACCTTTGATGAGGCAATCAAGTGTTTAAAGCAGGCGGATCTTGCCTTGGGAGAAAAAAAATATGATAAGTTTGATGAATTATTAAACAAGTGCAATAAAATCATTCATTACTTACGAAAAACACTGGATATGAAACAGGAAATCAGCCGCGATTTAATGGAATTATACGACTTTATTACCTTTGATATAGGTTTAGTAAAGGCGGGAAGAGAAAGAAGGCAGGAAGAGCTTCCTAAGCTTGCAGATATCCTTAATGATCTTCGAGAAGGTTTCTATGGTGCTTCTCAAAAGGTTACGGATGTCCATATGCCTGAAGAAGCTAAGGTGGTAGGATAGTCGGAATAGATACGGGCTGCTTGTAAGATTTGGAAAGGGGGCTGTAAAAATTAAAAGTGCCAACTTTGATTTTTTTACAGCTACTTTTCTGTAATGGGGGAGAAATAGATGGACATGGAAAAACTTGCCAGTCTATATCAGAAAAGATATAATATAACGAATGAATTAAACAGGATAACGGATGAGCTTCTTGTGTCTTCCGAGAGGCAGGATAATGTAAGTATGGATCTTCTTTTGGATATGAGAGAAGAGTGTATCCATAACTTGGAACAGAATGAAATGGAAGTTCGCGAGATGGTGGAAGTAAGCGAACCGGAGGCGAAAATTTACCAAAAGATAACCGGTATAGGGGAAAAGGAAAGATCTTCCTTAAAGTATCCGGAAAAACAGGTTGCGGAGTTATACCTGAAGGTCGGAGAAGTTTTGGAAGAGGTAAAGAAGAAAAATAAGCTGATGCTTTTTCGGGCCAATCGCTCGAAAGACTATCTTGCTGATAAAATACTGGCATAAACAAATTTCGATTTTAAGAGTGCTAAGAAAGGAAAGCAATGAATCGAAGTGTGTATGAAGGCAAGTTTTTGCTGAACCTGGTGGGGGGAACCTTACGACAGGATGAATCTTTTCCTGTGATGCGGAATATGAATTGGGCGAGACTGTATCGTATTGCCGAGTATCATGAAATCACTTCCGCAGTATATCTTGGTATGCTTTCGGTGGGGGCAAGGGTTCCTGCCCTTTTTGGCGAGCGTTTTTTTCAAAGGTATCAGGAGGCGGTGCATTACGGAGAGATTTATGAGGCTTCGGAGTTGGAAATATTATCCGTGTTTCAGGCCTTCAAAGTCCCTGCAATCATTCTGGAAAGTGCCGCTGTTCGACGTCTCTATCAGTTACCGGAAACGGCGGCAAATTCTCCGCTGAGAGTCTATATTCCGGAAGAAAGCTATTATCTTGCAAAGGGTTATCTTGTGGATCTTGGGTATATCACGGATGAACAGTATAAGGGCTTTGGAGAAAGCATGAGACGGGTTGCCGGATTTCGTGTTGAACTATATCATACCCTCCCCCTATCTGACGAAGACCTATAAGAATTGCATGAAGGGCATTTTAAACAGGGCCTATCCTGACAAGCAAAATCCTGCTTTGAAGGTCCTGTCCTTAGAGAGCAGTTATCTTTTCCGTATTGCAGAGGCATCCTATCATTTTTGCAGTGACAGTTTGCGAGTCAGGGAGCTTTTGGATCTCTATCTGTTCTACAAATTATTCAACAAGGACATGAACCGTCGTTTTCTGGATGCGAGAATCAAGGAGCTGAACATCGGTCTTTTGTCACAGACTCTGCTGCACATGGCGGATATGTGGTTCAGTAGCCGGAATAACTCTTTATTTCCCTATCCGAAAGAAGACATCAGCCTTTATGATGATATGGAAAGCCGCATACTCTCGAACGGAATGGTAGGAAGAGACAGTATTTCCGAGGCCATAAAGTTAAGAAAAGAGATTCGCAATGTGGAAGACCAGGAGGAGCGGGTAGAAAAATGGAGAAAGTGGAAGGATAAGTGGAAGAACCGCTTTAAAGCGTTGGGAAGACAAATCAGATGGCTGTTCCCGGATAAAAACTATATGACGAGCCTCTATCCCGTACTTGAGAAAATGATTTTCTTACTCCCGTTTTGTTGGATAAGAAGAGATATAAAGCTGATCTGGATTATGATTCATACGAAAAATGAAGTGCCGGAAGAAGTTCCTGAGATGAATGACAGGACGGATTCCAGTGAAGTGGCAAAGTATCGTAGAATCAGAAGCATTTCCTCTACAGAAGACATAGGCTATTCGGATGATCCGTTTAGAACGGACGGCAAGAAGAAGGCATTCTATAAAGGAAGAACCGGAGCTTTGGAGGAGGGAGTCACAGGAGATACCGAGGCGGAAGAGCTTCCCTTAAATAAAGACTACAGTTTCCTGTCTGAAGAGATCAATGAAGAGGAAGAGGCGAATGAGGGGAAAGAGACCGACTTAAATCTTTGGGATTTTAAGGCGGCATCTCAATCCGGTGCATTATCGACTCCGTCTTCTACATCGAGCTCATCGTCGACTTCGGCGTCGCTTTTAAAAAGGAACAAAAAAGAGAATGCGCTGTCTGAAGAAGAAATACAGAAAGCCTATGCGCAGGGCTTACCCAGAGAGATGGATACAGAGCCTGACCCCTTCGTAAATCGGGAGGCGGCTCCGGAGCAGTCCGGTGTTTGGGATTCTATCCCCAAAAAAGAGCATACGGATGACCCCTCTTCCGCCATTTTCGGAAAACTCAGTGCGGAGGATGAGGATAAGGCGGTGGGGGCCCTTAGTTCATTTTTGGATAAGGATTCTGCTTCCGGCTTAAGTGAAGAAGAAATTCAGGAAAATATCAGACTGATTGAGGCTCGATACAGACAAATCCTGGAAGGAAGCGGACTGGATGTGGAAGATACAAAGCCGCATGTCGGAAAGGAAGCGGAAGAGATAAAAAAGACGGAAGAGCCGACCGATCCCACAGAGATTACAGACGACATGATTAAAAGCATTGAGGCGGAACTGGCCAGAGATGCGCAAGGTAAGCAAAATCAGCCAGCAGGGCAAGGCATCCGTGAAGTGGATTTCAATCTTCCGGGAGGAAGGCAGTCCGGATTGGCTAAAAATCACGGTGAACAAACTGTTCGCGAAGTGGGATTTGATTTTCCGGGTGAAAATAGGACAAGAGCAGCTAAAAATCCTGGCGAACAAACTATTCGTGAAGTGGGATTTGATTTTCCGGAAGGAAATAGGACTACAGCAAATAGAACTGCTGCTGGCCAAGGAATCCGTGATGTCGAGTTCAGCTTTCCCGGAGGAAAACAATCCGGCGAAGTAAAGGCAGCAGGACATGGTGTTCGGGATGTTGAATTTAATCTTCCGGGAGGAAAACAATCCGGTGAAGCCAAAGCAGTAGGGCAAGGCATTCGCGAAGTGGATTTCAATCTTCCGGGAGGAAGACGACTTGAAGCAGAGAAAAATCCACATGGACAGGGAATACGTGAAGTGGAATTCGGCTTTCCCGGAGGAATCTCGGGTGAAGACAAGCATTCAGAAGGACCGGATATTCGAAAAGTGGAATTTGCATTTGCCGGAAAGCCAAAGGCGGAATCGGGAAGAGAAAGCTTTAGCAGTGCAAAGGAAGAAACCGTGATGGTGGGCGGTAAAAGTATGAAGGTTCATTCCTGGATGTTCCCGAAAGAAAAGCATGAAGAGAAATAGCCTCTCTTTTCGAGGGACAAATATCCTTTGGGAAATGAATTCCGACAGAACTGTTATTTTTAGCACAGTGTAAAAAAATTCACCTTGGTATAGGGTGAATTTTTTATGTGTATGGTAATCCGGATATAGGATAGAGTTTTTTTCTGTATTGTAGGATGCGATATTATATAAATTGCAGGATGTGTTATTATACAAATTCATTTGACAAAAGATAAAAAAAGGAGTAGAATTACAAAGCATTTTTGCAATGGGACAGGTAAATTATGCTCTTTTATAAGTTTTACCGGTTCTGTGATTACTTAAAGCAGGGCCTTAGGCCCGGGCTACATTAAATACTGAAATCAGTCCCTGACTGGACCAGAGTAAGTAGCCTGCACATAGGAGGTTGTTATGAATTCTTACGTAGCAAAGGCTTCTACTATCGAAAGAAAGTGGTTCGTGGTAGATGCAGAGGGGAAGACACTCGGACGTCTTGCATCGGAAGTAGCATCCGTTCTTCGCGGAAAGAGAAAGCCGACTTTCACACCGTTCTTAGACTGTGGCGACTATGTAATCGTAGTGAATGCAGAGAAGATTCAGGTAACAGGAAAGAAGCTTGAGCAGAAGTTGTATCGCACCCATTCTCGTTATGTCGGTTCCATGAAGGAAACTTCTTTAAGAGATATGAGAGCCAACAAGCCTGAGCAGGTTATTGAACTTGCAGTAAAGGGAATGCTTCCCAAGGGACCTTTAGGTAGACAGATGTACAAGAAACTTTCGTGTATGCAGGCCCGGAGCACAAGCACCAGGCACAGCAACCAGTTGCATTATCAATCTAAGGGAGGAATAGAGAATGGCTACAAATAGAAACTACGGCACTGGTAGAAGAAAAAGCTCTGTAGCAAGAGTGTATATCATGCCGGGTACAGGTAAGATTACCGTAAATAAGCGTTCCATCGATGAGTATTTCGGTTTGGAGACTTTGAAGACCATCGTTCGTCAGCCGCTCGTGGCTACACAGAACGAGGGCAAGATCGATGTACTTGTCAATGTATGTGGTGGCGGTACCACAGGTCAGGCCGGCGCTATCCGTCACGGTCTTTCTCGTGCACTTTGCGAGATGGACAGCGACTTCAGACCGGTTTTAAAGAGAGCAGGATTCCTTACAAGAGACTCTCGTATGAAGGAGAGAAAGAAGTACGGATTAAAGGCTGCACGTCGTGCTCCGCAGTTTAGTAAGAGATAAGAAAAGACATATCAAGTATATGGGACTCCTCAAGCACTTGGGGAGTCTTTTCTTATCCCTCTAAACTGCGTAACTGTTCGCCGTAAAGGCTCACAGTTACTCGCTAGCAAGATGCCAAAGGGCATCTTGCTTATCCGCTCGTACAGTTCTCCAAGAGATAAGAAACGAATTCATATTCTCTTTACGCTCGTACAGTTTAGTAAGAGATAAGGAAAGACAACAATTATTTTTATATGAAATTTGCATATTTCAAGAGGATTCAGAAATTTGGTTGTCGTTGAAAAAACTTCAGCAACCAAGAACAGCGTATGACTTTTTGTGGGGTCAATAACAGATTAGAAAATAAAAACGTGAAGTATGTTGATATTTTATTATTTTCGGCGCATAATAAGATTACAAGAAAATAAAAGAGGGAAAACCGTTTTTAGAGGAGAGCCACCTATGAAAATACTCCGTATCACCGCACAAGGACTTCCGTTATTCAAAGAAAACTTGGATATTTGCTTTTATGCGCAGCAACGTGTTTGTGAAGAAGACAAAGATAGCCTTTATCGTTTGACGGATAACTACTATCTTCACTCTGCCTGTGCTTTCATTGGAATTAACGCATCAGGCAAAACATCGGTGTTAAAGGTCATTAGTTTGGCAATGAATATTGTGAAAAATGAGCCCATCAATCATGTGGAGGCAAAAAGCATTCTTGGCGGAACAAAGAAAGCTATAATCCGCACCTATTTTTATGATAAACGCAGTTATATCTGCTGTTTGGAAACTGTAATTGTAGCAAAAAAAGCGAAAACAGAGGAATATGTGTATACGATTCTGTCTGAAAGCCTTTGGGAAAAGCCGATTGCAACCATTAGGTCGAAAAAGTATCTGACAGATTTTACAGGAATGAAGCCGGTAGAACAGCGCAATAGCGATGAAGTATACCTTTCTGATGATGTCAGCTTTATCATTGCACATAATAAAAAAGCGAATGACTCAGTGGAAATATTCAGCTTGCTTTCCTATACGAATGTGAATGTGCTTCCATTTACCGAAGATATTCCGTTGGAGGTAATTGCATTTCTCGACCCGACCATTGAAAAATTATGCTTTGAGCAAACAGAGGGAAAAACATTTATCCACTTGAAGTTTAAGGATGAAGAAGAGATTATCCTGAATAATGCGGCAGACCTTGAGCAGTATCTATCCTCCGGTACGATTAAGGGTATTATTACATTCTCGATGGTAAAGGAAGTTCTTCGTTCAGGAGGTTATCTTCTGGTAGATGAAATAGAGAATCATTTCAACAAGGAAATTGTAACGACCTTAATGCGCTTCTTTATGGATAGCAGACTAAACAAAGTCGGCGGAACGCTTATTTTCACCACGCATTATCCGGAACTGCTGGATGAATATGACCGAAACGATGGGATTTGTATTGTAAGGAACCGTAATGGTATTACAGCAGAAAATTTGAGCTATATATTGAAGCGTAATGATATTAAAAAGAGTGATGCCTACCAGAGTGGCTTCCTTGAGGGAACAACGCCGGCATATGAAGCGTATATGCGCTTGAAGAAAAGCCTGGCCGCTTCTATCCATTAAGGAGGAGGCAGAATGGAATTAGCAAAATATAAGGCGTGTATATGTGAAGGTTCTGCCGAAGAAGCTATTATCGACATATTGGTTGATAATGATCTTCTGATTTTCAAAAGAGAAGACATGCTGGAAGAATGTGTTATCCGTTGCAGAAGCGCTAAGCGATTTGAGGAGCGATACTTACGGAAGGGATTCGATGAGCAGATTTCTGTGATACGGATTTTGGATTCTCGCAGAGAGGGATTTCGATTGAGTAATGCATATGAGCAGAAAATTGACGTAGTAAATGTTATTACTGCTCCGGAAATTGAAATGTTGATTATTCATACGGAAGAAGCATATGATCAATTTAAGCTTTCCGGAAAAAAACCAAGCGAATTTTGCAAGGTAAATCTTCGGATGCATGATGTGAAGTCGTATGATTTTGTAAAGCAGTATTTCAGTAACCCACAGCTCTTGGTGAAAGCCATAAAAGAGTATCGTAGAACAGCGAATATTCCCAAAGGAGAATACTGTTTGTCTGATTTACTGAGATGAGCTTGGAAAGGTTTTTGATACATAGACCGTGGCTCAAATGATCACTAAGAGAAATTGATAACAGTTTACAGAAAACAGAATAGAATCATCTTTGATATTGGAACGTTGTTGAGGAATAGGCTAATGGCAAAGGATGAGTATTTAATTACGGATAGACCCCTGAAAGCGTTGACGATTTTCGCCATGCCGATGATTTTGGGCAGTTTCTTTCAGCAGGTTTATAACATGGCGGATTCGATTATCGTCGGTCGCTTTGTCGGATCTTCCGCCCTTGCCGCTGTCGGTGCCTGTGCAGCGCTGACCAATGTTTTCATTTGTGTGGCGCTTGGTGCCGGTGTCGGAGCCGGCGTTCTTGTCAGCCGCTATTTTGGGGCCAAAGAGTATGGGAAAATGAAAACGGTTGTGTCAACCTCTTTGCTTAGCTTTCTTGTTCTAAGTCTACTTCTTTCCGTCTTCGGTTTTTCTTTTTCCTACGCGATGATGGAAGCTTTGCAAACGCCTTCCGACATTCTTAGGACCTCGGTGCTGTATCTCAGAGTCTATTTTATCGGCTTTTCGTTCCTTTTTATGTACAATATTCTCTCCACCATGTTTACGTCTGTCGGGGAATCCAAAATTCCGCTTGGACTTTTGATTTTTTCCTCCATCTTAAATATTTTTCTGGATCTTTGGATGGTAAGAACGCTCGGCCTTGGGGTGTTCGGCGCAGCCCTTGCGACGCTTATCGCGCAAGGCGTTTCCGCCGTACTCTCTCTTCCCATTTTCTTTTATCGAATAAAGCGATATCAAAGCAGTTTTAGCTGGTTTGACATTAAGGAACTATCTTCCATACTTCGGATTGCCGTTCCCTCCGTCCTTCAGCAATCCACGGTTTCCGTCGGGATGATGATTGTGCAGTCGGTGGTCAATCCCTTCGGCACACAGGCTCTTGCGGGGTATTCGGCAACGATGAGAGTGGAAAATGTTTTCGCTTTGATTTTTGTCTCTATCGGGAATGCCGTTTCACCGTTTGTTTCCCAGAATCTTGGTGCAAAGAAAATGCGCCGTATCAGAGAGGGCTATCATGCCGCGCTTCTCCTCGATGCGGCCTTTGCCGTTTTTGCCTTTATGATTATTGAAACCCTGCACACAGAGATTTCTTCGCTGTTTCTCGGAAAAGACGGAACTGCTCTCGCCTATCAGGTGTCTTCCGATTATATGAGATGGCTCGGCTATTTTTCCTCTTTATGGGAGTGAAAATGGCGACCGACGGAGTCCTTCGAGGGCTTGGAATCATGCGGCCATTCCTCGTTGCTAACATGGTGAACCTTGCGATTCGCCTGTCCGTGGCCTTATCTATGGCACCTCGTTTCGACATTTCCTTTGTCTGGATTGCCGTGCCAATAGGTTGGCTTGCCAATTTCCTGATTTCTTATTGTGCGCTGAAGAAAGCATTTCCCGGGGAGTCCGGCTTATCCGCTCGCTAGTGCAGTTTATACACCGACAAGATGCGAACCTATGCAAAATACTTATAAATTCCCTCGTCTATTCCTTTCTCTAATGTTGCCGGAAAAATACAATGCAAATATTGTCATGAAAAAACAATTCCTATATAATCACTGGGAATTATTTTTTTGTTTCAGGGAAAAGGAGGAAAAAGAGTGAAGAAGAAATGGATGAAATTGTTCTCTATTGTGGCGTTAAGTTTGGCGGTAACAGCCTGCGGAGCTGCAAAACAGGAGAGTAGTGAAACGAAGACAGGAACAGCTGCACAGTCGGAGAAGGCTTCTGAAGGGCAGACGGAAAAGGCTGCAAGTGCAAGTACAGAAAGCGATAGCTTCACTTACATTATTGACGGCGATACGGGAAATACTTTGAATCCGCTTACAGCGGATGACCGCTACGGCTTAATGACTACGCATGCTTTATATGCCCCTCCTTATCATATCTATGGAGACGGTACAATTGATTATATCTTGGCTGAAAGCATGACTCCGTCGGAGGACGGTTTAACTTTAACCATGAAGCTGAAGGACGGTTTAAAGTGGAGTGACGGAGAGCCTCTTACTGCTGATGATATTGTTTTTACTTATGATAGTATCAACAAAATAAGCAAGAATCTCTATATCGGAGATGATCCCATTACGACGGAAAAGCAGGATGACAGAACCGTGCTCTTCCACCTGCCCTCTGTTTCCGCAAGTGCCATGGAGATGCTTTCCGACGAAATCAGCATTATTCCGAAGCATATTTTCGAAGGGAAGGAAAATGCGGATATCTCCCTTTTGGACGATAAGGTTGTAGGTTGCGGTCCCTATACTTTTGAAGAATACAAGACAGGAGAGTATCTGAAGTTCAAGGCCAATCCCAACTATGTGAAGGGAAAACCCTATATTGATACCTTGATTTACAGAATTATTGAGAAGTCCGACACCGCGACCTTGGCTATGCAGAGCGGAGAAGGGGACACCCTCGTTCTCACACCGGATATGATTGAGCAGTATAAGGGAAAAGACGGCTTTACTCTGTATAATTACAGTGAAGGAAGAGTTCCCTATGTTCGCTTAAATGTCAATGCCGACACAATGAAGGATAAGAACTACAGAGAAGGTATTTTAAAGGCTTTAAATCGTGATGAGATTATGCTTGCGGCATATGGAGATAAGGATTACTACGAGCTGGGATATTCTTTCCTTCCCTATGATAACAAGTATTATACGGATGATGTAGAAAAATGGGATCAGGACCTTGAGAAAGCAAAGGAACTGACCAAGGACGGTGCAAAGAGCTTAAAACTTGCCTATATTACCAACAATGGAGTTCTCGAAAGAGAGGGACTTGCCATCCAGTCGGAATTAAAACAGGTAGGAATCGATGTAGAACTTGTCGGAATCACAGACGTTGCATATTCCAAGATGTCCAGAGAAAAGGGAAATAAAGAGTATGATATCGTGCTCGGCGGATATGTAATGGGAACAGATCCGGATACCTTCGCTATGCTTTTCTCCTCTCAAAAGGACAACAGCATGAGCTTTAGCAATGCGGAAATCGATAAGCTCTTTGAAGAGGGAAATGCCACCTTGGACGATTCGAAGAGAATGGAAATCTATAAGAAGGTGCAGAGACTGGTTTCCGAAGAAGCAATTTATTATCCGCTCGGAACCAATCTGAGAACCATCGTAACCAAGAGCAATGTAGATCCGGAAGAAGCGAAGCTGGTTCCGATTTATACCTACGGTGATCTTTCCAAGTTAAAGTTTAAATAAAAATATAGTAAATAAAAATATAGTAAATCGAAATACAGTAAATCGAAAAATAGTAAAGTACAATATAGTAAAGTACAATATAGTAAATTACAATATAGATTGTTCGATTTAGGAAGATAAAATAATGGAGATGGAGTTATCCATTTCCATTATTTTATAATTCAAAACGAGTATCGCTCGCAGAGCGCGCGGTATCTCGTGCTTAACAAGTGGCGCAGTCGATGTCTGAGACATCTTGTTCAAAACGAGTATCGCTCGCAGCGCGCGCGGTAGTTCATTCTTGACAAGTGGCTAAGCCGAGACCGAGGATATCCGTTTTAGAAGGATATCGGTATAAACACATGATGCCTCATTAAGAAGAAATATATCTTTATGTAAAAGAAATCAGGATTTTATGACTAAATATATAGTAAAGAGATTAATACAAACAGTTCCTCTGCTTTTTCTTATTACGGTGCTCTGCTTCACCTTAATGAATCTGGCACCCTATGATGCAGTGGATGCCATCGCAAATTCCAAGATGACGGAGGCGCAGAGGGAAGAAAAGAGGGAAGAACTGGGACTGTTAGATCCTCTTCCCGTGCAGTACATTCGTTGGGTAGGGAGAGTGGCAAGAGGAGACCTCGGAAATTCACTCTTAAATCATACCAGCATTTCGAAGGACCTTTTGATTCGGATTCCAAATACCATCAAACTGGTCCTACCTTCCTATGCTACCGCGTATATCTGGCGATTGTCCTTGGATTATACAGCGCAAGCTTTCAAGGAAAATGGCCGGATAAGTTGATTGACGGTTTCTCTACGCTGGGACTTGCTTTGCCAAGCTTTTGGATAGCGATGATCTTTATTTATTTTTTTGGCTATAAGTGGAAGATATTTCCCTTGCAAGGGATGCAAACGATAGGAAAGGAAGGGGATGTTTTAGACTTTTTAAGACATCTTGTTCTTCCCTACCTGGTTCTCGTTATCGTTTTTCTGCCGGACTTATGCCGTTACGTCCGCTCCTCTGCGATTGTGGAGCTTAGACAGGACTATGTATTGGTACAAAAAGCGTTCGGTGCAAATAAAAGAGAAATTCTTTTCCATCATGTTGCCAAAAATGTTCTCTTACCGCTTTTTACAAAACTCGGAATGGCTTTGCCGCTTCTCGTAACAGGTGCAGTCATTACGGAAAGTGTATTTGCTTGGCCGGGTGTCGGCTTATATTTTGTAAAAGCCGTGGATTCTTTGGATTATCCTATTGTTATGGCGGTTTTGCTTTTTTCCGGAACGCTTGTGATACTGGGGAACCTCCTCTCGGATATTCTCTATGCTCTAGCGGATCCGCGAATTGCCTTTTAAGAAAGAGAGCCGGTGGATATGAGGATTAACAATTTCTTTTCTGCATTGAAAAAGGATAAGCTTGCGCTCCTTTCTCTCTTTTATCTTCTTTTTGCAGTTTTTATCAGCATAGTGGTTCAGTGGATTCCCATCGATCCGGACCGGCTGGATGTGATTCATGCTTTGGCATCGCCTTCTCCGGCACATTTTTTCGGTACGGATGAGGTGGGGAGAGATTATTTTATACGCGTGCTTTACGGAGGAAGAGTCTCTTTGTTGGTAGGCTTTTTATCCATGCTTATGAGTATGAGCATAGGCGTGGTTTTGGGGCTTGTTTCCGGCTACTTCGGGGGCTTTGTGGACGCGATTCTTATGCGTATCGTAGATGTGATTTCTTCCATTCCTTGGATTATTATGGTTATGGTAATAGGGATGATTTCGGAAGAGGCTTTCTCTCTTTAATCTTTGTTATCGGACTTTTGAGCTGGATGGAAATCGCGAGACTGATTCGATCGGAGGTTTTGTCTTTAAAAGAAAGAGAATATGTGCAGTATGCAAGATTCCTCGGAATTCCTTCGGGGAAAATTCTGTTCTCTCATATTTTCCCGTCCATCCTTCCGACAACCATTACGGCTTCTACCGCAGCGATTGCCTCATCGATTATGGTGGAAAGTGCTCTTAGCTTCCTCGGAAGAGGAATTTCCGCTCCGATGTCCAGCTGGGGAAGCTTGTTGCAAAGTTCACAGAAGTTTTTGCAGAAAGCCCCTTACATGGCGGTCCTTCCCGGAATTCTTATTATACTAACTGTATTCTCCTTTAATAAGCTGGGAGAGGTTTTACGGAAATCTCTGGATCCTTCTGCCTCACAGGGGACTTAGCCGGATATGTAATCGGGAAGATAGCATGCACCAAGAAAGCAGGTAACAAGACGAAAGCGGAAAAGAATGAACTATATTGCTTTGCATTTGGTAGTACTGTAGTTTTTTGTACTATGCATTTTATGAATCAAGTAAAGATATAACTAAGGTAAAGATATAACTAAGGTAAAGAGATGAATTGGGAAGAAAACGAAGCGCAGAGAAAAAACGAAGAGCAGAGAAATAAAGAAGTGTGCAGAAAAAAAGAAGGATATAGAGTGGAAGAAAAGAGAGTAGTAGAAGAATATAGAGTGGAAGAAGAGGAGCTTCTTAGTGTAGAGGATTTAAGTGTGGAGATTCCGCTTTCGGAAAAACGGTTTACCCTGTTTCCGGTATCCGCTTTTCTCTGAAAGAGGGAGAACTTGCAGCGATTGTCGGAGAGTCGGGAAGCGGAAAATCAGTGGCGATGAAATCGATCCTCGGTCTTCTTCCGAGCGGCGCAAGAAGAACAGCGAAGAAACTGTCCTTTAAGGGGAAAGACCTTATTTCTTTATCGGAGAAAGAGTATTACGGCATACGGGGTAAGGAAATCTCCATGATTTTCCAAGATCCCATGACCGCTTTAAATCCTCTGATGAGAATTGGAGAGCAGATTTCCGAGGTCATCCTTCGGAACAGGAAGGAAAAAATGACCCATAAAGAGGCGAAGGAAGAGGCAATCTGTCTCCTTTCTTCTGTAGGGATTACCGATGCGGAGAAAAAATACAGGCAGTATCCGCATGAATTTTCGGGCGGAATGAGGCAGAGAGTCTTGATTGCCATGGCGCTATCCTGTTCTCCCGCACTTCTTATTGCGGATGAGCCGACTACGGCACTCGATGTTACGATTCAGGCACAGATTTTGAAGCTTTTAAAGGAAGAGGCAAGAGAGAGAAACACGGCGGTTATCTTAATTACGCATGACCTTTCGCTTGTTTTTGAAAATGCGGAAAGCCTCTTCGTGATGTACGGCGGGAAAATCATGGAGAAGGGTAAGGTAGAAGAAATCTTCTCCACTCCGGCACACCCGTATACGAAAGCACTTCTTGCCGCGATTCCGTCGATGGAAATGGAAAAGGGAGAGAGGCTAAAGCCGATAGAGGGGAATCCGCCTTCTCTATTGGAAAAGCCCATGCGCTGTCCGTTTTTTGAACGCTGTAAGGAGAGACTCTCTATCTGCGAAGTGGAGCTTCCGAAAGAGCAGAGTCTAAGTAAGACGCATAGCTTTGCTTGCCACCAAAAAGTGGAGTTTAAGTAAGGGGCATAGCTTTTTTGCCAAAAAAATAGGAGTCTAGGCAAGACAGATAGCCTGGCTTTCCACAAAAGAGCAGGGTTTAAGTAAGGCACGTAGCATTTATTTATTATAAAAGAGAAAATCCAATGGAAGGCATATGGTGCTTGCCGGTCATAAAACGGAAGAGGAATAAATGAAAGAAGAAATATTACGAGGAGAGGGGATAAAAAAAGACTTTCCTATTCGTAACTTTTTTGGAAAAAAATTAGGAAATATTGCGGCGGTAAAGGATGTCAATATTTGCTTAAATAAAGGCGAGACCTTCGGTCTTGTCGGGGAGTCCGGCTGTGGGAAATCCACCTTAGGGCGTTGTCTCTTGGGGATGATTGACAGAACAGCCGGGAAGCTCTACTTCCACGGCAGGGAAATTCCGATGGGGGAGGAAAAGTCGATAAGGGAGATGCAAAAAAAGATGCAAATCATTTTCCAGGACCCGTATTCCTCCTTAAATCCTTACTGGACAGTTCGGGAAATTCTGGAAGAGCCGCTCTCAGAGGAGCGTTTATCGAAAAAAGAAAAGGAAGAAAAGATAGAAAAAATTCTGGAGAAGGTGTCTTTAGCAAAAACGGATCTTGTGAAGACTCCTTATGCCTTTTCGGGAGGACAAAGACAGAGAATCGGTATTGCACGAGCCCTCGTAAAGGAGCCGGAGCTGGTACTTTGCGATGAGCCGATAGCGGCTTTGGATGTGTCCATTCAGGCGCAGGTTGTGAACCTACTCAAAGATTTACAGGAGGAGTTAAAACTTAGCTATCTTTTTACGGCGCATGACCTATCTATGGTGCGCTATATCAGTGACCGCATCGGGGTGATGTACTTGGGGACAATTGTGGAAACGGGAGATACGGACAAGGTCTTTCAATCCGCACTGCATCCCTATACGAAAGCACTTCTTGCCGCTGTGCCAAGACTTAGTAAAGTCGCTAAAAAAGAGGACATTTTGGAAGGAGAGGCGGAATCTATCGGAACGGAAACGGGCTGTCTCTTTGCTTCCCGCTGCCCTTACAGGACTGCACAGTGCCTGGAAGCTCGGCCGGTACTGGAGAGCGCGGCAGAAGGACATCAGGTGGCTTGCTTTAGGTGGAAGGAGATAAGCGGGTAAGTGTGAAGAAAGTCTCTAACTTACTTTAATATCTCCGGCTCGTCTTTTGCAATATAAGCCTCTAGGGTATTTCTATCCACCAAGGATGGCTCTACGCCTTCTCTGGTAATGCTTAAAGCTGCGGCATAAATGGCGATACGGATTGCCTTATCAAGAGGATAATCAAACAAAAGATAAGAAGCGAGAGCACTGATAAAGGCATCAGCAGCACCTGTTGTGTCGATGGCGCTAACTTCCTTTGCAGGGAATAGGGCACAGAGCCCCTTTCCTTTTGCAAAAAGACCGCTTTTTCCAAGCGTGATGATAACCATGCCGGCTCCGCTTTTTAAGAAATAGTCAGCACAGCTTTCCAGAAGGCTGATGTCCGACTTTTCTTCTATTTGCATCTTCTGCAATTTTTCTGCAAGCCTTGGCTCATCTAGAGATAGGAGAGTGAAGGCTTCTTCAAGGTTAGGAACGAAAATATCCGTTAAGGACAGGATTCTTTGCTCAATTTGCCTTATGGAAGAAGGCTTGAGGATAACAGGAATCCTGTTTTTTTGTGCAAGAAGACAGGCTTTTAACACGGCATCTTGCGGGATTTCCGTATTTAAGAGACAGATTTTACAGTCGCTAAAAGGCGGGAGCGCCCTCTTCGATGATTTTTTTACTGACACATTCATTTGCACCGGAAAGAATAGAAATCATAGAATCTCCCGTATGGTTTAAAAAGATATATCCTTTTCCTGTTTTTTCTCCGGGGATACGTTTTAAATAAGTGGTATTCACGCCCTTTTGCTTTGCAGTTTCGTAAATGGTATCCGCTTCAAGGTCATCTCCAACCAGTCCGATGATGGATGCGTTGTGCCCTAAATTACTGACTCCAATGGCTTGGTTCATGCCCTTCCCTCCCAGGTAGGAAGCGGAACGCGCGGTACGAGCGGCAATGCCGGGGCTTGGGAGTTCCCGGAAAAAGAGATAGGAGTCTATATTGACACTGCCAAGAACCACGATTTTTTTTCTCTTCGCTGTGGAAGGCGCTGCAATCGAATTATTATGGTTTAAGCTGTATGCAGGAAGAAACTGAGAGATCTTGTTCTTTATGGAAGCGGGAGTTTTTGCATCTTGGGATGCTTCCATCTGTGTGATAAGGCATTTTCCTAAATACTCTCCGAATGCTTCAAAAGGAATAAGGAGAGCCGAAATTTCGGAGAAGTTATGGATATTGCTTTGGTGCTTGCATAAAGTGGTCAGGGAAATATCGTTTGGGATATGCAAGTGCCGATTTAATAATCGCTGGTACACACGGAAGCAATTTTGAAAATGGAGACTTAACACGGCAGTAGTGCTCCCTCCGGAGATGCTCCGATAAAATTTGTCGTTATCTTTGGAGAAGAGCAAGTCCTCTGTAAACGGCAGAGAGTTCTTGTATAAGCAGTTTTTAAAGCCTTCTATAAATTCTCCACGAATAGGACTGTCTTTCTCCGCGATAAGGGCGATTCGACTGTGCCCGGCTTCCACTAATTTTTCTGTCAAAAATTCCGCCATATTTCTGTAGGACATTGCCGGAAGAAAATCGGATCCGACCATTTCTTCTTCCGCACTAAACAAAAAATAGGGTTTTTTGCTTTGCGAAAGCTGTGACTGCACATCGGGAGACAAGCTTTTGCTTATTGGGTTAAAAAGAATTCCGTCAACATTACTGGAAGAGAGAAGTGCCAGATTTTTCAATTCCTGAGAGGGGTTCAGATGACTTTCCAATACAGTGATACCATAACCACGGGAACGTGCGATATTCATAAGACCTTTCAAAAGTCGTTCATCAGGAATACAGTCCCGAAAAACAACCCCAAAAATACTGGATTTTTCGGGATATTGATTCCGCACGAAGGAATAAGGCTTGTAATTGTATTCTTTGGCTAAAGAAAGGACGTGTTCTCGTGTTTGTGTGCTGATATTGGCATCCTTGTGGTTCATGATTTTTGGAAACGGTGGAGA
>BNJS01003566.1_pt1 | contig 76458 bp, 94 predicted proteins | sample 8540461 | NCBI WGS metagenome assembly BNJS01 (sample SAMD00202454, study PRJDB9452) | human saliva metagenome | isolation source: human saliva | place: Japan
TCTCCTCTCCTCCTCCCTCCCTCCTTCCTCCCCACAAAGGCCTCCTCCTCCTCCTCCTCCTCAGAATACAACTGTTTTGTCTCTGAAATTGGATTTAAAGTATTAAGATTTAATAATTTTAAATCCAACTTTGAATTATTAGAATTAGCAACTATACCTATATCTGAAAGTATTATTGTTTTTCTGCTTTTTGCATAGATAGGTTCATTGTCATAACCATAAGTATTTGGCTCTCACCATATTTATAAACATCATAATCTATACTACCTTCACCAATGACAGATAGTTATTACATAATAAATTCCCTTTAGTATCTATTGTATTACCTAAGTCTATACTATTTTTTATAACTTGATCTTCTTTACTATCTATTTCATATTCTTTTTGTAAAGATAATATCTCTAAATCATCTTTAAGTTGCCATTCATTAACTCCATATTCATTAGCATATAATTTTAAATATTGAGTTATATTATTTGTATAAACTTTAACAACTTCAAGTTTAACTTTTTGTGATATTTACTAGAATTAAAAGTTAATTTTCTTATTATTTATACTCGGTAAAACATTACCCAGAGTCAACAAAATGATAAAAGCTAGGTTGTCCTAGATACATATTATTTTTAAAAAGTCATTCATAAGGGAAGTTCCCAGAAAGTTCCTTTAATACCTTTACTAACTTTTTATAGAATATGGAATCTTTTTGGAAATTTCCTTTTATTATAAGTTTTATTTAAAAAGGCATAATAGTTATATTACCATTACTAAACCTTCAACCTGCAACAAAATCTTTTAAAATTTTTGTGTCTTTATCCAGTTCTTCTGAGAATAGAACTATCAAATCTCCAGATGTATTAAATCTTGCCTCATTAACATATAACATTTTCTCATAATCATAGTTTTCCTTGTTGTTCTTGAGCTTGATTTACATCAGTTTGTGCTTGTGTTTTCTCTTTATCCTTTTGACAAGCTACTAAAACTGTCATCAATAGAGATAGAATAAATATTAGTTTTAGAAATTTTTCATAATCTCTCCTCCATACAATAATTATTAATTCTTTCTAAAAACCTTGTCCCATAACTTTTAAATTTTTCTGATTACCTATACCTTTTATCTTCAACTATATCCCACCTAGTCCTTGGTTTTTTCTGCCATCTCTATAAGAGTCATATCAGAAAAATAATATAAGGGCTATATTTTTCTTGCTTGAAAATCTCCTTTCTAAGAGGAATTTAATTCTTTAAATAAATTATTTCTCATAATAGTCAAAGTCAATTTTTCATTTTCTTTTCTTATAACTTTTTATATTTCCATTTAAAATATCTTTATATTTTTCCAAGTTTCAAAACTGAAAAGCTTCCTGCACTCTGTATAAGATATTTTTCAGAAATCATATAATTGATAAACTTTCTATCCATTCTTGTTTATCTTCTCTCATTATCCCCAAATGTAGAAATTTTGTCAAGACCTTTATTTTAACATCTTAGTATCTGCTTTTTCCCATAAGCATATTAGCTAGTGTGGATATTCCTAAACTTTCTTTTGCTCTACCCTACACCTGAAATAATTTTCTTTGCTTCCAGTGAAAAAAATCTTTGATATTTTTCTTTTTGCAGTTCTCACAATAACCCACAATAGTTTCTTATCATTTTTTCACCAAAAATACTTTAAGATATATTCTCTATAACAAGTCTTTAATTCTGCATATTCTAACATTTTATTAAATCTTTTTTATAATTCTTCATCTTCTTTTCTATTATGCTTCTTTTTCCATTAAGAATCTTTGAATAGCTCTATCTTTTTCATTATATATAAGGATAGCTTCAACGAGGTCCACCATCTCTACCTGCCCTACGACTTCTTGATAATAGCTTTCTAAAGTCAGCTGGAATATTTGCATGTATCACATATCTTATATTAGACTTATTTATCCCCATACCAAAAGCATTAGTTGCTACCATTATTTCAATATCATCATCTAAAAATAATTTTTGATTTTTATCCCCTTTCTTCTTAGTCATTCCACCATGATATTTTTGTAACACTTCTATCAAAACTAACTAAAGTAGTTATAAATATCGTCTACATTTTTCTAGTTGAACAATATATTATTCCTGATTTTTCCCTTTATGTTTTCTTAAATAATCTATTATAGAAGGCTTAGAATCTTATCTAAATCTTTATCAATTCCACTATTATCCACCAACTTTTAAAATAGATATTATCCCTATTGAAGTAATCTACATAAACAAAAGGGTTTACTATATTTAATTTTTCTATTATATCGACTTTAATTTTAGGGGTTGCAGTAGCAGTGAAAAGCCAAAGTTTGAATTTGACCTTTCTCCAAACTATATATTTTACAAAATCTGCTATTTCTTTAAATAACTTCTTCTAAAAATTTTTCTCCCCATTGGGATACACAATGAGCTTCATCAACCACTACCATAGAAACCTTTATAGTTTTTTTATAAAGTTTAAGAAAAATTTATTTTCTAATCTTTCTGGTGAGATATACAATAACTTTATCTTTCCTCTTTTTATTTTTGAAAAAGTATTTTATTATATTCATCACTTGATTAAAGTTGAATTTAAATAACTTGCCTCTATTCCAATTAGTCTTAAACTATCCACTTGATCTTTCATTAAAGATATTAAGGAGATATTATTATACTTAAACCTTCAAAAATTAAAAGCTGGTATTTGATAACAAACAGATTTTCCTGCTCCTGTTGTCATTATCCTAAGACATTTTTCTCCAAGATAGCTATCTATTATTTTTCTTGTCCCTTCTCTAAAATTATCATAACCATAATATTCTTTTAAAAATTTTGGGTGCTTCTGATTTCACTTTTTAATCCCACCAAAAATACCATTGTATATTTTTATATAAAGCATCTGCTAAAACCTTCAAAATGTACAATAACATTGATATACAACATCATCACAAAAAGCATAATGTCCCATTGCTAGTTTTTGTTTCTTCCAAAGTTTGAACAGGTCTTTCTACATAAAAATTCTATTGTATCATAAGTTATAACTGTCTGGTACTGCTCCATATTTTTCATACCAATATTTAGCAACTGCTATCTGTTCTGTAGGAAAAGGACAAGTATTATAAACTCCCATTCCAAAAATATCCTAAAACTTCATAAGGATTTTTGTAGGGACTTTTACTAAAAATAACATTATCTTTTAAAAATTCCATTAAAAGTCAAATAAAGTTGAAAGCTCTAAATTATATTTTTCACTATCGTCAAATTTATAATCTTTTTCTGTGAAATAATCATCCATACTTTTCTCTTATATCTTCTGTATTTTTCTTCTTGAAATTTCTTTAGAAACTCAACTGCATTAATATCTTTGTATTTTTCAAGATTTGATTTCACTATATCCATTATATTATCAGTATTTTTCATCTTCCATATCCAATTTCAAATTTTTCTAATAAAGTGTCATCAAGAACTAAAAATACAGGAGTAAAACCTTTTTCTTTTTCCCTCTTTATATGAAGCAAGATATTTCTTTTCAATCTCTTTATAATCTTTAGCTTTTTATCTCTTCAAATTCAAAATTATATAATTTTTAAATTCTTCTATATTTGACATTTTTCACCTCTTTTTAATTGATTTTTCTTTATTAGTATTGTAACATTTTTGTTGATTTAAAAAGATTTTTGTACTAAATTATTCTTTAATTTCTTTTTCAAAAGTCTAAACTATTTTTATAATCATTAAATCTTTTTATACTTTTTCTATAAATTTCTATTTATATCAGATATAAATATTTTTCCTTTTTTTGTTCTCTTGCATATTTATAAGTATTTACTGTGCCTCCTTTTATACCTGTTTCTGCTATAACAATTCCAGAAGTTAAAGCTGACTGTAACCTATCTCTTTTTAATCAATGAAAATAAAGAAAGTTTCTGTTTTGAGGTATTAATTCTGATAATAAAAACCATTATTTTTCTAAAAATCATTTCTGCTCAATTTAATATTTTTCTCTAGGATAAATTTCTAAATCTAATCCTGTCCCTAAAATTGCTCCTGTTTTTTGTAATGACATATTATGTCCCTATTGTATCTATTCCTAAGGCTAAACCACTGATATTATAGATATTATTTTTAGAAAGATACTGCCCAATATCTCTAGCAAAAAGCTATTCCTTCTTTACTTGGTTTTCTAGTTCCAACTATTGCAAAAGATTTTTCTAATTCTTCATTTGAAGGTAAATTTCCTTTTACAAAAAAATTACATAAGGACTTTCTTTTTATATTTATTAAATTTTTAGGATAATTTCTCATAAGAATAATAAAAGATTTTTATATTTTTTTCTTCACAATTTTTTTAATTATTTTTTTCTACTTCCATTTTATATAAATTAAGTTTATCAAAAACAGATAAAAATTTTCTCTATATTATCTTCACTAAAAAGATTTTAAAAATTCAATTTTTTTCTATTCTATTCAATTTAAAAAAATTTATATTTTTCTATATTTGAAAAATTAAAAAAATTTTGTAAGTCAAGTTCTGTATGCTTATATCATAATTTGAGTTTATAAATGAAAAGATTAATAATTCTTCTTTACTATACATAGTTTTCTCCATATCTCTCAAGCCATTCATATTAAAATAGTATATTGAAGATATTAACATCAATGGAATGAGAATTAATTCAAAATAAAAAATTTGTTTGCTTTATTGTTTAAAAATTTTATTTTTCTTATGATAAAAATACTATCAACATAATAAATGTCATTATGACCGTCAATACAAATGATTTCCAAAAATATTCTAATGAAAAATTTGCTTATTAAACCTCCTTAGATAATAGAAAGCTATTATATCTATTATAATACAAAAACTATAAAATTAAAAAAATAATCTAATATATTTATTTTTAATCTTTGGAAAATAATTTGGTAACAACTGATTTTCTATTGTAAGTGAGTAATCTTTATAGAATATTTGTTTTTATTATTATAAATCTGATGAGTAAAACCATATCAATTAAAAAGTTAAAAGTGAAAAACTATCATTATTATAATAAATATTACTTCATTCATAATATATTTTTAATCCCTTCAAAAATATTCCTTTATTTTAATTATAACACAAAGAAAAAGAATTTTTATTTTTTGATACCTTTTAAATATATTTTTAAAAAGTGCTTGAAACACTATAATAGAACAGATAATTTTATAGTTAATTATTTGATAGTTGAGGAGAAATGTCAAATTTATTTTTTTCAAATGAACAAAAAATATTTTTGAATACGATAAAAATGGTGTAATTCAAGTAAATGGAAGTCCTGAAAGTGGAAAGACTCTAGTTGCTATTAAAAGGCTATTCTTTTGGCTAAGAAATATGATAAAAGAGTTTTATTTCTTTACTATAATAAAAAGTTTGGGGTTTTGAAATTAGAAGATTGTTTGGAACTTTTTGATGAATACTCTTTTGTTAAAAATAAGATAGTTATTGATCATATAGATAATTATATAAAAATTTGTCTAACTAATCCTATTTTTAAAAAGAAAGTTTAAAAAGAGATCAAAGGCAGAAAAAATAAATATCCTAAAACTGATTTTTGATAGACAAAATAGAATGAATATAGCAATTGATGAATACAAAAACATAATAAAAACTCTTCTTTTTACAGAATGGATAAAGAATTTTTATTATCTGAAATTGATTGAGTTAAGAAACTGTGACTTTACTAAAGATGAATATTTAAGAAATAAAAAGGTCGGGAAGAGGTAGTTTAAAATTGATTTAAAACAAAAGCAAGAAGTATTAGATATTTTTAAGTTATTATAGGAAAATTGAAAGTGAAGAGAGTACTTTCAAGACTATCATGATTACATGATTTCTGCTTTGTATTATCTGAGAAGAAAAGATCTTTTTCTTTGATGAGCAAAATTATTTTTAACCATATAATTATTGATGAAGCACAAGATTTTTCAAAATTACATTTTAGAGTTTATTAAATTAATATCTAATATTGATAACAATAGCAAATCTTCAATTACATTTTTATGGATATCAATCAAACAATTAATATTGAAAAAGCATGGTGTTTAAGTAATGAAAAGAACCTCAGAAGATATAATTTTGAAATAAAAGAAGAAAATATTTTTATATTTAAATAGATGTTATAGAAATGTTGAGGAAATTTATTCTACAGCAGAAAAAAATTATTAGATAATAATAACTATAAAAGTAATAATATTTTAACTGATGAAAGAGGAATAAAAACCTCTAAGATTAAAAATCGAGAACTTTAGAAGAAGAAATTAATAATATTATTACTATAATTGAGATACTTTATTAATAAATATCAATATGAATATAGCGATTTTACAATAATTTCTCAGTTTACTAAAAACTTTAGAAGAAAAACTAAAAATAAATTTCCAATAACTTCTAAAAATGAAAATAATAATTCTATAAATTTAACAACTTTTTATTCAACAAAGGGAATAGAGGTAAAGTTGTTTTCGTTTTTTAGGTTTAAATGATGAGTATTTTCCAAGTAATTTTTCCCATTAAAGAGCAATGATGAAATAATAGAAGAAGGAAAAACTATTATTTGTTGCTATGACTAGAGCAACAGAGCTTTTTATTTTTATCTTCTTTACAAAAGGAAAGTCCTATTTTTTTCTTTTATTTGATGAAAATGATTTTATTAATTTAGATTTTTGAAAATAATAATTTTGATATTATTTTTTGGAAGAGAATTATCAACTAATGAAAATATAACAACTGAAAATGAAAGTAAAAAGATATGATATTATTAAAGAAATTAAAGAATTTGAGAAAAAGAATTATCAGTCGAAATACAAAGTTTAAGAAAAGAAACTTCATTAAAGTTTGAAAGATTTAAAAATCAGAAAATAATAAAGGAGAAGAGAAAAATACAGAAAAGAAACCAAAGAACCTAAGATAATTGAAAAAGAAAATTATTAAAGAAGTTCCTGTTGAAGTTATTAAAGAAGTTGAGAAGATTATCAAGTTGAAGTACCAGTTGAAAAATAGTAGAGAGAAAAAAATTGTTGAGGTTAAAGTTGAAGTTGAAAAAGTTGTTGAAAAAGAAGTCAATAAAATAGAAAAATTAATTAACCCTGAAAAATAGAAGAAGAGATTAGAAAAAATTTTTCCTTTAGCTAGTGAAACAACTCAAAATGAATTAATTGATGCAGAAATAAATTACATTAATATAGATAATCAACCCTATATTAAAGAAAAGAAATTTAAAATATGGAACAGTTGCTTATATAATTGCTCTTGAAACTGAATTGAGAGATTACTACTCAAAATGTGTAATGCAAAAATTATTTCAGAAAAATTTAATGATAGTATTACATTAGGGGGACTTATATTAAAATTAAAAAGAAAAATCCTGTATTTAAAATTCCAGTAGATGACTTTTATAAAAAAAGACTTATTAAATTTAAGAAATGATTCTCTACATGTTCATACTGATAATGAGAAATTTATAGATTTTGAACAATTAAAAAGAAGTTAGAAAAACTATAATGAATGACCTACTAAAAAGATTTATACTGAGGATTTCAGTAGCTTAAAATATAAAGATAATAATGATTTAAAGAAATCTGTTATAAATGCAAAAATGCTTACTAAAGGTGAATCATATGATTCTTCTATATATATAAAGATTTAAAAGGTTTCTATAGTTGTATAATAGAAGATATAAATGGTAACAAATATGGAGTCATACTAAATTTATTTATGAAGTTGGGAAATTTTATAAATTTATATTGAAGACTACTATATAGATGGAACAACTGTAAAAATATAATAGGTAGAGAAAAGTAAAGGGAGATAAAAATGGGGTATATTTTTAAATTCTTAGCTTTTTAATATTGGAGCAGATATATTGGTATTTCTTTGACAGTTTCTGATTTGATTATTTATTTTGTGATGGGCTATATTATAGTACATATTATAAAAATAATAAAATTAATGATAAGGAAAAAGAAATTTCTATATAAATTTAGTACCTATATTAGGAGTAATAGGTACGTTTGTCGGTATTTGTATTGGACTTGCTCGATTTCAATTCAAATGAAATTGAAAAAAAGTGTTCCTTATTGTTACAAGGTTTGAAAAACTGCTTTTTGGACTTCTTTAATTGGGACTTCTTTGTCTGCTTTTCTTCAATGTCTGGTATTCATTTAAAGATAAAAAGATATAGATGATGAGGATGATGAAATTCCTTTATTAAAGTTACAAATAAAAGAGCTTCAAACAATTAGTGAAAAATTTAATAGCTTTTTAGATAATCAAACAATAAAACAATAATAGTTTAAAAAAATTAGTCGAATTTTCTTTAATAATAATGAAGATAAAAATCTATTTGAAGAAATTAAGAATGAATTAAAAAGTACTTAATGATAAACAAGAAAAACTAATAGTTTTTATGAAGATTCTTTATTAAAATTAGAAATATTAGATGAAAATTAATAAAAATATGATAAAAAATATAGAAAATTTTTCATTGTGGAATGAAAATATTTCTGCCTTAAAAAGAAAAATTCTATACTAAATTTAGAAGAAAATAAAAATTAAAATAGTAGTACTACTGAAATTTTAACTAAATTAGAGTCAATAGATTAATAGTAATACTTTGCTTAAATTAGAATCAATAGAAAAGATAGATGAAAATGCTTTAAGTAAATTAGAATTATTAGAAAAAGTAAATACTGATACTCTTAACAAAATTCTAGTATTTTTGAAAATATTGAATTACTACTAGATAATTTTAAAAATTATAAGATGAGATTTTTCTAATTTCTTTTAAAAGCTTCAGAAAGTCAAAGTAGAGAATTAATTACTGCTTTTTAAAAGAATTTTAAGCTTATGATGGTAGAGAATAGTAAAGCTTTTATTGAAGCATTAAATAACACAATAAAGGATTTCAACAATAATTTAATTGAGTCATTTGGATCAAACTCAAACAATTAAAAATGAAGCGGTTATAAAATTAGTAGATTGGCAAGAACACTATAAAGAAACAATAGAAAGTACAACAGAAAATCAAAGAATGATTTTTGATAGTTTCACTGGAATGAAAAGAACTACAAACTTTCTCATCTGAAACAAAGAATATAAATTCTATTGTTAGAATTATCTACTATTACAAAAGAAAGTATGGAACAAAAATATTAAATTAAATGAAACTTTATCAGTATTCTCTAGAGTTAAATAGTCATGCAAAAGAATTGATTCCAAATCTTGTAGAAATTAATAATAATATAGATAATGATATCAAGACTTTTAATAGTTATTCTAATGAGTTGATAGACAATTTAAATAATTTTCACAAATAACTTACAAAATAATTTCTCTCAATATATAGATGATATAAATAGAGGAGTAAAAGCTCAACTGATAGTATAATGGAATAATGGAAGATTCTTTTAAAGAAAAATAGAGAATAATTTTGATAAATCTTTGGAAAACACAGATCTTAAATTAAAAGAAACTTTGAAAATATATTTACAGGAATTGAAAAATTCAATACAGATTTTTCTAATAATATAGAAAGAGCAACTAGATATCTTTATAAGTAATAATGAAAAATTATTCAGAACTGGAATAAACAGATTAGTAAAAGGCACATTAGAAGCAATGAATGAAAGTGAAAAATAATCTCAAAGATGATAGATGAAAATCTAAAACAAATTGAAAAATTAAATACTGAACTAAATAATCATTTAAAAAGTGCATGTTGAAAATATTGAAAAAGGATTACAAGACTCTTTCAAACAGATCTTTAGATTCATTAGGTGAAGCTATGGCGAAAAATATCTGATGGGATTTGCAAAAGACTATGGTCCTCTTGTCGATAAAATTAAGAGAAATTAGTGGAGATACCTAATAATGACGAAGGTGAGATAGTTGGCTAAAAATATCATGATGATCATTTTTCTCCAAGAGTTTCAATGATTTAATGTCACGTATAACATTAATTTTTATTTATTTTCAGCTGTCTATATGCTACAAGTAAATGGGAAAAGACGCATAGAAAGTGATTAGCTAAGGGACTTTTAGAAAATACAAATATGAAATTTATACTGATTTAAATGAGGGAATTCAAAGATGATTTAAAAATGGAATGCCTATATTGATAAAGATCTTTATCTATAACTTTTAAAGAACCTGATGTATTTTTGATGTTGGAGTAGTAATATAAATAAAAATTTAAAGATATCTTAGATGATCCAAGATATATAGATATACACTGACCAAAATATAACAATGAAATTGAGGGAAATAAGAATAGAGGACATACTCAAGTGAATGGAATAAGAATGATGATAGTTTACAGGCTTATTTTTAAGAATATGACTTTTTATCTCAAGAAAGATCTAAGAGTGTTTTAGAATATTGTATGTTATTAGAATAGTAGAAACCCTATAGAGAATTTCTTATCAGTAAAAGCTACTGCAAATGGTTTTATCATATAGTCATAGAATTATAGAGATGAGAGAAAAGTGAGCAAATCAAGAAGGTTGAATTTAAAATAAAACAACAAGCTGACACATAAATGAGTATTCTTGAAGCAGGAGGTTTAATGAAACTAATTAATTTTTCTAGAATTTGGACCTTTAAGAGATTATGGAAAAATGAAAATAGATAGAAATGAAAAGATATAAATTGATAGAATTAAAAATAGAAATTGCTAGAATCTGGAAAGAATTAAGTAGTTTATCAGGACTAGATATAGATATTAATGAAACTGACCCTTCAGAAAAAGGTTATATTAAATACAAAGAATTTGACAAGTTAGTAGCATATATATAAGAGATCAAAAATATTATAAGGGTGAGTTCATCTTTAAGAAAAATTTCATTGTGCATATAAGTGTGAAACTTTAAGTAAGTCAAGGAAATCGAGAGATGCTAGTAAGTTTAAAAATAATTCAAAATAAAAGTCCTGAATTTACAATAAAATATATTATCAGAAGATGGAAAAATAGTAATAGAATCAAATGTTATATTACAAGTGTGTACAAAATGTTTTAGAAGCTTTGAATTATAAGAATTTTTAAATGTTGGTAAGTTTGAACAAAAATAAAATAAGAAATAGTTTTCTTTTGAAGAATTTTTAGGAACTGAAATTTTTGATAAAAATGAAGAGCTAATAAGAAGTTATAATTTAGATGATATAGAAAAATGATAAAATTAGACTATATCCTAAAAACTGGGATGAAATTTCTAATAATTATAGAAAATCTAAAAATGAGTCTGTGAAGAATGTGGTAAGATTGTTCAAAAATAAGTCAGAATTAGAAGTTCATCATATTGACGCATGACCCAAGTAATTCAAAAATTTTATAACTTAAAGGCTTTTATGTAGAACTTGTCATTCTAAAATACATCCTCATATGGAATAAATTATCAATATATAAAAAGCTAATCTTGAATCCTATAAAGTTTCAAAATTAGACTTTCTATTTTTATTGAATATTTAAATATATAGCAGTCTGTAATAAATTAGAAAAATTTATAGAATGTTTTTCGCCTTCATCATTTAGCCATTTAGGTATAGTCAATGTTTTCTTTACTGTTTGATTTTTTACTTTATCTATAATCAATTAGTTAGCCAAATATCAGCATAAATTAAAAATTCATTATTTTCTAAATTTGGTTTTTGTCAATGTAGGTTCAGGTAGTTCTAAATTATTTTTAATAAAGCTAAAAATAGTTCCTTCTAATACATCCTTTGGCATTAATTATTACTTCTTCTATACTTTTTCCATCTGTAAAAGCAAAGCTTCAAAAGTCTTTGAAAATCTGCATAATATATACCATCTTCTTCATAGATTTACAGAGGTAAATATATTTTTTCTTTTCATAGTTATCTCTCCTTTAAAAAGTCTAATACGCTAGAATTTTAGCCTATTATTCTCTTGATACTAGCTAGTGTCCCATAAAAATTCTCTAAATTATCTTAACTGAGCCCATAATATTAGCTTTGTAATTTTCTTCAAAAGACTTTCATGACTTAAATAATTCTTTTAATTTTCAACATCTGATATTCTTCCTTCCATTTCTACTCCATAGCTTCTTTCCAGTCATTTTATGAGCCTTTTCTTTTTCCATAAATCCTGATGAGATCTGGAGTTCACATTATTCATTATCACCCTCTTTAATTTTATTAATACTAATATTTATATTAGTTCTCTACTTATATTTTTATTATATAAAATATTAGTGACATATCTTGTCATAATAAATACTATTTTTATCATTACATGATTAATATTATACCAATTTTTCTATATATATCATATATTTTCAGGAGAATTATTAATTTTATAATCCATATATTTTGTAATTCTTAATTTTCTATGATATATTTTGAGTATATAAAGAAATTTCAAGGAGGAATAATAGAAAAGATTTTAATATTAATACCTGCACTTAAATCCAAAGCAATTTAGTAAATTATACCAAATCATTACTAGACAATGGTTTTAAGGAATATTCTTTTAGTTGATGGAAGTAAGAAGATTCAAAGAATATTTGGAACAATGAGATTTCAAAATACAAGTATAAAAGTATTTAGACATGCAAAGTTGGAGTAGACGGGCACAAGGAGATAGCACAACTGTTTTCTAGCACACTAATTGTTGGAATATAGTGAATTAGTTACTCACGGTTCTGATGGCTGGTATAGAGTTGAAGATGTTATAAAACTTGCAAAGAGTTAGAAATCCTGATAAATTAATTTTAGGTTGTGATTTGATTTAGAGCAGAAGTTCCTCCAAAGTAAGTTTGGTAATAAAATAACAAATGGAGCATACTAAATTATTCTATAACAAGGATGCTAGATACCGACAGAGTTTAAGAGGATTTCTCTGCTATAATAAAAATTTTCTTAATCTCATTTGGAGAAAGATTTGGTGAACAAAGATGTTAATTTACTGTTTTCCAAAAGAAATTGAAATAAAAAAGTTGTAATTGAGAACTTCTATATTTTAATGATAAGATTCAAACACTGTTTAATCCTATAATGATTCTTTAAAATGTATAAGAGTCCCTTATCATCCATTTTAAATATACTTAGTGTCTCTTGTATTGTCTTTGTTATGTAGATATTCTATCTTACCTAAATGAAGCTCTATATTATTATGTAATAGGTAATTATGTGGAGACATTTCCTATTTTACTTCAACCTATTATTGCAAGAGCAATATCTTCAGAGTCGCTAACCTACTTAAATAGTTGTTTTTAAATACTATAGACATAGCTAGAAAGTACTGTAATGTTATACCTCTTTGTATAATTCAAATGCTTTTATCTGCCACTTTGGTAGAGTATAATATGGTATTATACAAAATCTTATGAAACAACTATAAAAATAATTGTAGACAGTGTTTTATTTTTATTAGGTTATTTTGATTCAACAAAGAGATGGGTATTTAAAGAAAATAAAATATAAAAGATGGTTTGGTTTGCCTACTCTGCTCATACTGTTCATCTATCTTAATGCTTTCTAAATAAGAATTATTTCTGTATCTATCTGTCCTCCCTATATTCAATGCACGATATTTATAATCTTTTCGGTATAATCCACCCATAAAAGTGGTGTATTTAATAAATCATCATCTAATTTTAAATTTTTCAGAATGAGAAATCTAACTCTTAATTTAATACTCAATCGCTAGAATTTCTCTTTGAGTTTTGTAAACTTTTGTTTTCTTTTTAATGTAGTAGTTTACTTTCAATAGTGAGATAATATTATTCTCATTTTTGAATTATAAATCTAACTTCCATAGTATTTTTCTGCCCAATAGCGAGGAGTAACTTCAGGTGCCCATAGGTTAAACTGTATAATGTATGTTTCAATTAAAGAAGCCCTTTAAATTCAATGCGTAATCTAACTTCCCTCTCCAAAATTATGACGGTTATGATAATCTTATAGTGTTTTTCATCAACTAAATATATTTCCAAAGTAGCAGATATATCATATGGGAATAAAGAGTATTCTTGGTGCAGAACATCTAAAAACTTTGTAACTTCATTAGCATTTACTAACCATTGTAAACTTATCTTCATATTCTCTTGCTCTTGCTCCTTCTTCTTTCTTTTGCTTAAGATAGATTTTTTCTTTTGCTATGGTGTTAAGGATGGTATTGATTTCCATTATCATAGATATTTTTGGAAGACTCACCAAATATTTGGATGCTGCAAAATCTTTCCTCAGCTTCTAAATGTGCTTTAAAATTTTCTAACAAAGTTTATATCTCTTTCTTGCATCACATATATCACATTTCGTTCCACCAGTAACATAGTACATTTTTAATTTTCCATATAAAGTTAAAAAAAAGCGTCTGGAATGGTTTTATAACATTTATTTATCAAAATAGTTTAAATTTACCATCCATTAATATAAAATTCAGAAAAGCTCATAGACCCAATATTTAAAAATCAACCTTTTTCACTAAGGAATGAAACTTGGTTGGCAATGCAATTCCAATGACTTGAGCCTGCGAGCAGCGCGATATTCAGGAGCATTTTTCATAAAATGTTTTGTTAATTTATTACTTCTGAACTCTAGTTTATCAAATACAATTAATATTTTTTCCTTTCACAATTTATAGCCACTGGTTAACATCAATTTATAATATTCTATCTATATCTTGTCATTGAAAAAAAGTATCTATATTCAGGAGTTTTTTCATCAAAGTTAATCACTAACATTCCATACGTATCTATTTCCAAGTTCTTTTAATATCAAGTTTTTAACCTGTCTGCTCTTGCTACAAATAGAGTTTTTCTATATTTTGGTTTCCTTAATTCTAAATCATTTAAGATAAAATCTTTTCATAAACTCCTACCTTCTTTACTCCTATTATATCACTGAATGAAAAATGTGACTATAATCACCAATTCTTAGTATGATTATATTCACATAAAATAAAGAAAAAACATAATATTTGAGTTGTTTTTATAAAAAAACGAGTTTTACTCAAACCCTTTCTGAATTTCTATATCGTCGTTTGTCTTCTTGGTTCAAATCTACTGCAGCAATTATTGAACATTTCATCTTGAATGTCGACAATTGGAAGCGATAATCCATTATTCTATATCTCCATGACCTTTAAATTTCCAGTTAAAAGCTTTTCCATGAAGTCTTAGATTTTCAGCCTTCTTTAAATTCCTTACTTATATGGTTATACAATAATTTTTTCTTGTATTTTTATCAAATTCAAAATCTTTTTTAATGACATTGTCTGGAATCATTTGTTCCTATATCCCGTTCTTTTATTGCCTCTCCGATGGGTGAATTTAATATTTCCTTCAGATTTTCTTTCCTCACAGACACTTTTTAAATCATATTCTTTTGATCTTTCAAATATAATATTTTTTAAAAATATATTGAGAATGGGAGGTCCCATCTCTTCCACTTTAACATAATTTTTTGATATTTCTTCTTCTTCATCAATGATCACAATTGAACAACTGACATATAATCCCTCTTGCAGCCCCTCCCAAATTTGACTTTACACACATTTGTAATACTTTTGGCTCTGAAGTCAATTTTATTCTCAATACATAATACTTGAACTACTCTCACGACTGTAAAGTCATGAGGTTCTTAAAATATATATTATTTCTTTTGAATATCTAATATTTAAATACTAAGCTATTTCTTAAGAACACAATGGACGACTCTCCATTGAGAATATTTACATCCTATGGCTTAGTTCAAAACCAGTTTTTTTATTTTCAAATCCATACATTTAATGTTTTACATTTCCATTTTTTTTATTCATAATTTCTTCTTTATGCAGTTTTAACTTAAATTTTAAATTCTTTTTATTGCTTTTTCTATATTTACTTATAAATTTTGCTGCACATTCTTTGCTTAAAATCTTGAATCTAATCTCTTTGTAACTGTTTCATCTTTACTGTCTTTTTGTGGGCTTTTCTTTTCATATTCATTTGTACTGCGATTTAGTTGACTAACTTTTACTTTAAAAATATCAATTTTATTATATTTTCCAATATAACCTAATTTCTATTTATTATTTCAATTAATGAAATCATATATATCTATTTGATAAGATTTTCCAAATCTCTTTTTCTTTTCAAATTTTCCAGTTTTTCAGATATTTCAGTTTTGCATCTGCTTCTTCCTACTATAAAGCTTTTAAAACTCATGTACTCAACTTTTCTATTATTTCAATTTCTAGTATACTATTCGCTAAAATATTGTAAGTTGCTTCTTGTCGGCGATTTTTCTTTAGCCATTTTAAAATTTACTTGAGTTTTAAATATGATTTACTCTTTTCCATTTTCTTTATTTTTTTATATTAATAGGTATAACCGGCGTTGTATTTAAGTTGTTGCTCTTCTCTGTCTATCTAGTTTTTTCTTGTAGCCTTGTTTTCTTTTGTTGTTTCTATATTTTTACGACTAAGTCTTTGGTTCCTTTATTATCACTAACGATTCACTGTTATTTGAAGTCCCTATGTAATTGTTTCATTTTCTCCACAACACGTATTTTTGGGAGTGTTCCTCAAAAGTTATTTGAACAGTATTTATTTTTCCATTTTCTTCTTAAGTAATCTGATACAGTAACCTCTAAAAACAACATGTTATCATTATTTTTTATTGTACACAAGATCTTAAATAACTAACCAAGATACCGCTTAGTCTTACTTTAAAAATCTAAGTCCTGTAATATTACCTTTTCTCCTATAGAATAAATTTTCACCGCTTTTAAAATATACTTTTTAACTACCACCACTTACGATTTTCATAAGTCATAAAAGCTCTTTTCATTAGTTACCCCATTTGAGAACCTATATTCTTTAAATTTTTGTATCTGGGTTTCCACATATTTATTTAAGTTCATTTAGATATTAAATGTTTTTTATCTAATTCTTCTATATCTTTTTTGAGTTGCTCTTTTTATCTAAATTACCGTTCCTTTATATTCAGAAGAATTTATCATTTTCTATATCTTTTAAATTCCACTAGGCAAAAGAATTATACTATTCTAGCTATGATCTCTTTTCTAAAATATATTCTTACCACATAGTTTATAGTTTTAAGCTAATGTCAATACATAATTCCTTATAGTTCCTCAACCCTCATACCTTTTTTGGTTTGAATATATCTTTTTATTTGTTCTCTTATTATTTTTCTGAGCAGTTATGCTAGGGTTCCATAAGTGTCCGTTTCCTGCTTATTTTTATCTTGGGATGTTTAAAGATTTTCTTGCAAATTCACTGAATATTTTTCAGTATTAAAATTATAAATCTTGAGACTACACTCAATTAATATAGATATCGCGATACAATCATTTTTCCATTTCTATATTTGCCTCTTATTTTTTCATTAGAAATTTCAATTGATAATTGTTTAAGTTTTTTCAATATCCTTCAATTAATACTTTTCTTCTATATTTTACACACCACACTGATATTGGATGAATACACTCCTCTTCCAAAATTAATAAACATTTGACATTATTTATTATCATTTTGTTACTTACTATGCATATTTAACTAACAATTTTTTTTGTAAACAAAAATGCCATTTCATCTCACGACTGGGCGACCTCCTCTTAACAAGTTAAGGAGTTTAGCCTTGTGTCATGATGTTCTGGCATAATTAATAAATTTTCCTAAACTTTCATGAGTTAAAATCACATAATTCTTTTCCAGTTTTCATCTTCCTTCTGCCTTCCTTCAGCTTTTGAATAGCTTTTTCTAGTTCAGATATTTTGTTTTTTTTTCTATTTTTCTCCTTTTCAATTTATCTAGGTGCTATAAAATTATTCATTCTCCTCTTAATTTTATTTTAATTTCTTTCCTAATATTGTTTTGAATATTAGCAAAATTACATATTAATTTCCTTTTATCATATTGAATAGAATAAATTTTCCTTCTTCAATTAGAATAATTATTATTCCATCAACTGGATTTTCAATGTAGATATTTTTCGAGGAGGAAGCCTAGAACAATGTTTTCGTCTTCTGTCGTAGTCAACATTCGAATATCCATCAATGCTTTAACTTAGGCCATTCAGTTCCGCAAACCTAATCATTCCAAATTCTTTTTTACATATCTTTATTCCTTTAAACTTAACCTTTTTTGACTCTCTTTCAAATTTATATTGATGCTTTCACCATTTGGATTTTTATCAATTTTTAATTTTTAATTTTTCAACTATATATTTTGCCTCTTGCCTTGTATACTTCTTCTATTTTCCAGTAAAACACTTCTTTCTTAAATTAGAGCTTCCTCTCTATCTGCTTCCCACTTTCTTGTCAAGAGGCCTTGTATGTTCCCTTTCCTCTGTATTTCATAGTGGTCAATTCTGCAGAGGACTATCAGACTTTTTATCCTATATGATGTAATTCAATAGGTCTCATTTTATCAGAGGTGGCAGTCCTTTTTCCATACGTTCACTATTTGTTCTTCCCTTAAGTCTTTTGTTTTACGTCTATATCGCTTTCTATGACATTTTTTACCATTAATTTCTTTCCTCTTCGTCCTGCTTTTTGTCTCAGCTGCTCTCTTCCATAGAAGATATTGCATCAATTGTTTCATCAGACCAACCTGTTTCTTCCCGCCTGTCTTTGCTTTTTCCTCATCACAGCAGTTCTTTTCTTGCTTCAGGACTTTCAGTAAACTTCTTTACTGTGTTTTCCTTTACTTGAGATAAAAGGTTTCAAATTGATTCTAGAATTTCATTAGGTTATCTTAAGAACATCTTCAATTTAATTTCATTTTCTTACCTAGTATATCTATCCATCTCTCATAACTTCTCAAGTTCTTTTCTTCAAGTTTTCATTTTTATCCTGCCTTGCAATTATAATTTTTTCTATAATTCTTTTTTTATTTTTCAATTTCAATATCATCATCTGTTAATAATAAATCTTTACAAATTTTTTCAAACCTCATTGTTTTTTGTTCTCATTTTAATTTTTTTCCTAACAAAATATTTGTGTGTATAGGTAGCCGATCACCTTTGCTTTTTCGATTTTTCTTTACTAGAATTCTTTCAGTACTTTCTTGTAAAAATCAATATCTCTCCAGATAAAGATTTTTGCGTGTATCTTTAAAATTTAAAATTCGTTTAGAGGTAATTTCTATATCTAAAAATACCTCCTGTTGGTGAGAAAAAATTCTTTCTATAATGCATTCTTTTCATTTAATTTATTCATATCCATTTGGAAACAACAGAGTTGATTTTGCAGAAAAATTGAAATTTTCGATTTTTCATAGGTGCACATATTATTAGAATTTATTTAGGAAATATCGTAAAATGCAGTAAAGTAATAACATATTTATAGAGAATATCTATTTCTGAAAAATATCCATTTAACTTTCATAGTTCTATCTATTTCTAAAATTTATCTTCTTGTTTATCATTCTTATAATTTGCTGCATCTGAAAATTTTTACCTTTAATTCTTTTATTTTTATCATTAAAGGTTGTTATAGTCACTACTTTTACATAGAGCATAACCTGTTTTGCAGTTTCTATGTAGAGCTTCTTCATACTTTTAAACCAATAGTACATACATTGTTTCTTGATCATCTTTCAAGAGCTAGTCTATGGACGTCTTGTTAGATGAATTTTTATTACATCTGGGCTGTACATAGGTATCTGTAAGATACAATAATTTCCTTCTCCATAAGATCTCATTTGGTAACATGTTAGTAAAATGTTCTGCTGCTTTTCTTTAGGAGTTTCAAAATTTTCATATTTTCTGGAACTTGTATTTTTAGCAATCATGGAAGCTTCTTCTGACTTAGATATACTTTAATCCATCTGTATTTTTAATTCTTTCTTTGCACATATATTCATTTAAAAAATATAATAGTAATCCATAGAAAAGACCTCCATCATCCCTAGACCTTCAGAATTAAAATTGTATTTTCTAGAAATAACTTATTAAGGTGGTTTATTATTAGAATTAAAAATAGCCTTTTGATCCTACACATAAACTCTCAATTCTTGCATTAATTGCACTTTTTTAATATTTCCTTTTAATTCTTTGTCACTATTCACGCCGTTTGCTTATATTTCATCAGCATTTTTAAATCACATAGTAGGAAATAAATATTTATGATGCTATTATGTTTTTCATTAATCTATCTTCATTGAAACGTTTCTTCTATCTTTATTATCAGTCAGATATGGATGATGACCAAGATGGATTCCATCACTATTTCATAAACAGTAGATAAACATTTTCAACTATATATGGCATAGGACCATATAGAGGCAAATGAAAACCCCGAAAATAAATCTTTCAATAAATCAATATATTTGAGGGGTTTATTTCAAGGAAGTATATAGAAAGATTTAATCTTAGGCTATTAAGTTTGGCATTTCCTAATGCTTGCAACTTTTTTTCTTCAATAATGTTTCTCTCTTTTTAAGTACGGCTCTATAACTAAAAGGTTTATTTATTTATCTAATATCATTTTTTACAGTATTTATTTTCCCATTCCTGTCATTCCACATACAAAATATGTTTGTAATATCAATTCACTTAAAGAAAATTCTATATTTTCTAGTACCTTATCATATATTACATATATTTCCTATACTTTGATTATCACATTGCTTTCATTAGAAGTCAAGGAGTAAAGTTTAGATTTTTTGTTTTCCAAGTTAGGGATATTTTCACTGGGAATCTGCAGTAGCACATAGTTCTTCAGTGTTACAAGGCTTCCATAAGTTTCACTTTTTATATATTTTATTAAAATTTTGGAATAAATACAGAATTCTTCATTATTTTGAAATCAAATTTTTGTGGGAGATAGGCTATTAGCTTGAAAGATTGGAAGAAATCTCGAATACAATCTTCCTCCAATTAATTTAGAAACAAGTTACTTTCTTCAGAAAGTATATTTATTAATATTTTCCCATACCTATATTGTCCCTATTTTTATCTCTCTAATATTTTTCAGATATCTTTTGCCATTTCAATAACACCAACTATTTTGTATATCAACGAAAATATAGTTGTCCTTCTGTTTTACTACGATGATTTCGTTTTGAGAATTCCATTGGCTACTAGATAGTTTACGACCTTTACTTACTGTTGTTGTTACTCCTCCATATATTGAGAAGGTGTATTGGGTATTCCAACTCCACCTCTATCATTGTTTCCACTATATTATAACTAATAGAATCTGTTTCAGTATAGGAATTTATGTCAGTAGAATCTGTATTTGTAAAGAAGATGTCTATAAAGACTGTCTTTTTGATATACTTGTGCAAAGCATCCTTTATATCTAACTATTTTCAACTAACTGTTGTAATTTCATCTTTTGAAGATACACAAAATTGACAGCTATATAATTTTGCCATTTAAACGCTTCTTATAAGAGATATCTTTATTTAAAGATTTTCCATCTAATTTTATATCTAAGGATACCTGTCAAATATCACATAATTTTCTTTATTTTTAAATAAGAAAATTTTCATTTAATTCTTAATTTATTACATATATTTCAGCTAATTTTTATCATTTTTCATCAGAAAAAGTTGAATTGAAAACCAATTCTCTAAATTTTTATCCTCTTTACTTATAAATCATAATAAATTTACTTATTCAAAGGCCAAACATTGTAAGTATTTTCTTCATCTTATTAACAAAATGTTCAAATAGATCATCTGTATTTTCAATGGGCCATTCATAAATTCTCAAAACTCTAGATTTGAAGTAAAACTCTTGATTTTCCATTTCTAATGTTTTATTTTGTGTTTCTATTTCCAACTGGATAAAAATCTTCTTTAAGAAATTTAAATAAATATCTTGAAATACATCATTATTAAAATTTATAATATCTTGAACTTTCTTTCTATAACTAATGTACTCATTATTCTCCGTTTTAACTCTGCCAAGTTTCTCAACTTCTTCTTGTCATAGTATTCTTCAATAGATTTTACCACATTTTCTAAAAGATATTTCAGATTATTTAAATATTGAAATCTGTATTTCTTTCATTTTCCTTTTTTCAAAATCTTTAGCTTTTTGTTTGTAGTATAGTACCAAACTCACAAGAAAATTAATCTATACTAACTGGAATTGAACTTCAATGGTAAACTAACTGCTCCACCTGTTACAAAAGTATCATGGTGGAATGACTAAAGAAGAAAGGGATAAAAAAATCAAAAATTATTTTTAGATGATGATATTGAAATAATGGTAGCAACTAATGCTTTTGGTATGGGGATAAATAAGTCTAATATAAGATATGTGATACACGCAAATATCCCAGCTGATTTAGAAAGCTATTATCAAGAAGTCTGGTAGGGCAGGTAGAGATGGTGGACCCTGTGAAGCTATCCTATATATAATGAAAAAGATATAGCTATTCAAAGATTCTTAATGGAAAAAGAAGAACCATAATAAAGAAGATGAAAATTATAAAAAAAGATTTAATAAAATGTTAGAGTATGCAGAGTTTAAAAACTTGTTATAGAGATATATCTTAAAAAGTATTTTTGGTGAAAAATGATAAGAAATTATTGTGGTTATTGTGAGAACTGCAAAAAAGAAAAATATCAAAGATTTTTCATTTGGAAGCTATTATTTCAGGTGTAGGTAGAGCAAAAGAAAGTTTAGGAATATCCACACTTGCTAATATGCTTATGGGAAAAAGCAGATACTAAGATGTTAAATAAAGGTCTTGACAAAATTTCTACATTTGGGATAATGAGAGAAGATAAACAAGAATGGATAGAAAGTTTTATCAATTATATGATTTCTGAAAAATATCTTATACAAAGTGCAGGAAGCTTTTCCAGTTTTAAAACTTGGAAAAATATAAAGATATTTTAAAATGGAAATATAAAAGTTATAAGAAAAGAAAATGAAAAATTGACTTTGATTATTATGAGAAATAATTTATTTAAAGAATTAAATTCTCTTAGAAAGGAGATTTCAAAGCAAGAAAAATATAGCCCCTTATATTATTTTTTTCTGATATGACTCTTATAGAGATGGCAGAGAAAAACCAAGGACTAGGTGGGATATGTTGAAGATAAAAAGGTATAGGTAATCAAAAATTTAAAAGTTATGGGACAAGGTTTTTAGAAAGAATTAATAATTATTGTATGGAGGAGAGTTATGATTTCTAAAACTAATGTTTATTCTATCTCTATTGATGACAGTTTTAGTAGCTTGTCAAAAGGATAAAGAAAACACAAGCACAAACTGATGTAAATCAAGCTCAAGAACAAGCAAGAAAACTATGATTATGAGAAAATGTTATATGTTAATGAGGCAAGATTTAATGCATCTGGAGATTTGATAGTTCTATTCTCAGAAGAACTGGATAAGACACAAAAATTTTAAAAGATTTTGTGCAAGTTGAAGGTTTAGATAATGGTAATATAACTATTATGCCTTTTTTAAATAAAATTATAATAAAAGGGAAATTTCAAAAAGAGTTCCTTATTCTATAAAAATTAGTAAAAGGTATTAAAAGGAACTTCTGGAACTTCCCATATGAATGACTTTTTAAAAATAATATGTATCTAGGAAAAACAACCTAGCTTATCATTTGTTGACTCAGGTAATGTTTTACCGAGTATAAATAATAAGAAAAATTAATTTTAATTCTGTTAATATCTCAAAAGTTAAACTTGAAGTTGTTAAAGTTTATACAAATAATATAACTCAATATTTAAAATTATATGCTAATGAATATGGAGTTAATGAATGGGAACTTAAAAGATGACTTAGGAGATATTATCTTTACAAAAAGAATATGAAAATAGATAGTAAAGAAGATCAAGTTATAAAAAAATAGTATAGACTTAAGTAATACAATAGATACTAAAGGAATTTATTATGTTAAAAGCTAACTGCTGCAATTGGTGAAGGTAGTATAGACTATGATATTTATAAATATGGTGAGCCAAATACTTATGGTTATGACAATGAACCTATTTATGCAAAAAGCAGAAAAAAACAATAATACTTTCAGATATAGGTATAGTTGCTAATTCTAATAATTCAAAGTTGGATTTAAAATTATTAAATCTTAATACTTTAAATCCAATTTCAGGAGCAAAACTTGAATTTATAACTTCTAAAAAAATCAAACTCTTGAAGAAGGAATAACTAATTCAAATGGAGAATACAAATCTAAAACTAATTTAGATAATGTTTTTTTATGTGCTTGTAAAATATGGAAATGAATTTAATGTTTTATATTTAGCAGGAAAACAAAAATAAATTACTCTGATTTTGATATTGGAGGTTCATTAGATGGCTCTGATTTAAAACTTTATACTTATACAGATAAAGGATATTATAGACCTAGTGATGAAATAAATGTATCTTTAATTGTTAGAAGTAAAGAAAAATGAATGATAATCAACCTTTTGAATATTCATTTACAGGACCAGATGGTTCAACTAAGATAAATAATGAAATAGTTAAAGAATCTAAAAAAATGGTTTCTATACTTTCAAAATTAAAACTGATATGAATGATTTAACAGGAGCTTGGACTTTATCTATTAAGTTTTGGTGGAAAAGAAATAACACAAAAAGTATTTATTGAATCTAAGATTGCAAATACAATAACTATTGATGCAGATGAAGATAAAATTTACACTAAAGTAGATGTTAAGGATAAAAGCAATAGACTTTAAATTTGCATTTAAGTATTTAAGTGGAGCAAATGTAGATAAAGGAACTATTGTAAACTTTGATTATAGTGTTGTAGAAAAAGATACACAATCTAAAACAATATAAAAATTATGTTTTTTTAGTAATCCTTCAAATTATAGATATCAATTTAGAAATTTTCTGCTGAAACAACATTAGATGATGCTTCAGGAGAAGTTAATTTGAAATTAGATATGCGAGATGCTCTACAAAGTAAAAAAATCTTTACTTAAGTACAATAGTAAATGTTTCAGATGCTAATGGAAGATATAGTACAGAAAATAAAAGTATTTAAAATCATAAATAGAGAAAATTCAGTTGGAGTTCAAAAAGTAAGCCAAAATGAAAATGAAGCTAGTGTAAAAATATATTCTATTAAATGAAAAACTGACACTTTAGTTGCAGGAAAGAAATTAAAATATAGAGTATATAATAAAGAATTTAACTGGTGGTATGATTACTATGATGATGATGAAAAATCATTTAAAGGAAAATATTGAAACAATTCTTTTAGAAGAAGGATGAAATCACTTTCTGGTTCTTCACCTGAACTTTTTAAAAGTTACTAAATTAGGGTGATGGTATAAACTTTATTGAGATAGAAGATGAAGAAACTGGTCATAGCTCAGGAGTATTTGTTTATAACTATCACTATGGAGATAAAAACACGGAACTATTGAAAAACCCTAAATATCAGTGCTGATAAAGAAAAATATAATATTGGTGATGTTGCAAAAGGTTAAATATACTGGATCAGTTGGCTCAAAAGCATTAATAAGCATTGAAAAAGATGGTAAAGATTATAAAAAGAATACTGGAAAACTTTAACAGAAAAAGATAATGAGGAAAAATATTGTTATTGAGAGAGATATGTTCCCTAATGCTTATGTAAATATATCTGTTTTCCAAAAATATGTAGATAAACAAAATGATAGACCATTAAGACTTTATGGATCTAGTTCCATTGATGGTTGATGATAGGAATAGAATGTTAACACTTCAAGTTGATACTAAAACAGAAGTTTTACCAAGTGGAGATTTAAAAAAATAAAATTATCAAATAAAGAAAATAAAAGATGTATTATGAAGTATTCCTGTAGATGAAGGAATATTAAGAATGACTAACTATAAGAAACCAGATCCTTATAAATTTTTCTATGAAAAAGAGCTAAGTTAGTTCAAACTTATGATAACTTCTCTAATATTATTGAAAGATATTCTAATAAAGTGTCTAATAGATTAAAAACAGGTGGAGGAGATTTTTGAGGAAGATGAATTAGCTAGCCCCAATGGCAGCAGATGCAGACTTATAAAAAGAAGATATGCAATTATTAGGAGATGCTCAAAGATTTTGCTAATTTAACTATATTTAGAGGTGTATGCAGAAAGTGATGAAAATGGTAATGCTACAGTTGATGTTAAGATACCTAATTTCTTTGGAACAATGAGATTATTTGTTGTGGCAGTTTCAGATGAAAGTTATGGAAGTGCTGAAAAAAATCAATTTCAGTAAAAGCTCCTGTAATAGTTGAAACTTCTGCACCAAGAGTTTTAAAAGTTGGAGATAAGTTTGCAGTCCCTATAACTTTATTCCCTATTGAAAAGGCTATAGGAGATTCAGAAATTACCTTAACTTATAATGGAAAAACTTATAATAAAAAAAGTTAATGTAAAAGATGGTAAGAGTGAAAAAGTTTTATTTGAACTTGAAGCACCTGCAATGTTGGTACAACTAAAGATAGATATTGATTTTAAATCTAGTAAATATAACTATAAAGATACCATTAACTTGAATGTTGATACAAATTATCCTTACCAATATAGTTGAAAAATCAGTAGTATTAGAGCCTAATCAAGAATTTACATTATCTACATCAGAATATAAAGACTTTGTAAATGGAAGTATAAGTTCTAATTTGACTCTTTCTAGTTATCAAAAAGTTAGGAATTGAAAAATTTAGTAAAATCATTGTTAGACTATCCTTATATATGCTTAGAACAAATATCATCAAAAGGAAAAGCAATGCTTTATATTGATAATTTAACAACTGACCCAATAGAAAAATGATGCTAAAAATGAAATTAATACTATAATTGGAAAAGTTGAAATAATAATTATCAATTAAGAAATGGAGCATTTGCATATTAGCATGGTTCAACATCAGAAGAAACTGCAATGAATACATATGCAATGGAATTCTTAATTGAAAGCAAGAAATAAAAGGTTACTATGTTCCAGACACTATGTTTGATAATATGATATCTTATATGAATACTTTTGTTACAAGCAAATGAGTATAGATGTTAATACAAGAGTAGAAGTATTATATCTACTTGCATTAGTTAGGGGAAGAAAATGTTTCTGAAATGAATATTATCTTTGATAAATACTATAATGATTTATATCTTCGTAATAAATGGAAATTATTAGCTGCTTACAGTGAAAATAGGGAGAAAAAGACTTCGCTAGAAAAAGAAGCAGAAAAACTTCCTAAGAAAACTAATAAAGTAAATGATTACTATGTATATGGAGATAATGCATCAATACTAAAAATCATATGTAAGCATTTATGGACATTTTGATGAAAGAACTTTATGATTCTGTTCTGCTATCAGCAAGAACAAAAAGAATGGTTAAGTACTTTTGAAAAAGCTAGTATAGTTCAAGCATTAGCAGGAGATGGAAAACTAAGACCTGAAAAGAAAAGATTTGGCTTTCAAAGTTATAGTTGATGGAAAAAGTTGAAGATTTAGAACTTAGAAATGGTGAATACACATTTAGAAATCTAGGTATAAAAGAAAATGCTAAAAAAATAGTTATAAAAATACTTCATCTAGTAAAATTATATATAAATTCTTTCTATAAAGGAAAACCTATAAAAATATGATGAAAAAAAGATGAAAGTAAAAAAATATTATCATGACAAGAAAAGTTTGTGGATATGTCTGGAAAAAGAAATAGATGTTAAGAATTTAAAAGTTGGAACTAGATTTAAAATGATTATAACTTCTAAAATAGAATCACCAACAGATATATCATTATTACAAATATTACCAAGTGGTTGGGAGTTTGATAATACACAAGATAATATTGGAAGTCAATTTCCAGATGATAGTCCAGAAGTTAATAGGGAAGAATATGGTGGAGATGTTCACACAGTAACTTACACAGATATAAGAGATGATAGAGTTGCTTATTTCTTCTCATCATATTCAGAAAACTCAGAAGAAATTATTACAATAAACCTAATTGCAGTTACACCAGGTACTTATAGATTACCAGGAACTAAAAGCGGAAGGAATGTACAGTAGAGATCATATAGCATATCTAAAAAGGTTTTGAAGTTAAAGTAAAAGAATAGAACAAAGGAGAAAAGAGTTATGTTAAAAATATTAATTTTTAAGAAAGTGATTATTTTTTTCATAACTCTTTTATATTTCTTTTATTTATTTGCTAAAAGTATATATAACTTATGACCCACAAAAATTAGTTGAAGAAGTGAATTATAGTAAGGTTGTTTTTAGATAGAAAAGGAGAAATCTTATCAGTATTTTTTTAAATAGTGAAGAAGAATTTCATATAAAAATATGATGGAGAAGTTCCTGAAAACACTTAAAATAACAGTTATTAACTATGAAGATAAAAAGTTCTATTCACATTCTGGAGTAGACTATCCTAGAATATTAAAAGTCATTTTTTTAATAATATAACAGGTGGAAAAAAATGGGAGCAAGTACAATAAGTATGCAAGTTGTAAAGTTACTTGAGCCTAAAAAGAACATACTTTAATAAATTGGTGGAAGTTGTCAAAGCATATAAATTAGAAAGTAAATTTTTCAAAAGAAGAAATTTTTAAAAATCTACTTAAATAATGTTCCCTATGGTTCAAATATAGTTGGATATTCTGGGGCTATAAAGATGTATTTTTAATAAAGAGTAAAAGATTTAAGTTATGCAGAGGCAGCACTTTTTAGCAGTTTTACCAAATTCACCTGGAATTTTTAAACTTAAAAAAAGAATAATGATAAACTTGAAACTAAAAAGAAATAGGCTTTTAAAAGACTTTATTGGATAGAAAGTTAATAGATGAAAGACAGTATAAATTTAGTTTGCTTTGAAAAAAATTTCCTAAGAAAATTTCACTATTATGAAAAAAGCACCACAATTTTTCTATATTTTTTTGAAAAAAATAAATATTCTGAGAAAAATTATAAAGTCAACTTTAGACTATAATTTACAAAAAGAAAATTAGAAAAAAATTGTACATGATTATTCAAATACAATGAAAGATACAGGAATAAATAATGCATGCTGTCTTAGTTGTAAATAATAAAACTAAGGAAGTCCTTGCCTATGTTGCTTCACAAGATTTTTTTATGATAAAAAGAAATAATGGTGAAATTGATGGTCTACAAGCTAAAAAGGTCTCCTGCTTCACTTTTTGAAACCATTTCTTTTTTGCCTTATCAATAGATGATGGACTTATAGTTCCAGATAGTATTTATCCTGATGTACCAATATATTTTGGAAATTTCTATCCCTAAAAATTCAACTAATACTTTTACAGGTATGGTAAAAAAATAGAAGAGGCACTTATAAAATCTTTAAATATACCTTTTGTTAAAGTTATTATCAGATTATGGAGTGGATAGATTTTATTACTTCTTAGAAAATAATGATAATTATCCAGAGGATAGATTTGATAGATATGGTCTTTCTTTAATCTTGGGAACAAGAGATGAGACCTGTTGATATAGCAAAAATTATATATGGGACTTGCAAATTATGGAAAGGTATCAAATTTAAAAATATACTTTAACAGAAGATAAACCAAAAGAATATCAACAATTTTCTAGAGGGAGCAAGTTATCTAACACTTGACACTTTATCTAAGGTTGTAAGACCAGGAAATGAAAATTTATATAGTGAACAAAGACCTATTTCTTGGAAAAACAGGTACAAGTTATGGTATGAAAGATGCTTGGTCAGTTGGAGTAAGTCCCTGATTACACAGTTCTAGTTTGGCTAGGAAATTTTAACCAAAAAAATCAATTTTTTTCATTATCAGGAGTAGAAACAGCAGGAAATCTATTATTTAAAGGTTTTTAATATAGTGGATATTAATCCAAAAACTTTTGAAAAACCAACAGATGATTTAAAAAGAAATAGAAATTGATGAAAAAAACAGGTTACAGAAAATTTTATGATGTAGAGACTAAAAAAAGTTTTATATCCCTAAGAGATGCAAAAGTTATTGAGAGTATCTCCCATATTATAAAAATATTTGTTGATGAAAGATAATATTGAAATTGATTCAAGAAGTCCAAATTTTGATAAAAGAAAAGAAAAAAATTGTGATAGAATATCCCAATAGAAGTTTCTAATTATTTCTTCTTAAATGGGGTTAGAGAAAATAAAAATGTTAAAAATAGCATATCCAGTACAAAAATTTAAATATTTTTTTGTTCCAAAAAGATTTTGATGGTTATGAAAAAGGTAGCAATGAAATTGTATAATCCTAATAATGAATATGTTTATTGGTATCTTGATGAAGATTATGTGGGCTATTCAAATGAGAAAGAAAAAATTTTTTTGAACTTGATATAGGAAAACATAAACTTACTATTGTTACAGAAAAGTGGAGCAAGGGAAGAAGTAAAATTTAATATAAATAAGAGGTAGAAAGATGATAGAATTTTTTTATAGCAAAAAGCAGATGTTTGAAAGAAAGAAACAAAGTATTTTATCTATTGTTGGAGTTTTTATAGGAATAACAGTTTTAATAGTTTCACTTGGTGTTTCAAATGGGCTAGATAAAAATATGATAAATAGTATATTATCTTTAACTAGCCATATAACTGTATATTCACCAGAAAAATATTTCAGATTATGAAGAAATTTCAAAGGAGATAGAAACAATAAAAAGGTGTTAAAGGTGTTGTCCCTACAATAGAAACACAAGGAATTGTAAAATATGAAGGTGGTATAGAGCCTTATGTTGCAGGAGTAAAAGTTGTTGGTTATGATTTAGAAAAAAAGCTATTAAAACAATGAATTTAGATACATATATAATTGATGGAAAAAAATAGATTTAGAAAGATAAAAAGGTAGTTTTAATAGGAAATGAGTTAGCAAAAGCAACAGGGAGCATCAGTTGGAGATAAAATAAAATTAATTACTTCTGAAGAAAACTGACTTAGAAATGAATGTAGCTGGAATATTTCAAAGTGGTTTCTATGAATATGATATAAATATGGTACTTATTCCCACTTACAACTGCACAATATATAACATATAGTGATAACACAGTTGGTAAATTATCAGTGAGATTAGATAATCCCTTATGATGCACAAAAAAATTGTATTTGATGTAGCTAATAAACTTCCTGAAACTTATCTATATAGGAACTTGGGGAGAACAAAATAAGGCTTTTACTTTCTGCTTTAACTTTGGAAAAGACAATAATGCTTGTAGTATTTTCACTTATAGCTAGTTGTTGCAGGTTTCTTGATATGGATAACTTTAAATACTTTAGTAAGAGAGAAAACAAAAAGATATTGGAATTATGAGAGCAATGGGATTTTTCTAAGAAAAATATTATGTTAATATTTTTTTAATACAAGGAATAATATTGGGAATAATAGGAATAATATTAGGAATAATTGTGTCATTTAATTTTTACTTTACTATATTAAAAATTATGCAGTGGATTTAGTATCTAATATTTACTATTTAAAGGATATTCCAATAGAAATTTCTTTAAAAGAAATAGCTATTATTGTAGGGGAGCAAATTTTATAGTAATTTTTAATTTCTAGTATATTTCCTGCTTATAGAGTTGCTAGACTTGAAAAATGTGGAGGCACTTAGATATGAATAATATAATTATGAAATTAGAAGATATAGATAAATTCTATATGGAAACAGGAAATAAGCTACATATTTTTAAAAAATTAAATTTAGAAGTTAAAAGAGGAGAATTTGTATCTATTTTAGGGAAAAATCAGGTTCAGGAAAATCAACTCTTTTAAATATAATGGGACTTTACTTGATAAAATAGATGGTGGTAGAAATTTGGATAGATGATAAGGAAGTTTCTTCACTTAATGAAATGGAAAGAAATGATATTAAAAAAATCATTTTTTAGGTTTTTGTATTTCAGTTTCATTATTTGATGAGTGAATTTACTGCACTTGAAAATGTTATGATACCTGCACTTTTTAAATAATTTTTAAAAAAATAAAAGCAGAAATAGAAAAAGAAGCCAAAAGAATTATTAGAAATAGTTGGTTTAGCAGAAAGAATAAAAACATAAACCTAATCAATTATCAGGTGGAGAAAAAGCAAAGAGTTGCAATAGCAAGAGCTATGATTAATAAACCTAAAACTTATTTTAGCAGATGAGCCAACTGGAAACTTTAGATGAAGATACAGGAGAACTTATATTCTCACTTTTTAGAAAAAAATAAATAAGGAACATAATCAAAGTATAGTTGTGGTAACTCATGCTAGAGATTTATCACAAGTTACAGATAGACAAATTTATTTGAAAAAGGAGTACTTGAATAAAAATATTGGATTCATTTCTAGTTCATATCTTTATATTAATATAAGAATAGTTGAGTGTATAGAAAGGTGATGCAATGAAAATTTTTAGTAGTTGAAGATGAAAAAGACTTTAAATAATATTATTACAAAACATTTGAAAGAAAAATAATTTTTAGTGTTGACAGTGTTTTTTTGATGGAGAAGAAGCTCTTGAATACTTTAAATTATGGAGATTATGATGTAATAATATTAGATATAATGATTACCAAAAATTTAATGGTTATGAAGTTAGTTAAAAATCTTAGAGCAAATAAAAAAATGAAAACAGCAGTGCTAATGTTGACAGCAAGAGATGCAATAGATGACAAAATAAAAGGTTTAGATTTAGGAGCAGATGATTATTTAGTAAAAGCCTTTTGATTTTTAGAGAGCTTTTTAGCAAGAATTAGAGTTCTTGTCAGAAGAAAATATGGTAATGTTTCAAATGAAATACAAATAGATGATTTAGTAGTTGATACTTCAAAAATCTGTTACAAGAGCAGGAAAAAAATATAGAATTAACAGGAAAAAGAATATGAAGTATTAGAATATTTAGTTCAAAAATAAAGGTCGTGTATTAAGTAGAGATAAAATCAGAGACAGTGTGTGGGATTATGGTTATGAAGGAGAATCAAATATTATAGATGTTTTAATAAAAAAATATTCGTAAAAAAATCGATATAGGAGATTCAAAAGCCATTAATACACAAAAAAAGAGGACTAGGTTATGTTCTTAAAGAAGAAGAATAGAAAAATACCAGTCAGTATAAGAGTAACAGTTTGATTATACTAGTGTAGTAATTATTGGTTTAGCAATTTTTGGACTTTCATCACTTTTTCTTTTAGAAGATAAATATGTTAATCAAAAAGAGTACAGAAGAACTAGTAGAAGCAGTAGAAGAAAATTTATGAAAATCCTGATAAATTTGAGAATTTTTGATGATGGAATCTATTATATAAAATATAATGAAAATAACGATATAATAGCAGGGAAAAATCCCTAAAAGATTTTTGATATGACTCTAGCATTTTTCAATAGAAGATATTAATACCTATCAAATTGAAAAATAAAAATTTTTTTGTATTATGATACAAGATTAAAAAGACTCAGGAGACTGGATTAGAGGGATATATCCATTGAGTAGATATCAGAAATGAAACCTCAAGAATGTGGAATAGTTTGGAATTGGTATAGCGGCTTTATATATAGCTTTTCTTGCTTTATTGTAATGCATACAAAATAATAAAAATGCTTTTTAAACCAGTAAATATAATATCAGATACTGACTTTTAGAAATAAAGAATAGTAAAAGATTTTTTTCAAGAAGAATAGAATTAGATTATGGAGAAGATGAAATCTATAAGATGGCTTCTGCATTTAATGAGATGCTAGATACTGTTGAAGAAGTTTTTCATACATGAAAAAGCAATTTAGTACAGATGTATCTACATGAATTGAGAACACCAGTATCTGTTATTTTTGGCTCACAGTGATTATGCCCTTAGATTACACAGAAACATTAAAAGAAGCAATGGAATTATTTGAAGTTATAAATAGACAAGCTGAAAAATGAGAAATTTAATAAATCAAATTATGGAGCTATCAAAAATTAGAAAGACAAAAGGAGATAGAAAAAGAGAATAAATTTTTTTCAAATATAATTTTAGAATTACTGACAGATTATAAAACTTTATTAGAAACTGATGAAGAAATAAATTTAATTATAGATGTTGAAAAAAAGATTTAAGAATCTATGGGAAATAAACTTATGTTAGAAAGAGTATTTATAAATCTTTTTTTACAAACGCTATAAAATTTACTGAGACAATGATTAAATGTTTCTTTAAAGAAAAATAAATAAAAAAGTTATACTTCAAATTAGAGATGATGGAATTGGAATAAGCAAGAAGGACCAAAAAGTATATATGGGAATAGATTTTTTTCAAACTAGTAATTCTAGGAAATAAAGATAAAAATAAAGGGAAGTGGTCTAGGTCTTTCAATGGTAAATAGAATTGTTCAACTTCATTCTGCAACAATAGAAGTTGAAAGTGAAGTTGGAAAAAGGTGCTTGTTTTATTTTAAAATTTCCAGTATAAAAAGAGAAAAGAGATTATTGTAAAGGAAAAATTTTTCCAGTAATCTCTTTTAAATTTTTATTATAGTCTGTTATTGTAGCTGTTAAACCAAAAAAATAATACCAGGTAAGTTTGCAAAAATTATAGGTAAATCTTTTTCCTTTTTAAAAAGCCCATATACAACCCATATTATACAGTTAATTGAAGCAACTAAAAGGTCTGAATAAAAGAAGTTTTATTTCCATTCAAATTTCCCATTATTTGTGGAATATATGAAACATACATTAAAATTGATAAAAGTCTGAGCCAAGATAACCAAAAATTTTTACTTTGTTTTTTCAGTCATAAAAACCTCCTTAAATTTTTGTTTTTTATTATATAACTTTAAGGAATTTTTCAAATAAAAATAAAGTTTTATTTCAAAGAACTGAAATTCTTTGATTTATGTGCTTTCCTTTTTCGACTTCATCAATCATAGCTATTGCATAGTCGAGCATAACTGATTTTACTTTCTCCCTTAGCATTAACTGTGAATACTTCACCTGCTAATTGATATTCCCCTTTTTCTTTCCCAATCATATTCAAATTCTGCTATGTTTTTAATAAAAATTCAACTTATATTTTGCTATAATTAAGAATTATGCTATAATCTAAAAAGTAAGGGGGAATGAAAATGAACTTGAACTTATTAGAAAAGCTAAATGATAAACAAAGGCAGAGCATCTCAAATTGATGGTTCAATTTTAATTTTAGCAGGAGCTGGTTCTGGAAAAACAAGAACAATTACATATAGAATAGCACATATGATAGAGAATGTTGGAATTAGCCCTTATAGTATCTTAGTCTGTAACTTTTACAAATAAAAGCGACAAAAGAAATGAGAGAAAAGAGTTGAAGACCTTGTTGGAGATATAGCTAAGGCTTGTACAATTTCTACTTTCCATTCATTTGGTATGAGACTTTTAAGAATGTATGCAAAGGAAGCAGGATATAATCCAAAATTTTACTATCTATGACACAGATGACCAAAAAAAGAATAGTAAAAGTCTATTTTTAAAAAGGGCAAAATCTAAGTTTTAAATGGAGTTAAATTAACAGAAAGAGATATAGTTTCTATAATTTCAAAAAGATAAAAAGAAGAAATAAAAACTCTTGAAAGAATATTCTGTTATGAATAAACAAATAGTTGAAGTATATGATAAATATAATAGGAGCATTATTAGAAAGTAATGCTATGGATTTTTTTCAGATATACTTTTAAATACATATAAACTATTACAAAAACCTGAAATACTTGAAAAAGTTCAAAATAAATATAAATACATAATGATAGATGAATATCAAGACACAAATAATTTACAATATAAAATAATAGATTTAATAGCAAGAAAAGTCATCTAATCTATGTGTAGTTGGAGATGAAAAACCAAAAGTATTTATGGATTTAGAGGAGCTAATATTTTTAAATATTCTTAACTTTGAGACTAACTATAATAATGCAAAAATAATAAAGCTAGAAGAAAATTATGAGATCTACTACTACAATATTAGATGCAAAGCAAATGAGCTTATAAAGAATAATAAGTCATCAAAAGATAAAAATTATGGACACAAAAATGGAAAAGGGTGATTTAATAAAAGTTCTAGCTTGTGATAATGGTAGAGATGAAGTTAGTAGAATAATTGAAATTATAAAAGAAAATCATCAAAAGGGTATTCCTTATAGAGATATGATAATACTATACAGAACTAATGCTCAATCAAGAATATTTGAAGAAGGACTTTTAAGATATAGCTATACCTCATAAAGGGTTTTTGGTGGAATTAGTTTTTATTCAAGAGCAGAAATTAAAGATATAATTGCATATTTATCTATTATTGTTAATCCACAAGATGAATTAAATTTACAAAAAGAATAATCAATGTTCCTAAAAAGAAAAAGTAGGAGAAAAAGGAATAGAAAAATAATTGCTTATGCAAGAGATAATGATTTGAACTTGCTTGAAGCACTTTCTACATATAAAAAGAAATTTCTGGATTAACTGCTGTTGGAAAAAGAAAAACTTTTTAGAAATGTATGGTATAATAAAAAGAATTAAAAGACTTGTCTTACACTGAAACTAGCTTCATATATAGTACAAACTTTAATAGATAAAGATAAATTATATAGGCTACATCAAAGAAATTATGATGATGCAGAAGCAAGAATAGAGAATATAGATGAGTTTAAAAATTCTATCTTAGAGCTTGAAAATGTTGTAGGAGAATTGAGATTAAATGAATATTTAGAAAATGTATCTCTTGTAAGTGCAACAGATGATTTAGAAGAAAAAGTGATTATATAAAAGCTGATGACTATTCATAACTCAAAAAGGTTTAGAATTTCCAATAGTTTTTCTTGGTTGGTTTTGAAAATGAAATCTTTCCCGGAACAAGAGCAATGCTTGATGAAAAAGAAATTGGAAGAAGAAAGAAAGCTTTGTTACGTTGCTTTTAACAAGAGCTGAAAAAAACTGTATTTATCTCATTCAACTATTAGATTTGTATATGGACAAGATAGATTATCAACTCCATCAATATTTTTGAAAGAAATACCAGAAAAGCTTTTTGAGATATTGATGTAAAAAGAAAAGACTATATTTTGCTGATGACTATTCAGATGAAATGAAATTTTATGAAAATACTAGAAAGTTTGAGAAGAAAAAAACTGAAATAAATACAAAAAAATACTATAAAAATTAGATGAAAATACTAAGAAAATACTTGATAACTTAGGTCTGAAAGTAGGAGATAGGGTAAGACATAAAAAGTTTGGCTTAGGAGTTATTAAAGATATAGATATGCTAAAAATATATGTGCAATATGTAGATGGTACAAAAGAAATGGCTATAATATTAGCAGACAAACTTTTAACTAAGTTTGAATAGAAAGGGAGATATGAAAAGAAAAAAACTTTAAAAAAATATAGTAGAATATGATGGAATAGGTCTACATAAGGGTGAAATCATAAAAATGAAAGCTTATTCCATGCTAAATCTGGTGGTATAATTTTTAGAATGGTAAATATGCCAGATGGTAAAAATGAAATACTTTTTAGATTATAGAAATACTTTTGATTTAACAAGAGGGACTAATTTAAAGAATGAACATGGAGCTATGGTTTTTACAATAGAACATTTTTTTATCAGCTCTATATGTTTCAGGAATAACTGATTTAGTAATTGAATTAAATGAGAACGAACTACCTATCTGTGATGGAAGTGCTATTAAATTCTTAGATTTATTTCAAAAAAAGTGGTATAGTTGAATTAGATGAAGATGTAGAAGAAATCATAGTAAAAAGAACCTGTATTCTTATCTAAGGAGATAAACATGTAATAGCTCTACCTTATCCTGATGGATATAAATTGACTTATGCCATAAGATTTGAGCATACATTTTTAAAGTCACAATTAGCAGAATTTGAAATAACAGAAGAAAATTATAGAAAAGAAATTGCACCAGAAAGAACTTTTGGTTTTTGACTATGAAGTTGAATATTTAAAAACAAAATAATCTTGCATTAGGTGGAACATTAGAAAAATGCGATTGTTATAAAAAAAGATGGAGTTTTAAATCCAGATGGTTTGAGATTTGATGATGAATTTGTAAGACATAAAATGCTTGATATTATTGGAGATTTAAAAAAATTTTTAAATAGACCAATAAGAGCACATATTATTGCTATAAAAGCAGGACATCTTATTGATATAGAATTTGCAAAAAAATTCTTGATAATATAAAATAAAATTTTAGGAGGAAAAAGAAGAATGTTAGATATTTTTAGAAATAATGAAAAGGATACCACACAGATACCCATTTTTATTAGTTGATAGAATTCTAGAAATGGACAAAAGAAAATCAAACAATTAAAGGTAAAAAGAATGTAACAATGAATGAGGAATTTTTAATGGACACTTCCCAGGACACCCAATTATGCCAGGTGTATTGATAGTTGAAGGTATGGCACAATGTTTAGGTGTTTTTAGTTATGGAAGGAACACCAGGAAAAAGTTCCTTACTTTTGCAGCAATAGATAATACAAAATTTAAAAAAATCCAGTCAGACCAGGAGACACATTAATTTATGATGTAAAAGTTGATAAAGTAAAAAGAAATTTTGTCAAAAGCATCTGGAAAAGTTTATGTAGATGATGCAGTAGTTGCAGAAGCAAGCTTTTACATTTGTAATAGCAGATGCATAAAAATTTGAGGGAGGAAAAATGGTAGAAATACATAGTACAGCTATTATAGAAGAAGGGGCTATTATAGAAGATGGAGTAAAAATAGGTCCTTATTGTATAGTTGGAAAAAGATGTAACAATAAAAAAAGGTACTGTTTTGCAATCTCATGTGGTTGTGGAAGGTATAACAGAGATAGGAGAAAATAATACCATTTACTCTTTTTGTTTCAATAGGAAAAAGCAAATCAAGATTTAAAAATATAAGGGTGAACCTACAAAAACTATTATAGGAAATAATAATTCTATAAGAGAGTTTGTAACTATTCACAGAGGTACTGATGACAGATGGGAAACTAGAATAGGGAAGTGGAAATCTTCTTATGGCTTATGTTCATGTTGCTCATGATGTTATTATAGGTGATGATTGTATACTTGCAAAATAATGTTACTTTAGCAGGACATGTCATTGTGGATAGCCATGCAATAATAGGTGGGCTTACTCCCTATACACCAATTCACAAGAATAGGCTCTTATTCTATGATAGGTGGAGCAAGTGGTGTAAATCAAGATATTTGCCCGTTTGTTTTTGGCTGAAGGTAATAAAAGCAGTTATTAGAGGTTTTAAATAGTGTAGGTTTAAGAAGAAGAGGCTTTTTCAGATGATGAAATATCTAATCTAAAAAGCATACAGAATATTATTTAGACAAGGTTTACAATTGAAAAGATGCCTTAGAAGAACTTGATAAAGATTTTTAGTGAAGATAAAAAAATGTAAAATATCTAGTAGATTTTTATAAAGAGCAGTGATAGGGGGATAGCTAGATAATGGAAAAAGATAGGACTTATTGTAGGAAATGGAAAAGTTTCCACTATATTTTTATAGAGGAGGCTAAAAATAGTAATATTTCAGTGTACCCAATAGGTCTTTTTCCCTCTGTTGATGATAAAATAAAAATTAAATAACTATGTAGAGTTCAATGTTGGACATATAGGAGAAATCATAAAATATTTACTTTAAGAGATGTAACTAAAATTGTAATGCTTGGAAAAGGTTGAAAAAATTAGTCTTTGAAAAATTTAATACTTGATAAATATGGAGAGAAGATAATGGAAATAGTTCCAGATAATAAAGATGAAACTCTCCTTTTTGCAATTATTGGATTTATAAGATTGAGTGGTATAAAAGTTTTACCTCAAAGTTATTTAATGAAGAAATTTATTTTTGAAACTAAATGTTATACAGAGAAAGAGCCTGATTTTGATGATGAAAAGACTATCTCTTTAGGGAATTGAAGCAGAGACTTTTTAAGCAGAGTTGATGTAGGTCAAACAGTTGTATGTAGAGATAGAGCAGTTATTGCAGTGGAAGGAATAGAAGGAACAGATGAAACTTTAAAAAGAGCAGGGACAATACTCTGATAAAGATAATATTTTAATAAAAAAATGTCAAGACCTCAACAAGATATGAGAGTAGATGTACCAGTTATAGGTCTTAATACTGTGAAAACTGCAATAAAAATGGTTTTAAAAGGAATAGTTGCTCAAGCTAAAAATGATATTTTTTTAAATCAAAAGAATGTATAGAACTAGCTAATAAAAAAATAATATTTTTTTATAGTTGGAAAGAAAAATCTAGGAGGGCTTATGAAATTTTTTTGTTTCAACAGGAGAGGCTTCTGGAGATTTACACCTATCTTATTTAGTAAAAAGTGTAAAAGCAAGATATAAAGATGTAGATTTTTTGTTGGAGTAGCAGGAGAAAAAGTCTCAAAAAGAAGGGACTAGAGATACTTCAAGATATAAATGAACTTGCTATTATGGGATTTACAGAAGTTCTAAAAAAATATAAATTTTCTAAAACAAAAAGCCTATGAATATTTACAATATATTAAAGATAATCAAATAAAAAAATGTAATTTTTAGTTGATTATGGTGGCTTTTAATGTAAAAGATTTTTAGAGCTTTTTAAAAATGAAATTAAAAGATATAAAAGATTTTTTTACTATATCCCACCAAAAGGTTTGGATATGGGGAGAAAAAGAGTTGAAAAAAATTAAGACTAGCAGACTATATAATGGTTATCTTCCCTTGGGAAGTAGATTTCTATAAAAACATAATATAAAGGCTATCTATTTTGGAAACCCTTTTACAGATTTCTATAAAAAGTTGAAAAGAACTGGAAATAAAATCTTTATTGCTTCCAGGAAGTAGAAGACAGGAAATAAAAAGCTATGTCTGCCAGTTTTTGAAGAAATTATAAATGATTTTAAAAGATGATAAATTTATTTTTAAAAATTAAATTCAACTCAAGATTTAAAATATACAGAAAAATTTTAAAAATATGATAATGTTGAAATTATTATTGATAAAAATTAAAAGATATAGTTTCAGATTGTAAAACTCTCAGTTGCAACTTCTGGGAACAATTACACTTGAACTAGCACTTTTTAGGTTTGCCTAGTATAGTTGTATATAAAACAACTTTTATAAATTATTTAATAGGTAAATATATTTTTAAAAGATAGGTTATATATCTTTACCAAATTTAGTTTTAAATGATGAAATTTTTCCCAGAACTTATTCAAAGAAGATTGTGAAGCTAAAAATATTGAAAAACATATGAAAAAGATTTTGGAAAAATTTACCAGAAATTGAAGAAAAATTGAAAAATATGAGAAAAAGTAGAAGGAAAAGTCTGTGTAGAAAGTTGTGCAGATTTTTCTTATTAAGGAAGGAAAATGAAAATATTAAAATTTAAAAATAAATCTCTTAATGTTTTTCTTAGGTTACAGTTATAGATATAAATGGCATATGATAGCAGTTATTATCTTATCAACTATTGCTTCAGCAATGAGTGCAGTACCTGCTTGGTTAAGCAAAAATTTGTTGATGATGTATTTGATAAAACCAAAAATAAAGAAATGTTTTTTATGGATAATAGGTGGAATTTTTGTAGCTACTGTATATAAAGTTGTGTCATCATATTATTCTGAAATAACTTCTAACTTTTGTAACCGAGACTATAAAAAGAGAAATAAAAATAGATATATTTTCTCATTTAGAGAAATTACCAATAAATTATTTTTAAAAAGAATAAATTAGGAGACACTCTTTCAAAAATTAACTAATGATACAAGTTCATTGGGTAGAATAGGCTTTTATAATTTTTGATATGTTTAAAGAATTTTTAACAGTTTTAATTCTTACAGGAAGAATGTTTCAAGTTGACTATATTCTAGCCTTTAGTATCTCTTATACTTTTACCTTTAATTATAAGAGTTGTTAGAAAATATACTAAAAAAATTAGAAAATATGGTAGAGAAAGACAGGATACAACAGGTAAAGGTTACTGCCTTTACTCAAGAAACTCTTTCAGGAATATTTGTTATAAAAAGCTTTTAATAACACAGATTTTGTTATAGATAAATATAAAGATTTAACTAAGGAAGAGTTTGAACAAGCCTATAAGACTACAAAAATTAAAAGCAAAAGTATCTCCTATAAATGAAGTTATAACAACATTTATGGTACTTTTTAGTTGTCTTATATGGTGGATATCAAATATTAGTTACTAAAAATTACATCAGGAGATTTGATTTCCTTTGTAACAGCTTTAGGACTTATGCACCAACCATTAAAAAGATTGATTAGCAAAAATAATGATTTACAAGATTCTTTACCATCAGCAGATAGAGTTGTTGAAATTTTTGATGAAAAAGATTGGAAACAGATGTCTTTGAGTGAAAACAGTTGAATTTAATGAAAAATTCAAGATATAAAATTTGAAAATATAAAATTATAAGTATGAAGATTCAAATGAATATGTCTTTAAAAATATAAATTTAGATGTAAAAAGCTGGAGAAATAGTTGCCTTTGTTGGAAAGAGTGGAAGTGGAAAAAAACTACACTTGTAAACTTATTAGCAAGATCAATACTGATGATGGAAAAATAACAGTAAATGGTGTGAATATTAAAAATATTCCTTTAAAAATTTATAGAAATAAGTTTGCAATAGTACCTCAAGAAACTTTTTCTATTTGGAGGAACTATAAAGAGAATATAAGTTTTGGTAAAGAAGTAACTGATGAAGAAAATTATTTCAGCTGCTAAAATGGCTAATGCCTATAACTTTATTCAAGAAGATTTACCTAATAAATTTGAAACAGAGGTTGGAGAAAGAGGGCATTGTTATCTGGTGGACAAAAACAAAGAATAGCAATAGCTAGAGCCTTTGATTAAAAAACCCAGAAATAATGATTTTAGATGAAGCAACTTCTGCTCTTGACAGTGAATCAGAAAAACTTGTTCAGGAAGCTCTTGATAGCTTTAATGGAAGGGAAGAACTACATTTGTTATAGCATACAGATTATCCACAATAGTTAGAGCAGATAAAATTGTTGTTATGGAAAAATGGAGAAATTAAAGAAATAGGGAACTCATTCTGAACTTATAGCTATGAATGGAATCTATAAAAATCTTTATGATATCCAATTCAATGAAAATATTTAATAACAACTTTTTATTAAATAAAAAGTATTATAAAAATAAGTGAGTTACATTCCAGATTTTAGGATAAAAATTAAACAGAATGAGCCGAGCAAATCTTGCTATGTCTGAACGAAGTGAGTTTTACAAATTTGCAGCGAATTTAATTTTTATCTGTTAAGAAAGCTGCTAGTAACGAACTATTTTTATAATTTAGAATATAATATAGTCAGGGAGTGTTAAAGGCAAAAACTACACTCCCTAAGTTTTTGATATTTTCATACCCGTCATAATCTAATTACTAAATTAATGGAGGTAGACCAGTATCCATTGGAATTGGATATTCGTGATAAAAATATAAATCGCATTCAATTTCGTTCGACATTCTTCTAATGCTTTTTTTAAATTTTATTAATTAGATTATTACCAAAAAGTAATTAATCTATTGAAGAAAAGTAATTTTTACTTCAATTTCAGTTTTAGAGTTTATACTATCAATTTTTCAGATAAAAGAATTAACTTCATTTTTCTAATTTATTTCAAATTTTTCATTAATTCTTTTCTATTTAAAACTCCATATTGAACAACTCCAACACCATTTTCAACACTGTAGTACTATCTCTTTTTTAAAAGATATTCTAAATCATATAAGATGATCTTTTTAAACGAACTTCTTCTAAAAAGTGCAAATAGAGATTTATTTTTCAATAAAATTTTCAGAGTTAGCAACATTTATTTCCATCTTTTTAATGTTACTATATCTTGATTTACTAAGTCCAATTCAGATAAATTTCTTTAACATTTCATCTGCTTGAGCTTGTTCAAAAACTTCTTTTCCATTTCACTTTTAAAAAGGTACTACATAATTATCACGAATATAATCAAGTAATCTTCTTTGCTTTTTAGTTAAATTTGATATTGTAAATATAGCTTGTTGTAAAGTTAGTTTTCATACCCTTATACCCTCCTTAAAAAAATAAAAAAATTTTCCTAGACATTTTAGTACAAAATTAAGAAAAATTACAACTATTTTTACTCAGCTATAACTTTATTTAGTTAACTTTACCATCTTTATCATAATATTCCCATTCTCCAATAGGTTTTCCCATTGAATATGCACCTTTTTGTACGATAAGTTCCATTAGAATTATAAAAGATAGTAATAGCCATTTTCTTTACCATCTTTTATAGATAGTTTCAGTAGATTTTCTTCCATTATTTTTCATAGATTATATATTTTACCATTTAATTTTCCATCTTTCCAAGTTTACAATAGATTTTTATATTTCCATTTTTTTATAGAAAGATATCCATTTCCCATCTTGTTTACCATTCAAATAGTAAAGTCTATCTCTCCCCTCACTAACTTTACCTGTAAAAGGAACTTCTGAATCTTTTTAAGATAATATTTTTTTCAACAATTCTTAAATCTTTTTCTAACTTCGTCTGGATTTGAAAAAGCAGATATAGAAAGAAAGTAAAGAAAAAGCAATTAGAAATATTTTATTTTTCAAGTTAAAACCTCCCAAAATATATATATATTATAAGTCATAGAAAAGAATAAAACAATATTTTTTATTTTATAGCATTTTATGATATTGAATTTAAGAAAAATTGTTAGACTTTTCCTTGAAAGAAGGTAGAACTAAAAAGTATCTCTAATGAGGTTCTCTGTTTCTGTTGCTTCTATTTCTAATTGGGTTAGAAATAATTCTCGTGATGAATGCCAAAATTAATCAAAAAGCCAATAATGAATATAACTATATGAAAAGAAAATCTTAGACTTCGTAAAGAGTTGGAAGAAGCTAAAAAGAAAAATGAATTCTAGCAGTGGCATTCTTCACAAAGGAAATCGATTAATGGCTTATCGTTTCATTTCAAAAATATAGTTACCTATTTGGTGTTAGATGGTTATTAAGAAGACTTAATATCTACCCTAATGCCTATTACAATCTATCTTAAAAATGGAGAGTATCAAAATAATAAAATTAAAGAGATTTATTATTCTAATTTTACATACTTCAAAATTAACAGATGGGACTTTTTAGATACAACTGCTTAGTATTTTAGATTTGTATGACAGAAACATAGTAGCTAGTATAACGACTAGAGAAATAACAAGTGAATTGGCAGAATAAAAACATTAAGAAAAAGCCTTAAGAAAAGTGAAAAGATAAGAAATAAAATAATATTACATAGCGATCTAAAGGAAGCCAATATTCTTCAAAAGAAATTTGTAGAGTATTGTACAAAGAATATGATTCAACAAAGTGGATGTCCCCTATGACAATGCACCAATGAGAGGTATTTCAATACATTAAAAATTGAGTTTAATAAATCATTACTATTACAAGACAGAGAATATATATGAATCACCAGGAACAATTATTTTTCTTTTATTATCAAGTTTTTAATATAGAGACATGTTGCATAATTAAGTCCCAAAAGAGATGACACTAGGAGAACAATTTTGTAATTTAGTGTCATCATTTAATTCTAAAAAGTATATTACATAAAATAGAAATTTTTCCTCAAAATTTAATATAATATACTTATGATAAAAAGCAATTAATAATAACAGATATTTTAAATCAACCTAAACTTTTAGATTAATAGAAGATAATGATAATGATGATCCTGTTAAATTTTGCTTAGCGCCATTCTGGAGAGATAGATTTTCTAATTTATTGTAAGTTTTTCCTAACACAAACTAAGGTACATCCTGTCAATATGTTTGCAGTAATCATTGTGCTTACTCACAAGGCAAATATTCTACAGGGATATTGAGATTTCTTTGTAAGATAGTCAAGAAAGCGAAATTCTTACTGAATTCGGCTAATGCTCCTAATTATTCAACTATTATGAATTGTTCTGTCAATTTGTAGATTATTAAAATTAAGTGAAATCACCACAGAAACTATTTACATTGATGGAACTAAAATTGAAGCTTATGCTAATAAATATAGCTTTGTTTTGGAAGAAATCTACTTTAAAATATAAAGAAAAGACTTGAAGAAAATATCTTACAACTAATTAATGAATTTAATAAATATTTTAATAAAAAATTAGACAGTATTTTTGATATTCTTTTTCATTTCTGAGGAACTTAAAATTTATAAAGTTTATGGTAGAGGCAAAGAGTGAGAACAACTATTTCTTGAAAAAGCACAATCTTATCTTGAAAGACTAAAAATAAATATACTAACTATTTAGAAATTTTGAGAGAGAAAAATAACTCAAAAACCGATAAAGAAGCAACTTTTATGAGAATGAAAAGAAGATTACATGCGCAATGGTCCAACTAAAACCCAGGATATAATCTTTCAGGTGGGGTAATTAGTGAATATATAGTTTCTTATGATATTTTCCATAATCCTTCTGATACAAAAACTTTAATTCTGTTTCTTGAAAAATAAAAATTTCAAAATGTTGAAGTTAAAAAATATTGTAGCAGATCTCATGGCTAGTAAAGTCTGCTAATTATGAATATTTAAAAATTAATAATTATATCTTATATAAAACAATATATTATGAAAAATCAAAAACTAGAAAATATAAGAAAGATTTAAATAGAGCGAAAATTTAGAGATATAATGAAGAAGAAAATAGATTGTTAGGAAAGATGGATTAGAACTAGAATTTTTGTATTATGGAAAAGATACAATATATTTTTAGAAACCCAGAAACAGAAAAGAAAGTCAGATATAATTATGAATTCAGAAAATTATCAAAAGAATCAAAGGATAATATAGAGATAAATTTGGAAAAATTAGAATGAATAGAAGTATTCAAAGTGAAGAGAGCTTTTGCGTACATAAAGAAAGATATGAGCGCTGCATAGTAAAAAGTTAGAGAGGCAAAAATAGTGTTAAAAGAGAAATAGCACTATGTGCATAGCATATAATTTTAATAGATATGTTCTAAATTAAGCAAAAATAAAATAGGAACAGTGTTACACTCACTAAAATCTGCTTAGTATAAAAGAAAGTAGACTTGTGTTAAATTCGTCCAAAAATAAGAATAGAAATCAAAATTAGATTTCTATGTCAAAAGACGTACAGGCTGATGATAAAAATCATCAATTTACTTGACCCTTCCTAACTGGATATTTATTCTGCCAATTCATTAGCAAATATCCTAAACTGTTTTATTTCTTTTCCTTCTATAAATTTTTCTATCAATATTTTATCTATTATGTAAACTAGTAGATATATACTAAGACTATGGAAATATTCTCATTGAATTTGATATCTCCACTTTTAATTGTTTTTGAGTTATCAGCTTTTTATTTTCTCTAATTGATAAAAATATAAACCTTTTCAGCTTCAGATCCCTTTTTATTATCTAAAAAGATATTAGGTAAATCTTTTTATTTCATCATAGTCAAAAAACGAATTTTTGTTTTATCATAATTTTTATATTGTTGTCTTACATCATTTCTGTCACTTTCAGTAGCTATTATTAGTTCATTATCAAAATTTATATCCTTTATTTTTTATTAACTCATCATCTATTAAAATATATATTTCAATATCTATTGAGGCATTCCATTCTTTAAACATAATTCTATTATCTCTATACCATTCTACTAATAGACTATATACTAAATCATAATATATTGTCACTTTTATCATAGTCTTTTTATCACAATCTTTAATTTTCTAAAATCTTCTGTATAATCAAGAATAAATACTATTCCTTTTTTTCTTTCTTTCATTTTTTTCAAAGACTATTAAGTCACCTACAATATCTCTGTATGTATAAGCTATCTTTTCTAAATTTTTCATTATAATTCAGAAATCCATTTCTTTTTGAACAATATCATAAAAAAATCACTCCAACTTTTTTTATTTTTATCTTCAAAATCTATAATCCATTTATTTTTAGAGTTTTCATATATTGCTTTTTCTTTTTACTTTTTTTCTGTTATAATTAATCTATTTTGTAACATAAATATACTCCTTATTTATTCTTCTAAAAGTCATATAATGGTCATCAGTATAATATATTGAGTCATCCTACCTCTTACAAATCTTTTTATTATCTCTAAAATTAGTAACAGGATCTTTTTATTAATATCAAACTCTTTATAAATTATATCATTACCATTAGCTATCTTTCTAGAATAAAAATCTCTCCTCCAAAACGCCCATCATTTTCAAATTTTGCACCTGTATTTGTAGGTCCATTTTTCCATATTGTCCTATCCAACCATTCTTTTTCATATTTTCCAAATACTTCTTTCTCTTTGTCAGTTAAACTATCAAAGTTATCTTTTATTTGTTGTTCTTCATTATTTCTCCTAAATCTTCGTTTATTATTTCTCCAGAATTTGAAGAACTTCCTTCACTTTTCATAGCTTTTTATCTCTAAACTTGTTTTGTAAATTAGTACTTAGCTGTTGCTCCTACTCGGTGAATAGGTTTGTCTTTTGACTCCTACTGGGACTCCTATAAGTAAAATTCCAAAAATTCTCTCAATTCTATCAGGTCGCAATCTAAACTTTTTATCAACACTATTTGACAAATAACCGAATTTTCTCTCTCTCTCAATTTTAAGTCTATTTCTGCTTAATTTATATATTTGAAGACTATGTAAATATTTCTTAGCCATATGGTTTCTCTTAAAGTTATTTAATTACTATTTGATTTTATTTACTTTTGAGAGTCCTGCTTCTATTGGAATATCTAAAGGTATTACTATATATATTACAGTTATAGGTTATATTATCTGGAGTTAGTGTGCTTTCTCCTTCCCAAATATATCTTAAAAGGAGTGCATCTGATTCCCAATCACATATTTCTTCTATCCACAGTTCTGCAGCCTCTTTCATATTTTCTAATATTTCCTTAAAATTTATTTCTTCTATATTTGTATTAGTCCAAAATGCTATCATTGCATTTTCCTTATCTATCCAACTTTTACTATACTTTATTTCTTTTGTTTCTAAACCTATATTTTTATTAATATAGTCCTAAATCTTTTAATAATTGTTTCTCTTTTCTAATTGTTAATATCTTATCTCCTTTCCAGCCAACCTCATCTGCAGTTACTCCTATATATTGCTGGTTCTTAAATCCTTATTTTCTCGTCATTTCTTTTGCATAAAAATATAGCTTCTTTCATTTCTTTCAACTATTTCCTTTAAATTTTTCCTCTTATGTACACTATTCTTTCCATACTTATTTTCCTCCTTTGGGGTTTACCACCAAAAATCTTTTATAACACATCTTTGCCATGCTTGTTTGCCAAATCTCTTAACTTATTTTCTAGTTTAACTCTATCATCAGTTAAACTCTTTACTTCAATAAACTTAAATGTTTCCATCGCCTTATATTCTATTGTTACATCAAGGTCTTTTAGATTCTTTGCAAACTTTTCAAATGACACATTAGTTAATGTTTCATCTGGGTGAGCTACTGCTTTCACAGCTAGGGATCTGCTTTTGCTTCCTCTGCTATATCTACCATCTTTTCCGAATGTCCTATAGTCGTGTTTGTGTGTTCCTTCCCGAGTCTCCTACATTTATCCCATTCTTTTTACATTTTCATCGCATATCATTGTATGTTGCTCCAAAGGCTCACTCTTTTCCAGACACTTTTTGCTTTGGGGATTCCTCTGTTTCATAATAAAAGGTTTAATTTCTTCTTTTCATCGTCAACCTCTAAAATCATCGTTTACTTCTTTTGAATTGTCGTCAGATGAACCTCCTCCACCTTTCATAGCTTTTTATCTCATAAGCTTCTGCATTAGGCTGAATTAATAGCCGATATTCTACGTTACTCTGTATAAGTTTACTTTGCTGACAACTCCTACTGGGAAGCTCCTATAAGTGAAATTCCGTAGTTACTGGTGCGACTGCAGTACCTCCTCACACCAGACCCTGTTATATTTCCCTAAAATACCTAATCTTGACATTGTTGAATGTCCGAGTTCTCCATATTTATATGATAAAAGTGTTGTGTTTAGAATCCAGGAATTTTATATGTATTTAGTGATAAATCTTCCCGACACTCTGCTGAAAAATGCTCTAATATAAAATCTCTTATAGTTTATCTTTTGGATTAAAAGCATTGAGTTAACTTTTATAGTAGTTCCCAAAAAGCTACATATTTAAATTCATCAACATCTTTCTTAAACTTTAATAATCTAAAAATGCATATTATTAGCCATAATTCATCTTTTTGTGATGATAAAGTTTCTGCCTAGCCACTGTTCCAATCATCTTGTCGTATTTACATCAACTTTTTCTCAACATCAACATTACTTAAATCTATTCCATCTATGATAATTTTATCTCACTATTATTATCTTCTCCCAACTTATTCTTTACATAATCATTTGCTGGTCTTCCTAAACTTTCTAATCTTTTTCATCATTTGACTTATCTTCTACTACTTTTTATCTTGTCTTCCTTCTAAGGCATCTTTTTCCATGGGATATTTCTTCTGTTAATGTTCCCTAATAGTTCTCATTTATATCTCCTATTTTTACTTACATCTATTGGGATTAAGACTTTCTATTTTCTTTATCTCACTATATAGGCTGAACCTGTACTTCCTTCTAGAATCTTTTGGCATAGTTTTTTCATCTAAGTATACTACTTCAAAATCTATCCCCTATATCTTTCCATAGCCCTTTTGCTAGTATCTCTTACTGCTTCTTTTAATTGATTTTCATTAATTTCTCCTACTTTTAAATTGCTCTACTCAGCTCTTCCATTCTTGAGCCTGTTACATTATAGAAACTTGTAGTCCATCTTTGTGCTCTTAGATTTTTAAAAGATATTTCTTTTATCTTCTCCTTTTGGATTTACAGTATTTTCTATTACATTTCCTATAATCTTCAATTTTCATTTTTAGCCTTTTTAATTATATTTTAATTAAGAAAATAGCTAACTAAATTTCTAAACTAGCTATTACTTTTACTATAAAATTGTATTTGGTATAAATACTTTTGGACCTGCACTTTTGTCTAATAAATATGTATATTATCTCTTTTATTATAAAGGTTTCATTCGTTTTTAAATCTTTTATATAGATATCATATAAAATCTTCCTTCCATAGTTCCTGTTCCCCAATTTATATTTTCATCTTTCCTAGAATTCTTAAAAATTCTTTTGTAATGATAGGTTTTTCTAATAATTTTCTTTTGTTTCTTCATTAATATATGGTTCTGCAAAATCTTCTAAATCATTTAAATTTTTATTTATTTCTACTATTCCTATTGCTTCATCATTAACACGGAAATTAATCTAATTCTAAAACTTTGTTAGTTCTCGTAAATTCTACCTGATAAATCTGCATTATATTCAAAAACTTATATCCTTTTAATTTAGGGTAAAATCTTTTAACTAATCTTCTCCTGTTTGATCTAAAATACTATAATTACTGGAACAATTATACAATCTGAGATACTCTACTACACAGGTTAGCAAGTATATACTACTATTTTTCATCTTTTTCTATTTAATTAATATGTTTTTATCATTTCTAAAAATTTGATCTACTCTAACAACTTCATTAAATCATCATATGAAATACTATCTGATTTCTATTTCTTTTTGAATTTCTTCATAATCAATAATATCAACCCTAAAATTAATCCTCCTACTCTCTCTTTCTTCTTGTAGTTGGATCATTAGTACTGTCCCATATTTTTCCCTAGTCCCATGTCTTTTGTAGACTTACTAAATCTATAGAGATTCTAACTCCATCGATAAGAGTGAAAAATTATATGTTCCTACAACTACTGGATCATATACTGGTTTATTATTTTTGGTCTAATATCAATTCTCAGCATCTTCATTTTACATTATTTTTATATTGTATGTCTCTTATTGAATTTAAAATATATTTTTCATTTTTCTTTTCAATATTATGATATAACGTTTGTTTTCTCTATCAACTCTTTTAATTTTTAGTTTTTCTCCAGTATCTCTTGTACTCAATATAGTCTCCCCAATTTTATCAATAGTTTTGAACTTTATGCAAAATATGCTGATATAATCAAATTTGTTTGTCTCCCTCATCTGACTGCACCCAAAAATCTTGGACACAAGATGGGAGGTGCAGTTTTTTTCATGAGTAAATTAACAAGAGAAGATAAAATAGAAATATATGAGAGAAGATTAAAGGGAGGAAACTACTAGCTCAATAGCAAAAATCTTTTAATGTTCACAAATCTGCTATTGAATATTTAATTGCTTTTAATTAAAAACATGGATATGATATTCTAAGAAATGGTAAAAACAGAATTTATTCTAAAAATTTTAAATTGCAAAACAATTAACAGAATTTTTAATTAATCATGAGTCTATAAATTCTGTTGCTATTGATATTGGTTTAGCTTCTAATGGGATTTTACATAATTGGCTTTCAAAATTTAAAAAAACGGGTATAATGTTGTAGAGAAGAAAAAGGAAGGAAACCTAAATCTATGACTAAACCTAAGAAAAATGACAAAGAATTATCTGAAAATATTAAAAAAATTAGAAGAAGAAAAATTTTGTATCTTAAAAGTCGAGAATGAATACTTAAAAATTGAGAGCTCTAGTTCAAGAAAGGGAGCTAAAAGAGAAGAAAAAGTAAGAGTAATAGCCGAACTTAGAGCTAAATATCCTTTCAAAAATATTATTAAAGATTGCTCGGAATATCAAGATCTCATATACTATTATTACATTAATAAAAAAAGATATTGATGAATACAGATATTATTGAAAAATTAAAGAAATTTACTATGCGAATAAAGGAAGATATGGTTATCGTAGAGTAACATTAGAACTAAAAAAATCAAGGTTTCAACATTAATCATAAAAAGTGCAAAAGACTTATGAAGAAATTCAATTTACAAAAGTATTATCCGCAAAAAGAGAAAATATTCTTCATACAAAGGTCAAGTAGGAAAAAAATAGTCGATAATCATATTAAGAAAGATTTTTGAAAGCAACATGACTCCAAATCAAAAATGGTTTACAGATGTAACAGAATTTAATTTAAGAGGAGAAAAGTTATACTTATCTCCAATATTAGATGCTTATGGAAGGTATATAGTTTCATATGATATTTCGCGCAGTCCTAACTTGGAGCAGATAAATCATATGTTAAATTCAAAGATTTTAAGAAAAATGAAAGTTAGGAAAATTTGATATTTCATAGTGACCAAGGATGGCAGTATCGCGATTCTTCATATCAAGAAAGATTGAAAGAGAAAAAGATAACTCAAAGCATGTCAAGAAAAAGGAAATAGTTTAGATAATGGATTAATGGAATGTTTCTTTTGGTCTATTAAAATCAGAAATGTTTTTATGAACAGGAAGAAAAGTACAAAACATTAGAAGAATTGAAAGAAGCAATAGAAGATTATATATATTATTACAATAACAAAAGAATAAAGGAAAAAAATTAAAAGGATTAACTCCTGCTTCTTACAGAAGTCAATCCTTATTAGTAAGTTAAATTAATTTGTCCAACTTTTTGGGGTCAGTACATATATTCATAGTCTTTCATTATATTTTTCCAATCAATCTTGTAAGATCATCAATTTTATTGATAGTTTCTGTATTTCTTTTTCTGCATAAGTTTTACTTGGAAATTTTGTAAGAGGTTTAGCAATTTTAGCTCCTGCCACTTCTATTCTTAGATCTTTTCTATAATCATTATAGCCATCATTAGATTTGTCCCCAACTTTTCTCTAACATTAACATTAGTTAAGTCTATTCCATCTGTTGATAATTTTTATCTCACTGTTATTATCTTCTCCCAACTTATACATAATCACTGCCTCTTCCATTCTTCGCATTCATTAAATTATAGGAACTTGTATTCCATTTTTGTGTAGTATAAAACTCTATTAATATTATTTAATCTCTTTTCTAATTAAATAAAAGTATTTTATTGAATAAAAATTCAAGAAAAAGATAATATGATATTTCCAAATATTCAAAAATCTTTTTAACATAATTTTATACTTTCAAATACTGATAAACTCCCTATTTTTCTAATCAATATAACATATTAATTCCCTACATTTAAATCATATACAAAGATAACAACAAAATATGAGTATCAAAGAGAAAATAAAATACCATAATTTTTATGATTATCTTTTAATAAAGCATTATACATAAAAATATTACTATATATACTAAGCAAAGTTATAAAAAGTGAAATAATATATAAGTTATATCTGGTAGTATATCTATCCAACTCTATTACACTATAACCAAGTATATATACTTATAATTATATTAAAAATACTCAGTCCTTTAAATATTTTTAAATTTTTAATATCCATTATTCTCCTTTTTCATTAGAAAATATATTTCATGTAATTTTTATTGATTTCTTCTTCAGATAAAAATATTTTGATTATTTTTCATAGATTCTATTCTTAAAATATCATAAAATAACATTACACTTAATCCAAATACTGATCCACCAAGCCTTTCTCTGATTTCTCGGTACTCTTATCATCAGGATCTCGTTCCAAATTTTCTCCATAATTTCATATCTATTTTAGAATGTAAATATGCATCTTTAGAAAATATACTTTTATATGTAACCATATTATATGTCCCCTCATTACTTGGATCTCATACTATTTTATTATTTTATCCAAAACTATTTTCATATCCATCTTCATTTGCAAGTTTTTATTTTTATTATTAAAAAGATATTTTAAATGTTTTATTTTTAAAAATAAATTCAACATTACGATAAAGTGACTCTTTTGGAGGAACTATATTTAATCTTATATTTTTATTGTTATTATTAACAACAACATAATTATCTGTAACTTCATCAAATTTATTATCTTTTTAGAGTATATTTAGCTTGAAAATAGTAGTAATTAGATTGTGTCCTATACCTTTATCAACTCATATATTCTCAATCTATATCAAATTTTCCATTTCCAACACATACTATTTATAGTATCTTGCATTTCTTTTTCTGTATAGTGATTACCATCTGGCTTTTTCTCTTTTCTATATCTTTAGTATATATATCCCATCCTTCGTTTTTCTTATTCCCAACATTTTTCAACCCAAATCAACATTAGAATAATCTTTTTCCATCACTTTTTAATCCTATGGCTTTATCATTCTTACTATATTGATTTTTAAAATAGTTGTTTGTTGGTCTTCCCTAAACTTTCTAATCCTTTTCACTCCATCTGGAACGCCCTTTTTGTCTTCCTTCTATCTTTCCTATTACATGGCTTTGTTCCTCTGCTATTGTTCCTATTACTCCTGCTTTTGTCCTATTATCGGTGATTTAGTATTTACCAGAATATAGCCCTATTCCTGTTTTCTTATCTACATAAGTCGCTCCATCTTTTATATATTTATTTCATTTTTATCTACTCCAATTAATTGTGGAGAATTACTTGGGTCTGTATAGATTACCTACCTTATAACCCAAATCCTCTGATACTCCTTCAAAGGTCACCGCTATTTCATCTTGATTTTCTGCTATCATCTCAATCTTGAACCTATCACATTTAATATTACTTTAGCCTGTCTTACTTCTCCAAGTTGTTCTATTGGACTTCTTGTTTCTTTTCCTTTTGGCTTTATTGTACTCTCTGCTACATGGTAAATATCATTAATTTTCACTCTTAGCTTTTTCTAAGTCTTGTTTAAAAGGCTGAGGATTTTTAATATAGTTAATTGTTTGTGATTCTATATTTATATCTGTTTTTAAAAATCTCTATCCTTTGTTATTTCTGTCATAGAGCCCTAAATCTTTATTTGATTTCTGCGCCAGAAGATTTTCCCTATTTCTACATTACCTATTACCGTATTCTTTGTTATTCCTTCTTGTTTTCTATCACTGTAATTTATACCTATGCTATTTATTCCAGAAGTCGATATTCCTACTGAACCACCTACTGTTTTTAATTTATCTACATTTTTCTAAGTTATGTCCTATATATTCATCTATTGATAGTTTTCCACTTCCAGTTGCTCCTATTGCTCCTGCTCGTATTTTCTACTTACCTACCTTTAGATTACTTCCATCTCCTATTATGAAAGTTGTAGGACTATCCACAACTCTTCTTTCTCCATTTGTTTGTGAATAGCTTGCACTTCCTGATGGCATTCCATTTGGTGCTATACTCTAAACTTCCTCCTATTGTACTTCCTTTTGTTGTAGTAGTATTTTGTTTACTTTCAATAGTTAGATTTTTGTATATTACCAGTAACTTTTCCTCCTTCTTGGTTAAAACCAGAAAGAGTCATATTTTTTTGTATTGTTATGCACTTCATCTACATCTACAAATCTACCATTTTGCAAGTAGTTCCATTGTCGCTCATTTTTGATTGAGAGGTCGAAATACTTTACTCCATTTAATTCTTTACAATATGAATTAACTGTTTTTAGTTTATATATTTTTATAATCCATAGATTAGAAATTCTTTTTAATCATATAAAACTGTACAATATTTTGGATTTATTTTATTTAAAATTCTTCTTAAAATTATTGTATCTTGAGGAAATTTTTCTTTTATGTTATTCCAATTATGTAAAAATAATTTTTTAGAAGAATAGTATCATAAATAAAATCTTCAATTGCATCCAATTATTACCACAATGTTGAGGAAGATTCAAAGTCTTTTTTGATAGAAATAAAATTAATTCTAATTTACTATTAATATTGTAAAAATTTATAAAAAGCTTCTTCTTTTTGTTCATATCTCTTTTTAAAATATCTATAATCTACATTATCTTCATTAGAATTAATTAAATTTTTCTATATATGCATCACTTATTTCATCATATATTGATTTATAATTCTTTAACATATAATTATATAAATATGTATTTATAGTAATTATCTTCCTTTTATTAAAAGTTTGAAGATAAAAATATTCCAATATACTCTTCTTCTACAGGCATTCTGAAAACTATCTATGTCTATGATAAAAATATTTTTCAAACTGTTTATCTGAAATATATTTTAAATATAAACAAATAATCCTAATATACTTCATAATTTCTCCTTTTTTAAATAATTAGTTATTTATAAAAATCTTTTTAATTATATAAATATAGAGCTTTAAAGTCAAAACTACATTTATAACTTTCCTCTAAAATTTTTATAAAATCATATTTTATATTTTAAAACTTTTTATAAATATAAAAACATTACAGGCAAAATAGGAATACTGTTTTTATAGTGATCATATGTTCCATATATCAAGCCGTCACTTGAATATAGAATTCTATAACCTGGATTTTTAAAATTTGAACGACTCATTATGTAGTTAATTCCCTACATCGCCTGATACTATATTCTTCCATTTTTCATTGGTAAAATCCCTAGTAGAATTATTAAAAATATCTCCTCCAATAGCCTTTCCAGGTGCATAATTATTTAATGCTTTTCCTTCCGACCATCCCAATACTTTTGCTTGAGCTTTTAGTAATATAATTATTTGGCAATCTTCCTGTTTTAGTAATACTATCTACTACATCATTAGCTAATTCACTAACTCTATATTGTTCTTTTAATCTAGCATAATTTACTGCATTATGAGCAGGATAATTCAATTCTTTTTAAAAGAATTATTTAATTTATAATTTTTATATTTCCTTTCCTTTAGAAATTCCCGTTCCTGCTCGATTTCATTACTATTGGTGTTACAACCATATCTGTAGTCGATTCAACATTACTCCTTACAAATCCTTGTTCTCCATTCAACTTCTTCTTTTGATCCATATTGATCACTTCCTTTTCCTACTCTTCCAACTTCATCTCCTAATTTAGAACCTATTCCTAATGAAAAATGGTTTCGTTAGACTTCCTAATGTTGCAAATCCTTCATTTACTGCACCTTTCATATCTGAATTAAAAATTTATCTCCTGCTTCAAGAAAATGAAGGAAACATTTCCTATTTCAGATAAACTAAGATGATATCCATAAGATTTTGCTTTTTAGATTACTTTCAATAACAACCTCTTTTTATACCATCTATTCTTTTGTAATACTCTCTATCTGGACTATTTTTTATTTAATGAAGCTATTATAGGGTCTACTACTGCTATTTTTCTTTCCTTCCTCACTTTCTGCATAAAGTAAATGTACAGTTTTTACATGAAAAATCTGGTTTCTTAATATAGTCTTCAAGCTCTTCTTCTCCTTCACTTATTTTTAAATATTTAGGATTAATTTCCTAGCCTCCATCACTCAATGCTTTTGCCATATACAACTCCTTTAAGAAATTGGCTTCTAGTCTCTTCCATCTATGTAATCAGAAGTAACTTCACTGTCCTTATCCATTTTTGCTACATCAAAAGTCGAAGCACTTATTGGATTTTTATCACCTTTCTTTAATCTATCCTTTATTTCATCATAGGCTATTTCTCCTGCTACTGTTGAACGTAGTTGTCCCCTATCATTTTTCCTTTCCTCTTCCTAGCTCTAAATCTTCTTTTATTTTTGTATTCTCTTGCTATGAAGCTCTTACTTCTTCATCTTTTGCATTTTGGTTTATAAATATCTTTTTAGTTACTTTTATCATAAAAAGCTACTATTTCTTTTCCTTCTGCTTTTAATTCATCTATTCTTTCTCTTACTTTTTCTGATAATGTTGGGTCATTTGGATCAAATTTTTCTATTTCTATTCCCAAGTTCTTTTTTGTACATTTTTTCTTTCTAATCTTTTCCTTCATGATAATATCCATTGCAGGTGCTTTGTTTGAACTCTAACTATTGCTTCCTTTTATTTCTATTAGACTTCTTCTTTGTCATCTCCTATATCTTGGCTCTTATCACCATTTTATCATATTATCTATTGTTTTTACTACTGTTCTTCCTGTTGCTTTTCCTTCTATTAAGGCAATTTGAATATCTTCTTTAAATTGAGTTGGATTTAGAAAGCATACTTTAATTGTTTGAGATTCTACATTTATATCTGTCTTTGTAAATCTTTATCCTTTGTTATTTCTGTCATAGAGTCTAAATCTTTATTTTATTTCATCTCCAGAAGATTTTTCCTATTTCTACATTTCCTATTACAGTATTCTTTTGTTATTCCTTCTTGTTTTCTATCACTGTAATTTGATCCCTATACTATGTTATTCCAGAAGTTGATACTCCTACTGAACCACCTCTGTTTTTAATTTATCTATATTTTCTAAGTTATGTCCTATATTCATCTATTGATAGTTTTCCACTCCAGTTGCTCCTATTGCTCCTGCTGTATTTTCTACTTTACCTACCTTTTAGATTACTTCCCATCTCCTATTATGAATGTTGTAGGACTATCCACAACTCTTTCTTTTCTCCATTTGTTTGTGAATATTGCACTTCCTGATTAGGCATTCCATTTGGTGCAATACTTAAACTTCCACCTTTTGTACTTCCTGTTGTTGTATGATGTATTTTGTTTACTTTCAATAGTTAAATTTTTGTATATTTCCAGTAACTGTTCCTCCTATCTTGATTAAAAGCCAGAAAGAGTCATATTTTTGTATTGTTATGTACTTCATCTACATTTACAAATATACCATTTTGGTAAGTAGTTCCATTGGTATTCATTTTTAGATTTGAGAAGCTGAAACTCTAATTGCATCTGCTTCTGCTTGAAACCATTATTATAGTTAATAGTTACTCCAGCTGATACTCCACTACTTTTACTACTAGATGAAGAATAGTTATTTAATTCAACAGCTTTTTTAGTAATATTTTCAACATTATTATAGATAAACTTTAGTATTTTGCGCTTGTGTTCCAATGTATTCAATATTTTTTACATTATTGTAAGTTATACTTGAATTTTTCATCTTTTTCCTCTTATTGTTGTTACAACTCCAGATTCACTATGTGAATTAGAATTTGAGCTTGATTTATTAAATCCTAAGTTTACACCTGCATTTGCATAGAGTTATTATTAACTTTAAAAATCACCATCTTTAATGTCTTTTGAAAGTTGTTTTACTTCCATCTTTCTTCGTTATATTACCACTTAAACCTTGAACAACACTCAGTTACTGTGTTAGTAGATGAAGCTATTCCTCAAGTATATCTCCTGACTTCATTTGTTTAAATGAGTCTACTCCTTGTTTTGCTCTATCTAAAAGCTATCTGATTTAATTTTTACAGATAAATTTATTCCACTGCTCTTTGATGATGTTTCTACATCTTTTTACATCTTTTCTTGCTCCAAACTCTACATCTCCATTATTTATACTTATTTTTCCATGTATTAAAGTTTGTTGCTGTTATATCTGCACCTTTATTAAGAGTTGTTCCATCTCCTAATACTAGATTAGATTTAGCATTTGTTAAATCTTTTTCTTTTAACTTACTTTCTGATTTTTCCATATCCAATAGAAAAAGCCTGCACTTCCTATGCTTCCACTAAATCTTTTTCTTTTCTTCTAAAGAGTATGAGCTATGAAGTTCTCTTGAATCTGTAGTTAATTTTTCCACCTAATAAAACTATTGTCTACCCTAAAACCAAGTTACTTCCTACAAGATTTACATCACCTCTTATTAGTCCTTTTATCTTTTCTACATAAAGGCTTCCTGCTGAAATTTTCTTCATTATGTATAGTTTCTTTTCTTTGAACCCTGATTTTAGTAAATCCTTATATGAAGATTTTCTTATTTCATCTTCTTTTATCTACTTTTGATTCAATATTTAATTTATTTACATTTAAGTCAGCTGTCTTTTGTTGTTACTACTGAACCTGATATATTTAAATTATTAGCTGTTAGTATTTAAAGTTTTTCTAGCTTTTTAACTGATTGAGCCTATATTTCTTTCAAATCCATAATAGTTATATTGACTATCATCTTTTCCAAATTTTTGTTCTCCACTTACTTCTTGTGATTTTATATTAATATCCTTAGTAACATTTTATATTGGCATTTTAGCTTGAGTTACAGCACCTATACTTGTATAGTTATTTGTAAGTATATTAAGATTTCCATTAGATACTATTTCTCCAACTGAATCTATTTTTAGTAAATTTACTTCTATCAAATTCTCCATTATTAAATTCCTATTTTTTTCTACAGTACTCTTTATTTACTATATCTCCATCTATAGCTACTAAATTTAGGCTTTTCATTTCCAGAGATTCTAGCGCCAATATTATTGATGTTATTTTTGAGCTATTATTGTAGTATTTATTACCTCTTATTTCAGCAAGTTGATTACCTAATGTTCTATTATTTAACTTCTTTTGCTTCTACATAAAGTGTTTCCATAACCACCAATTAAACCTCTATTTTCTAAATTACCAGTTCTTACATAAGTATTTTCTAATCCTGTTATTCTACTTCTAGTATCAGTATTTAGATTTTTTTAAAGTATTTTGTAGATAGATATACTTTTAGGAGCTAATACTTGTATTCCATCTACATTTTTGATATTCATACCAAACTATATCTTTATCAAGTTTAGCTATCTGTTCTTTTGTCAATGGTTTTTCCAATAGTTAAATCCATTTTTCTTAGCAATACTTGCTGCATTATCCATTAAATCTTTTACTGATATTTCTTTTTCCATTTAAGAATCTTGTTCCTAATTTTTTTCTGTTATACTTCTTTCTATCAGCTCATTTTTCATAGTAGGCATCTCCTAATCTTTTTACTCTATTCCATTTTATCTTCATAGCCTATTCTTTTTAAAAAGTAATCACTTCCATAGAAACTATTTTTGAGTTCTATGTATTTTAATCTAGTTTCCATTATATATTTTGAATCTGAAGATATATTTTTAATAAATAATGCGCTTGACAAACTTGCATCTAGTATCTATTTTACCATTTTTTTATAATATCATCAATAACTTTTGTACTTCCTGCAATTTGACCATTGATTCCACTATTTCCATTATATATACGTACCATTTGTTCCAACATTCCCATAGTTTTAAGTTCATCTTTTACATTAAACTCATTTAAATTGTTTAATATTTTTATTAGAATCAATTTTTTCTTCTAGTATATCTTTATTTATACCTGTATGAACTTCTCTTTCATCTATTTCTACTTTATTTTTAACTTTTTCTTTGATTAATTTCTACCATTTGCTTCATCTATTTGTTGTTTTACAATACTTGAAGGATTTATTATTACATTTCTTCCTTCTATTACACTTGGAGAAGCTGTAACATAAGCTATTTTATTTGTATCAATTAATATCTCTAGTGTAAGTAACTTCATTCTTAAACTTTCATGTTTTTCTACTTCTTTTTCCTGTACTGTTCAAATTTTATACATACTGATTCTTGACTCAGTTTTTACTTGTACTTTTTCTCACAACACTTACAATATTCTCAAGTTTATCAGTTTCTATTTTTACTGTATTTCCAAACTGGATATTCTAGAATCTTTATTTAGTACTTCTTTTGTATTTCCAACATTTTTACCTTCTATTGTAATATCTCCACCAGCTAAAAATTTATCCATATTTTGTTTCATTAAGTGCTCTCACTTTTTTTCTTCTAAAGGAGTATCTTTGTATTTTTAGCAGTTCCTGTTTTTTCTGTATATTCTCCTTCATTTCCTAAATAACCTTTCCATTAGTCTTTATATTTAGAAAATAATAGAGATTTATATTTATCATTTTCTAGTTTTTACTTTGATATCTTTTCAAATGCATTTCTTTTTGATCTATCTCTTACATAGCTCTTTCCTGACATGACTTCCATTATTCTTTAGAAGAATTTTCAGATATATCTTTTTCCAATCATCAATTTCATTTTCTTTTTAAGATTTTTTCCATCCCAAGTTTTCATAATACTTTTTCATATTTATCTAAATCTTTTACTTCTCCTATATTTTCTAACTTATCTGTCTTTTATTAATATATTATTAAAAGCTTTTTATTAGTTCCAACTTCATTTCTTACTTTATCAGCAGTTAATTCTATATTAGCTTCCCTAAAAGTTCAGAATCTTTATTATTTAGATTTCTTTACCTGTTATACTTAAGTTTTCACTCCAGCAAAAAATAAGTCTTTTCCAGATTTATTATCTACTTTTATTATTTGCTGTTAAAGTTAAATCTCCTGTCTGCTGCAATTAAATCATTATTTTGTATATTATTTCTCACTTATACTTACTGTTCCACCATTTAATTCACTATTATTTACAACATCTCCTGTAGCAGTTACTGTAAGAGTTTGTGCAGATAATTCTTTATTATTAGTAAAATTATCACTAGCAGTAATAGTAGTTGTTCCTGTTCCAGTAGTTTTTCCATTATTTATTATATTATTTCCACTTATAGTTAGGACTTTGAGCACCATGTAATTTTACCAATTAAGTTTATATCATTTTGTAGTTGTTAAAGTAACATTATTTCCTATGATTTTCTCCAGTATTATCAAAATTTCTTATTATCTTTTACATTTCTATTGTACTAGAAGCAATTTTTATTTAGTATTTGTAATATTTGAGTTATTAAGAAGTAACTTTTCATTAGAAGCAATATTCCCACTATTTACAAGATTTATATTATTAGCTTCAATCTCTTTAAGTGCTATTATTTCATTAGTATTTTATATTTTGTGCATTAGAAAAAGAAATATTATTAAATGATAATATTTTTTCCATCATTAGTTATATTAGTTGCATTAGTAGTAAATATTATCAGCTTTTGATACTTCCACTATTTATTAGCTTATTTCCTGTTACATCAAGATTTTCCAGTTTCTATATTATTAGTATTTTCAAGATTTCATTGATAGTAAATTTATTACCTGAAGCTATTGTTCCAGTATTTTTAAATTTTTTATATCAATTTTTCTTTAGCTATTATTTTTTTGATTATTAATTAAATCAGAAAGTTACAAAATTTTTATTAGTTAGAATACTACCATTATTTGTAGTATCTCCACTAACTGTTATATTATCCAACGCTTTAAGTTCACCAGTATTAGTTAAAACTCCCATTAATATTTATTTTACTATTAGTTACAATATTTCCTATATTTTCAAGTTTAGATACTGTAATATCTTTATTTTGTGCTTATATTTTTCTCATTTTTAATATCTTTTTGAAGTAAAAAGAAGCATTAGTTAGGATAGCTCCCTTTATTTAAAACATTATTTGTTACAGAAATATTTTCAACAGCTTGAATATCTCCTAAATTTGTTAATTTTCCATCTATATTTAAATTTTTAGCTGTTGAAATCTTCCCTTTATTGTCTAGCTTACCTATATTTATATCTTTACTTACACTTATTAGTTTCTCATTTTTACATCTTTTTGATGTTAAAAGCTCCATTAGTTAAGATTTCACCAGTATTTATGATATTTTCTTTTTATATTAATATCATCTAATGTTTGGATTTCTCCACTATTAGTTAGGCTTCCATCTATATTTAGTTTCTTATTTGATATTACTGTTCCAGAATTTTCTAGCTTAGAAACATTAATATCATCTTTTTGCCATTAATTTATTTATTGTTTTTACATCTTTAGCAGAAAAAGAACTATTTGTTAATATTTCTCCACTATTATCTACATTGTTTGTTACTGAAATTTTTCCACCAGCCTTGAATAGCTCCCTTTATTAATTAAATTATCTTTTATATCTAAAAATTTTGTCTGTTGCAACTATTCCAGAATTTTCTAATTTACTAATTGAAATTCCTTCTCTTGCTATTAATTTTTGGTTGAAATTGTATCTTTAGAGCTAAAAAGAACTATTTGTTAATATTTTCACCTTTATTATTTGTATTTTCAGTAACTAATATTTTTACCTATTGCCTGAATACTCCCTGAGATTTATTAAATCTTTAACTATATTCAAATTTCTATTTATTGCTATACTACTTTTATTTTTCTAAATTCTTCTTTACTAAAATATTATTAGAAACTTCTATTTTTCCCACTATTTAATAAATCAGAATTTACATTTAAATCTTTATTTGTTGCTACTGTTCCAAAGTTTTCTAAGTTATTAACAAAAATTCCTTCCTTAGCTATTAACTTTTTAGTTGTAATTGTATCTTTAGCAGAAAAAGAGCCATTAGTTACTATCTCACCACTATTATTAACATTTCCTGATACTGAAATATTTTCAATAGCTTGTATTTCTCCATTATTTGTTAAATTTACTCTTTTATATCTAGTTTTTATCTGTTGCTACCATTCCAGAATTTTCTAATTTAGCTACTGAAATTCCTTCTTTAGCTATCAATTTTTTAGTTGATAATGTATCTTTTAGCTGTAAGATTTCCATTTGTTAGAATCTCACCTTTATTTGTTAAATTTCCTTCAACTTCAATCTTTTTAATCGCTTGTACTACTCCAGTATTAGTTAAAAGCTTTTTGTCTTTTATTCCTTCTTTTGTATATATTGTTGCACTATTTTTCAACTGTTCCATTTAAATTTATTTGTTTATTTGCTTTGTGTTCCTGTTCCAGATAATTTAATTTTATCTGCATTTATTGATATTCCTTCATCAGAGTATGCTAAATCTTTTTGCTCATATTCTTTTCCCTTTAATATTAATTCCTTTATCTTGTACCTTATTTACTTTTTATCTTTTCCATCAAGCAGTTATTTCTAACTTACTATTTTTAGACAGAATAAAAGCATCAGAATTTACTCCTGCTCCTTTATCTGTACTTATTATTTTTAATTGTATTTGCATACATACCACCTAAGTTTCTGGTATCTATTGCAATATCTCCATTAACATTACTTTTTTCTTTAATATTTCCTTTTTATCAGTTTTATTAGAACCTGTGACTACTTTTTAAATCCTTAGCTACTACATTTCTCTTAATTCCAATGTCTTTGCTATTAATTCTACATAGTTAGTATTAGTCCCATCCATTCCTTTAGGACCTATAACTATATTACCTCTTTCAACATCTATTCCTATGAAAGTCTCCATCTTTTAAATTAACTCTACCTGTTGTTGCAGTAAAGTTTTTAATATTAATAGTTCCTCCATTATTGATATATAGACCATTTTCATTGCTTAAGATAACATCAATTTTTGTCTACTCAATGCTTCTAAATATCCTTCTATTTGAGAACGATTAGAGCCATTAACTTGAAAAATTACTAAATTTGCTGCTTGATTAGGCGCTAAGTTTGGATTGGCATTTACTAAACCACCAAGATGAGCTTCTTCCTACATTATCAGCATTATTTATTATTTGTCCTTCTTTCTCTATATTATATTCACTAAAATCATTTACACTTATTCCATTTTTTATTAGGTGTGGATATATTTACAATTGGTATACCATTAGCGACTTTATCAAGTTTTTGTATTATTTTTGAATTTGGATCTACAACTAAATTATGCTGCAAATATCTCTATATTATATATTAGTAAAAATATTATCGTTATGAACTTTTTCTAAAAACTTTGTTTCTCATCTATTACCCTCCCAATTAAAATTTAATTTTTAATGTTGCACTAAAATATATTTCTCTATTCTTAGGGTTTTTAAAATAGTTTGAACGAGCTAAAGGCTTTTGCATAAGCTAGATCTAAATCTAAATATTTCATATTATACCTTAAACCTAATAAAGCACCTGACATATATCCCTTTTCTGTACACTGAGCTATTTTTTATTATTTCTTACTTTTACCATATGAATAACTTAGATAAGGACTTAATTTTCCCAAATTTTTCTGAATCTAATACTCTATATGATAATTCATTTTCTATTTCTATTGCTTTATCGCCTTGTATATTTCCAGTTCTATGAAAGCCACCAACACTTCCTACTCCACCTATTGAATGTTTTTCTGAACCATAAAGAACATCATTTGAATGAGTAAGAGTTGTATTAAATCTATATATTAGCTTTTTGAGTTAAAGGCTTATAGTAATTAGTATTTAATGTATACTTTCATAAACTCTGCTTTTCGGACTTCTTACTCCTTTATTTTTTTATCTCTTTTCAGCACTAAGAGCCCTCATTCCTCTTTCATATCCCTAAAGAAGCGCCTAGCAAACCACCATAAAATATTGTTGTTCCATTTAAAGAAATATCTCCTATTGTAAGGATTCTATCTGATAAAAGAGCTTCTTCATATAGCTTTGATTATGTTTTCCTTTTTAAACCTATTCCAAAAGTTAATTTACTTTTTGATCTCTTAATAGAACTTTATCTAAATTAACTGAAAAAGTATTACTCATTGTTTCCATATCATAAACTGTATTTGCTGTATAGAAACTACTTGTATTTTCTGTTCTACTTGAACCTAATGATAAAGTGTATGAATTAAATTTTAAAGTATATCTAAAAATTATATAGGTCTAAATCTCTTTTATATGGTAAAACATCTCCCTTTTTGGGTCATATCCCTTTGTACCTATTGGTGCTATCTCTCTGGTTTTAGGCTTTCTGTTGTTCTTTTCCAACTTCTATCTGGTTTCTTTTTGTGAACTGTCATATATGAAAAAAATAGACTCTATCACCAATTCCTAGGGGACTATCTATATTGATTGATACTCCACCTCTCCAAATAGCATTTTGTCTATCTTTCCCATAATTATTTGTAAGAGCTGATATTGTAAAATTTTTCTTTAATCTCATTTTTAATTTTTACTATTGAATGGTTTTGGAATTTCGCTTGGTATGATTTCCATAGTCATATTATTTGCTTCAAGATAATTAAAATTCTCCGTTGTTGTATCTAAATCTCTAATATTTAATACTTTTCCTTCTTTAGTAGATACTAAAAAGCCTTCTTTAAATTATCAAAAGCCTTTATCTTCATTAAGTATTATTTTTTTCTATTTTTCTCTGGAATTATTTTTAAATTTAAAGTTTTTTTGTACTTAAATCATTATTCTCAGAAATAGTTGCAACAGATGTAATGTATCCCTTTTGTTATTAATCTATTAGTTAAATCTGTAACTAAGTTAGTAATTTCTGTACTACCTAAATCTCTATTTAAATATCTTTCCAATATATTTTTCTTTTTCTATTTCATTTAATAGTTTGTCATTATCTTCTAAAGTTTATTTGAGATATATGAAATTTAATCCCATTTGTTGAAGTCTTTTCTTGTTTTTTTCTGATTTTTAATTGATTGAAAATTTTCTTCTCTTTTTAAAAATTCTTTTTGTAATCTTTCTCGCTCAAACCTATGTTCTTGCTTTTAAAATTGTTCTCTCATCCTCATTCTCATTAAAAGAATCTGAAAAAGATATGACATTTAAAAACTAGAAAAAAATAATGTTACTACTTTTTCATACGCCTCCTTATATATTATGTACATTAAATTTTTGTTAAGTTGTATTGAATAGTGCTTGTTATTGTATATTATTTTTCTTTTATTATCAAGTCTTTTTAATTTTTATAAAAAGTGCATTATTTTCATAATACACTTTTATAAGTTACTTATTTATTTTTCTTCCTCTTTTTCTTCATTTGGAGTTTCTTCTTCTACTCTTGGAATAGGGTCTACCAAACATCCATTCAACATGTCTTCTCATTCCAGTTAAATCAAATTTCTTTCCTTTAATTTCTATTGTATTATCTTCTGGAAAAGCAATGTATCCTTCTTCAACTGGCACTAGAATTATCAAGAGATATTTGTAATTTTTATAGGCTTTTAGTGTTTCATCTTCTACAAACTCAAAAGGTTTAAATTCTGTCTTTAACCATTCTTATTAATGTTTTCATCAGCAAGTATTGCTTCTTTTTTCTGACTCGCTCATTTCTCTTTGTGGAGGATAGTCTGCATTAAATAATCTTTTTAGTTTTTATAAAATTTTCAACTTATTGTCGACACCAATTTCAAATATATCAACTGTATATTTTCCCTCTTTCAGTAATTAAAATTCCCTCCTAAGTTTATAACTTTTTCTTCCATATCCAAATTGATCTGGTAGTACACCAAAATCTCCTTTTGATATTAAATCATCATTTGGGAGCATTTACTCTTATTTGGTACATTGTAGGTCCTTCCATTTCAGAAAATGAAAGTATAATTGAAAGATTTTCTAATGGAAATGGGAAAAATAGGTTGAACTAAATTATCAAAAATTCCTAAAAGCATCTACTCCATTAGGTACACCTTGACTTACATCTGCTCTTAAAGTCTGTTTCTACACTTCTAATTTTCATAACAATTTCTCCTCTTAAATTTTTAATATTCTTTTATAATATAGCATAAAATAAAACAAAAAAATAAATATTATTTTTAACAATTTCTATAACTAGAAGTATTTAACAAAAAGTATTGAAGTCTAAAGAAAGTAATTGATAAAAATTTTCTATTTATGTTATAGTAATTAAGTCATCAAAAATTTTTTTAATAAGGAGACCAACTATGAAAAATTTCATTAAAAATTATTATTTTTAGTATTAACAGTATTTTTCTGTAATGTTTGTAGGAGCTTGTGGAAAAAGTAAAATTAACAAAGAGGAAGTTATTAATAAGTTTGTTGAAGTTTCTAAAGATATGAAAAGTGCTAATATGCTTATGGATATAAAAATGTCTCAAAAAGGAAGTAAAGAAAGCATAAATATGTCAATAGATTCTGCAATCATTTTAGAACCTCTTGAAATGAAGTTAGAAATGGCTATTCCTAATCGACCTACTAAAAATAGATTTATATATAAAAAGATGGATATATGTATGTTTTAGATCCTCTTTCTAATCAATGGATGAAACAAAAAGTAACAGATTTAGTAAATGAACAATTTAAAGGCTATATGACTAATTCTTTATATATCTATGATGTTATGAAAGATAATATTGATAAAATAGATGTTGATGAAAAGATGGAAATTATATAATTTCAATTTCTACAAAATTCAGAATTCTTAAAAATGCTATGAAAAACAACTTTCAAATATGAATACTTCTGGAAGTCAATTAGAGCAAATAGAAATTGATAACATAGCAATACAATATATAGTTGATAAAAAATACATATTTAGTAAAAATTCAATTATGTCATTTGATGTAGCAATGAATGGAGAAAAATAGCAATAAACCTAGATACAAAATTCTCTAATATAAATGAAGTTAAAGAAATATCTATTCCAGAAGAAACTAAAAATTCTGAAGAAGTACCAGAAGGTCAATAAAATATAAAATAAATGGTTGTATAATAAATGGTGTTGATAGAAGAAATTTCTATTATACCATTTTTTAATAAAAAGTTGAGACAATAAAATTTTCCTGTTAAAATTAAATCGCTAAAAATAACTATAAAGGAAGTGATTTCATTGTCTCTATCTAATTTTATCAAAACTATCTTAAATATTCAAAGAGAATAATATTTCTTTTTCCAGAAGAAGATTATTGTCAAATTATTTAAAAAGATAATCTATTAATTAAAGTTTTTAGGGCTTTCTTAAATCTAATTATTGTGCTTTGCCCACACTGTAATTCTAAAAATATTGTCAAAAATGGTTTAAGAAATCGTAAAATTAAATATATTCCTATTCAAAATTACAATATTCAACTTGAGCTTAATGTACAAAGATATATTTGCAAGGAATGTAAAAACTTTTTCTCCCTCTACTAATATTGTTGGTAATAACTCTAGTATATCTAATAATCTTAAATATACTATTGCGCTTGAGCTTCAAAAAAACATTTCTCTTACATCTATTGCTAAGAGATACAATATTTCTATTTCTTCTGTTCAAAGAATTATGGATAACTGCTATTCCGATTTTAAAGTTAATAAGGAACATTTACCTGAAGCTATTTGTATTGATGAATTTAAGTCTGTTAAAAATATTGATGGTGCTATGTCCTTTATTTTTGCTCGATCATCGAACTAAAAGTATTGTTGATATTGTTGAAGATAGAAAACTAATTCTCTTACAGAATATTTTTCAAGATTTTTCTTTAGAAGCTAGAAATAATGTAAAAATATATCTGTATGGATATGTATACTCCATATATTAGTTTAGTTAATTCTATTTTTCCCAATGCCAAAAATAATGCTAGATAAATTTCATATTATTAATCTTGTTAATAGAGCTTTTTAATCAAACTAGAATATCTATTATGAATTCTATTCAAGATGACTCATTAAAAAGAAAATTTAAACTATTCTGGAAATCATTACTAAAATACTATCCTGACCTTTGTCAGGTAAACTATACTATCAAAGTTTTTAAGCCAAACTCAGTAGTAAAGATAAGGTGGATTATCTTCTAGAAAAAGTCCTGAATCAGAAGTTAACTTTAATATATCAAGATATTATTCAAGCAATTTAAGCATAATAACTTTAAAAGATTTGAAAGTGTAGTTAAAAATATTTAGGAACTAAAGAAAAATTTCCAAGAAAAATGATAATAGCATTAAAGACCTTAAAAATATATGAAGTATATTGAGAATATGTTTGAATCAAATATTACTAATGGAGTAATAGAAGGTTTAAACAATAAAATTAAATCAATAAAGAGAAACGACATTTGGATATTCAAGTTTTAGTAATTTTTAAAAAGCGCATATTGATTCAAGCAGGTATTATTTCAATTAATGCTTAATTTTTAATACAATAATGTGATTTAATTTAGAATTTTTAAGTTTTTCTATTCTCAAAAATTCTCTTAATTATATCAGGTCATAGTCTAAACTTTTTCATCAACACTATTTGACAAATAACCTTTTAATTATCCTTCTATTAACTTTGATATAATTCCTTATATTCTCTTTTGCAGTTATCCAAGAGTTATCTTTCTTATATTTTATTGTTCTTTGTATTGGTCTGTTTTTATTCATATCATGTGTCTCTTGGTTTTATCTTTTCAAACCCTCTGTTCTTCAGTGGCTGGGTTCCTCATCTCAGTTTAATATTCATCTTCTTGACAGACCAATTTTGGTTCATATTTTGTTGGGTTTCCCAGATCTTCTCCTGTTAATGTCAGGTGGGCTATCCACAGAAAGTCATCTTGATATATGTGTGCTGATTATGGTACGCCGTTGGGTTGCCAATGCTGATGGTATCGGTTTCGCTGCGTTCGCTGGTTCGATCGTGCGGTCGATGCTGTTTCCTTTAACGGATGTTACCGTTTTTATATATTTCTGGTACATTTCAAATGTTTGTACCGCGTCGCGTAAATTTCTTCTAATCTTGTTGCTCTTGATGCCCAAGTTTCTGGGTGTCTTTAGTTATTCATTCGTCTCCTCATTTGGTACTTCTCAGCTAATAATTTTAACAATTCTTAAAACAAACATCAAAATCTTTCTTCTTTGAGGTATTTATTCATTCCAATAACATTCTTTCAATTTTGTTAACTCTAACTTTTAAATGTGTTGTTTCTTTTCAGAAGCCTCATGTTCAAATTCATTATTCATCTAGGTTACAAACCATATGTCCATTTAAAACTTTAATGTTTTATTTGGTGTCTAAAAGTATTCCATATTTTTATAATTCTTGATTTAAAGAAATTATCATCAAGCATTCTTTTAAAAGTAGTCTTCTTGCTAAATCATTAACTTATTTTGATTGCTAACAATATTCTTTCCTTCATTGATAAATTCTATTTAATATTCAGTTGTTTCTATTGGAACTGTTATTGACCCTTTATGGAACAGTTCTGTTTGGTGCTTGGTTTGGTTGTTTGTTTGAACCTGATCTGGTTGCTTTCTTGGTTGGTTGGTTTGTTGTTTATTCTGACCTGGTAGGTTGGTGCGCGAACAGATCGGTGTGGCGTTTGGGTGTTGATGCAGCTCGACTCATAACGGTTTCTGAACCGGATGCCTCTTGGTGGCTGGTTTCTAATGGCTATAACGCCAGTTTGTTGGTTCTTCCTATGTTTTCGTGCCTGGCACCTCCGTCAAATTGTTTTATTTGATCTGAACATTATGCAGCTGTTGATTTGTTCAGATGCCTAAACCTAGGATGCGGGACCCTTCCTGGTTTGTTCTTCCATGGTGGGTTGTGCGCCTCTTCGCAAATTTCACGTAATCTTTTTCTGCCATTCAATTGTTGTATCGCCTGTGTGAACATTAAGATTTTCGTATAATTTTCTGGGATGCGCTTTGCCATTACCATTCATTTAAAACCGTCCTATTACTTTTCATATTTGATGCTGTCCTCCAAGTTTCGGTAAGTTTGGTATTTCCTCCGCCATCCGTTTCATTTTTAGCTGCCTCAGTGCTTTTGCTTTCATTTCAGTTTTCTGCTGATGATTCCGGCATTTAAATCCTCGTCAAATATCATAGGTAAGGCGTGTTTACTCTATTATCCTGTTTTGGTTATTTCTGAACAGCAGTTTTTGAAAAATCGTCCGTTATCAAACAGAATAATTTGGTTTTGTTTCATTTCTTGTTTCATTACGTTTGATTTTCCGTGAAATATTTGCCGTCTTCAGTTCTTTTATTTTTGGTGCGGTATTTCTCAATGAAGACTCTTCATGCTCATCTTCAGATGCTGTCGCCTTCAATATCGCCGCAATATTCATTGTATTCGTTTTAAATCGTATAAAATTCTGACAAAAGTGAAGGTGATTGATAAATTTCACCTTCTACGAATATGGTGTCTTGCCGCCGACACCTGAAGCTTCTAATCAACATTGCTGCCAATCCCAATACCAGAACGCGGTGCTGTTATTAACCATCTGTTTCCTCTATGCAATTGTATCCATATTTCATTTTTTTACTATTTTAATAATATTGCAAAATAATAATTCTTTTCTTTATATATATTTATATCTGATTATTATTTTTGGTTGTTTGCTGTCTTTAGTTAACATCTTGCAAATATTCTTTAGTATATATTTCCTCATCGCTCAGTTCTCTGTATCTGCGGTTTTATTATCATCTCTGTTTCGTCTCTTTATTTTTATGGTAAAATAATTCAGATAGATGCTGGAAGAAGAATATTTCCATCATATTTGATCTGCAGTTCTTAATTTCAGTTCCTTTTCATTTTATATATATCATACCCATAACAGGCAGGTGCAATTGAATCCTTCTCAGTGAGTGACAGTCAGTGTTTTTCTCCTTTATAAGGTTTCATTTTTTATCTTTGTCTTCTTTGGATAGTGTTGGGAGGAATTCCATTCAGGTTGTTGTTTTAATCTAATAACTCTTGGTTTCATGAACATTCATTATATCTTTATTAACGTTGAATCAACATCAACAGTTAATTAATTGGATGTGTTCTGTGCGGTTTGATAAAGTTTCTCCGTTCGGTTTAAAATTGTTTCGGTGCGGTAATCATTTCGCGCCTATTTTCGGATAACGATATAATCCGAACTCAGGTGATATCGGAATAATGATATATTCTTTATGTGTATGCCGGGTTTTCGGGTTCAACAGATATTTTTAAAATCATCATGTGGTGTATTATTAATTTTCCTGTATTATATTAACATATATAATCTTCATTAACGGTTTCATTTTTCCAATGTCTTGTCTTAAAACCCCAATTTATAATTAAATTTTCAGAACCTTCACTGTGCAAATTCATTTCCTTCAACTCAGTATAAAGATAAGTGTTTCCATTTAAAAGTATTTCATTTATATCCTCTTTTAGCATGTCTCAACGAGAATATCCAAAACCTGCAATTAATAATTTTATCTGGCTTATATGAAAATATGTTTAAATCATAATCTCTTCCAATGGTCATTTTGTCGTTTGTAATTTATGCGCTCTTAATGGTAACTCCTACTTCCTGTTAGGATGATATTAAATTACTTATTGTTCCTATCTTAAATCCCTTTGTTTTAATTTTCCATTTCCTGTACATCAATTGTTTGGCGCTGTAGATGGTCCCATCTTTACGGTTGCCTTTATATATGGTTTGGTCCTCTGTTTGGCAGACATAAATAATATAAATCATGGGACTGGGAAGATGAAATCCTGAAATAGTGGTGTGTGTGGTGAAATGGAAAATTGCAAAACAAAGATGTGCTGGCAGGGTGTTGCCTATGATGTGTAAATATAAACCAGATAATGACTGACCAGGAAGAGATATGATTCGTCTATATTTTCACTATAAGCAGATAAAATTTATTAACAATGGTTTTGGATATTCTCAAGTTTATGTTAAAAATATGAAATTGAGAATATGGAGGCCACAATAGATACTTATCTGCAGTTGAGACAAAATAAATTTATGAGTGATTCTCGAGGTGGACTGTTCTCGGTAGTAAGGCTGAACCTGGTAGGCCTTAGCCGTGTAGAATATAATGTGGACAATAAAGCGTCGCAGGCAGAAGGAAAATCTAACGCTCGCGGTAATTTGATGTTCGGCTCTGAAGACTAAGCAATTCTGTGGACGGTTACGCGGCCACTAAAAATATTGTGTTAATTTACTAATGGATGACTTTGCTGAAACAGGATAATCTGTAAATTCTGGGTCTATCAAATATATTATTCTGCCTGTAAAGATATATTCATTTTATTCTCGGTAAAATGGATTATAATTGCGTTTATTATCGAATAAAGTAAATAAGTCGGTACAGGAGTGTGTAAATGAGATTAATGGCGATGTAGTAGGTATGTATGTGGGCATGGGACGAAATCCAGGCTCTTTGCCGGCAGCAGCCTGCTGATGGCAAAATATGAATATGTGGAACTGGAAGCACTGGTATTTTACGGTGTCGTGAAACTATCGCAGTATCTGTCGGCGAAGGTGGGCCGGATTCATCAAAAAGCTCGTTTCAATAAATAATGTAATTAAGCAAAGCAATGTCTGTACAGACTCATCGTTATGAACAGTGGGCGAAATCTGCATTGCTACCGGCAGGCGATGAACTTCGAACCGATGAAATGAGATAGTTTCAAAATAATTTTAATTCAGGAATATTAGTAGTTATTGTGTAGTAAGTGTGTGTGGGATGGAAAGAAGAAAACTGAAATGTGACAGAGGTGACAAAAAAAAAAATATCAGATGCTCATCGGACCCTGTCGATGATGAATGTCATCGATAAATATGGAAAAAAACCATCGTTCATGTTTCCATCAGTGCGGTTTGAGCATTCGCTGGTCAGAGAACAGAATCGAGGATAATAAACCCTGAAACGAAGAGGTCAAAGGTAAAAAGAATAATGTCAGGCAATGAGGCTCACGGTGAGTTGAATGATGTGAAAACTGCAGGCCTGCTCCCAGCCTGCCGGTAAAAATAATAACAATAAATAAAGTTTGTGTGCCTCCGTGTAGTGGGCGGTCAGTCGACCTGCGGTGGCGCGTTCTGCTGCTGTGCGATCGCCGCTCACCGGGTGACCATTGTACGCCTGACTGGCCTGATGGGCTTCTGTTCTTCTTTGATGATGGATGGTGTGATTACAAAATGATGAAACGAGCAAACAAAGGTGAAATGAGTGGGCGCGAAAAGTGATTGGAGTGAAGTGCCTGACCAACAACAGGGAGTATGATGCCGGTTCGGCGTCGTCGGGCTGGTAAACTCGATGAAATGTTCTTCGCCTCGTCTGGTGTTGAAATGTTATGATCTTCGGCTATCCAT
>BNJS01003806.1_pt1 | contig 76409 bp, 126 predicted proteins | sample 8540461 | NCBI WGS metagenome assembly BNJS01 (sample SAMD00202454, study PRJDB9452) | human saliva metagenome | isolation source: human saliva | place: Japan
GTTACGTATTGTTAGACGCGCGCTAAGCGAGCTGACATGTATTGCCGCAAACGCAAACGCACTGGGCAACTGGCAGTCCCCGAACCGAGCCGTTTCGTTGACGAAATGCCGCAGCAGGAGCTGACCTTTTTCGGGCGCAAAGGCGACAACACGCGCGTGGGGCAGGAAGAGGGGCTTGCAATATACGCAGGGTGTTGGCCATGCTGCAAAAGCGAAAAACATGAAAGATGAAAATGCGACACGTGACACATACCGAATTTGCGCGGCCTTCGGGAATCGCTGCCGATTATGCTGGAGCCGTGCCGTTTGCGTTGATTTTGGGCGCACAGGCGCGGCAGAAAAGGCATGAGCGCTCTGGAAACGGTGATGATGATGGGGCTGAATTTCGCCGGCGGTTCGGAGTTTGCCGCCGTGAATTTGTGGACTTCGCCGCTGCCCGTGCTGCTGATTATCGCCACCACAGCCATGATTAACAGCCGCCAATCCTGATGGGTGCAGCCATGGCGCCGCTGCTGCGCCACGCCGTTGCGCAAGTGCTGCCCGGCCTTGTTCATGATGACGGACGAAAGCTGGGCGATGGGCATTGCCGACAGCCAAAAACACGCCCAAAAGCAGCCTGCACGCCTTAATTACGAATATTACATGGGCACGGCGGCATCGCTGTATGCCATGTGGGTGTGCTTCGGCTTTTTGGGCGCATCGCTGGCACCCATGCTGGGCGATGTGGAACGCTTCGGCTTCGGCATGGCGTTTCCGGCGGTGTTCTGGTGCTGCTGCGCGGCATGTGGCGCAGTTGGTTTGCGGCGCGCCCTTGGCTGGTCAGCCTGTTGGCGGCAGCCTGCACTTATCTGGCGGCACCTAACACGGGCTGGTACGTTGTCGTCGCCTCGCTGGCAGGGCTGGTTTATGCCTATTTCGCCCCGGCCAAAGGGCGGCGCGTTGGTTGGGCATCTTTCCTCACGATTATCGGCATGCTCTGCGTTACCTACAGCACGCGCCTGCTCGGCTATTTCGCCCCTGCGCAACCGCATATTAAGCCCGCGCGCCAAGCAGATGATGGAAGCCGCGCCGGGCTGCGTCCTCATTTCCGTGATTGCGCCGTATTTCGTATCGCACAAACCGCACGAACTGTTCGCCTTTGGCGGTGGCGCTGTGATGGCCGCCCGCTTTTTCCATGCTGACGACGGTACTGGCGGCAGTGGCGGCTTCTGGTATTGGCGGCTGGCTGCTGCAGTTGCTCGAGATAAAGTGCAGGCTGCTTTCAAAACGATGAAAAGCAGCCTGCACATTTCTTTTCTGCCTTCGGGCCAAAAGCCATTACAATACCGTCCTTTTGATTTAACCCACAAAGGCAGCTAACATACGAATTATCTCGGCAAATGTGAACAGCATCCGTTCGAGCCTATAAAAAGGCTTTTGGACTACATGGCGCAATCCGGCGCGGATATTGTCTGCGTGCAGGAATTGAAAGGCGCAGGAAGCCGATTTGGCCGGACGATATGAAAAACCCGCACGGCATGCACGGCGTGTGGCATTGCGCCCAGAAAAGCGCGGTTACAGCGGCGTGGCCATTTACAGCAAACGTACGCCCGATGCGGTGCACATCGGCTTGGGCTGGAACAATTCGATCGGAAGGCCGCTTTGTCCGCGCCGATTTCGGCAATTTGAGCGTGATTTCGCTGTATCTGCCCAGCGGCACCAGCGTGCGGAAGAGCGCCAAAGCCTACAAATACGAATTTCTGGATGCGTTTTACCCGATATTGGCGGAGCTGAAAGCCCAGCGGGCGCGACGTGGTGGTGTGCGGCGACTGGAAACATCGCGCACCAGAAATATCGATATCAAAAACTGGAAGGCAATCAGAAAAAATTCAGGGCTTTTTGCCGGAAGAGCGCGCATGGATCGGCAAGGTCATCGGAGAACTCGGCTGGGTGGACGCTTGGCGGACGCTGTATCGAAGTGGCGGGCTATACATGGTGGAGCAACCGCGGCCAGGCGTATGCCAAAGATGTCGGTTGGCGGATTGATTAGCAAATGGTAACGCCGCAGTTGGCGCAGGCCATAGCAGTCGGCGCATGTGTATAAAGACGTGAAATTCTCCGACCACGCACCGCTGGTGTGGATTATGCGTATGATTTATAAATGTTTTGATTTTGAGTGGCACGTTAAAAGCAGCCTGCACTCGAGAAAAACAAAGTGCAGGCTGCTTTCTCTGATGCCCAGCGGATTACAAAGACAGCGCGACGGAAGTCTTTGAGCAAGTTCGCCAAGAACACGGTGAAGCGGACACCGGCCGCGCCGTCAATCACGCGGTGGTCGAACGACAAGCTCAACGGGCACATCAAGCGTGGTTCGAGACGCGCTGCCGTTCCAAACCGGTTTGATTTGCGATTTGCACACGCCCAAAATGGCCACTTCCGGTGCATTCACAATCGGTGTGAAGCGGTGCCGCCAATGCCGCCCAAGCTGGAAATGGTGAAGCATGCGCCTTGCATTTCTTGCGGTTTCAGTTTGCCTTCGCGCGCTTTTTCTGCTCAACTCGGTCAATTCTTGGCTGATTTCTTTCAAGCCTTTTTGTCCACGTCTTTAATCACAGGCACGACTAAGCCGTTTTGGCGTATCTGCCGCAAAACCGATGTTGTAGTATTTTTCAATACCAGGTTGTCGCCGTCCAAAGACGCATTGAATTCGGGAAGGCTTTCAGCGCGCTCACGGACGCTTTGATGATGAAGGCCAGCGGCGATGCTTTTCACGCCTGCTACCATTCTTTGTTCAACACTTTCGGAATTCTTCCAGCTCGGTCATGTCGGCATCTTCATGCACGGTAACGTGCGGAATCACCACCCAGTTGCGCTGACGGGTTTTGGCCGAGATGATGCGCGACAGTTCTTTGACTTGATTTCGCCGAATTTGCTGAAATCCACTTTCGGCCACGGCAGCAGTCCGAAACCGCCGCCCAACGATGCGCCGGCGAAGCAGAAGAAGCGGTGCGCGCCGCCGTTTTGCATCACGCCTTTTTACAAAAGATTTCACGTCTTCGGCAGTGATGCGGCCTTTTGGCCGGAACCTTTCAGCAAGCTCAAATCCACGCCCAGTTCGCGCGCCAATTTGCGGTGGACGGCATCGCGTGCGCTTTAGCAAAAGCCTTCTTCATTGATAGTTGCCGTATGCGGGCCACACCGGAGGCAACAGGTGTTTGGGCAGTCGGTGCGAGGTGCGGCAGGAGCAGCCTGCACGGGCGCAGGGGCAGGAGCGGGTGCGGCGGCTTGGTGGTGCTGGGCAGGAGCGGCCGCAGCGCCGGAACCGGCCACTTCAATAATCAGTGCGCCTTCGGACACTTTGTCGCCCGCTTTGATGTGTACTGGCGGTAACCGTACCGGCAGCGGTGCTGGGCACGTCCATCGGGTTTCTGTCGGTTTTCAGAGTAATCAGGTGTCGTCCACGGCCACGGTGTCGCCCACTTTCACTTCTACGGCAATCACATCAACATTTTTCGTGGCCGCCAATATCGGGCACAACGACTTTTTCCACACTACCCGCAGCAGCAGGAGCAGCCTGCACGGGTGCAGGAGCCGCAGCGGCAGGAGCCGTTTCCGCAGCAGGTGCAGTAGCAGCGGCAGCACCAGCCACTCTCCACGCATGCGCAATCACATCGCCTTCGGAGACTTTGCCGCCGACTTGTACTTTTCACTTCTTTCACGACGCCGGCCGCATCGCGCAGGCACGTCCATGCGTGGCTTTGTCGGTTTCAAGGTAATCAGGGTGTCGTCCAGCGCGATGGTGTCGCCGGCTTTGATTTCCACGGCAATAATATCACATTTTCGTGTCCGCCGATATCGGGGACTTTGATTTCAACTTCGTACTCATCAGTAATCGGATTCTTTTCTTTCTGTATTTTGAAAGGTGCAGGCTGCTTTTTCAGCAGTACAAAAGCAGCCTGCGCACATTGTGCATTAACGTTCCAGCTGGGGGCAAACTTCCGGTTTGCACGCCGTATTTTCCGATGGCTTTTCGTACCACGTCTTTGCCCACTTTGCCCTGTTGGCCAAAGCATCCAGCGCGGCCACAGCCACACGGTAGCGGTCTACTTCGAAGAAGCTGCGCAGGTTGGCGCGGCTGTCGGAGCGGCCGAAACCGTCGGTACCGAGTACCACATAGTCGCCGTTTTCTTTTGTAGGATGTAGGCGCGATGACGGTCGGCAAAAGCTGCGGATGTAGTCGGTAGCAGCGACAACCGGGCCGGCATGGCCCTGCAGCTGCTGGGCTAACGAAAGGCAGTTTCTGCTCGGCAGCCGGATGCAGGCGGTTCCAACGGTCAGTTTCGATGGCTTCGCGGTGCAGCAGGTTGAACGAGGGCAAGACCAGATGTCGGCTCTACACCGGAAATCGTTTTTCAGCAAATCCGGCAGCATGAATCACTTCTGCAGGATGGTAGCCGGAGCCCATCAACTGAACGCGTTTATCGCCTTTGCCGCCCTCGCGGAACAGAGTACATGCCTTTGAGGATTTCCTGTCTCGATGCCTTTGCGTTGCGGCAATGGCGGGTGGGCGTAGTTTTCGTTCATCAGGGTGATGGAAGAATACGTCCCTCATTATTCATACACATGCGTTCCAAACCGTTGTGGACAATTACGGCCACTTCGTATTGGAAGGTCGGGTCGTAGCTGACTGCAGTTCGAATCAAGTCGGCTTGCAGCTGGCCGTGGCCGTCTTCGTGTTGCAGGCCCTTCGCCGTTAAGGGTGGTGCGGCCTGCTGTGCCGCCCAAGAGGAAGCCGCGTGCGTGCATATCGCCAGCCGCCCAAGCCAAATCGCCAACGCGTTGGAAACCGAACATGGAGTAGTAAATGTAGAACGGAATCATTGCATAGCGGTTGTTGGCATAAGAGGTTGCCACGGCAATCCAGTCTGCCATTGCGCCGGCTCGTTAATACCTTCTTGCAGAATTTGACCGTCAACGGATTCTTTGTAGAACATCAGCTGGTCTTTGTCTTGCGGCGTGTATTGCTGACCTTTTCGGGTTCCAAATGCCGTATTATGGAACATACCTTCCATACCGAAGGTGCGGCTTTCATCGGGCACACCGGCACGGATGCGGCTGACCGATTTGTTTGTCTCAACAAGGCAGCCAAAATGCGTACGAAAGGCCATGGTGGTGGAGAATTCACGCTCGCCGCTGGATTGCAACTGGGCATCGAAGGTTTCCAAAGCTGGAATCGGCAGGCTTCGTTGTTCGATGGCGTGCAGGCAGGTAGCCACCAAAGTATTGCGGCGTTCGCGCAGGTATTGCATCTCCGGGCTGTCTTCGGCAAAGCGGAAGTAGGGCAGGTCGCCGCTGTCAATTTGCTCGTCGGTTACCTGAATACCGAAGCGGTCGCGGAATTGTTTTGAGCGACTTTCACGTCCATTTTCTTGGCTTGGTGGGCAACGTTTTGGCCTTTCACTGACTGACCCATGCCATAGCTTTTGATGGTTTTTGGCCAAGATTACAGTAGGACGACCGTCGGCGTTGTTTACGGCTTCATAATAAGCGGCATAAACTTTGTGCGGGCCGCGACCGCCACGGTCTGGCGCAGATTTCATCGTCCGACATATCGGCCACGAGGGCTTTCAGTTCGGGCGTGTTGGAAGAAGTGTTCGCGAACGTATGCGCCGTCTTTTGGATTTGAAGGTTTGGTAGTCGCCGTCCAGGCACTTTCTTCCATGCGCTGTTTCAGGGCGTTGTTGGTGTCGCGTGCCGAAGAGGGCCGTCCCAGCGGCTGTCAAATCACTTTCAACACATTCCAGCCTGCACCGCGGAAGGCCTTCCAATTTGATGATTTTGCCGCTACCGCGTACCGCCGTCCAAACGTTGCAGGTTACAGTTGATTACAAAGATCAGGTTGTCTGCTTCGCGGCGGCCAGAGCAATGGCGCTCTGGCTTTCCGGTCGTCCATCCGCCGCCGCAGAAGCGACCATACTTGCGGCCTTTGGTTTTGGCCAGGCCGCGAGATTCCGCGCATTTCAGGAAGCGCGCGCTTGCAATCGCCATCAGCGCAGCCTAAACCCATGGATACGGTAGAACTGCCAGAAATCAGGCAGCAGGTGAGGGTGCGGTAAGACGGCAAGCCGTTGCCACCAACTTCTTTGGCGGAAATTGTTCAGCTGGTTCGGCTCAGGCGGCCTTCCACGAATGCACGCGCATAAACGCCGGGTGCGGAGTGCCTTGAACATAAATCAAGTCGCCTCTTCGCCGGTAGCTTGCTGGCGCGCCAGAAATGGTTAAACCCACGTCATAGAGAGTAGCGGAAGATGCGAAAGAGGCAATGGGCCGCCCAATTCCAAATCTTTTTAGCCGGCGCGATCACCATGGCGGCGGCATTCCAGCGGATGGCGGAATCGGATGCGGCAGTTCCAACTCGTGATTACCGGCGATTTTTGTCTCTTTACCTACGGGAATGGTGTTCAGATAAGCAGTCGTTGCGTGCATGCGGTGGTGCACACCGCGGCGGCGGGTGTATTTCACCAAGTTTTCAAGGACGAAATGGGCACGTCAAGCCAAATGTCTGCCATCATCGAACTTAATAATGCGTCCAACTACTCTTTGTGTTTCAATAGGGTCTGCATCATTAATAGAATTGTAGGTTTGGGACATAAGTCTTCCTTCTCTCATATGGGTTAAAAAGGCAGTCGTCGCATTAAATGTGAAGCAGGCGACTCAAACAGCATAATACAGCGAAATTAGATGCTACAAATTACCGCGAATAGCAAATTTTGCCGCGCTTTATCCCTTTACCGATGAGTGCTACTGGTGGTATGGTCGAACGTGGCAAAAATCCGCCCTGACTTGATTGAGCGTAAAGCGCAGGCTGCTTTGACGAAGCGCATAGCAGCTTCCGCACTTTAGCGTCATTATGCAGATTATTCCCGCACTCATCCATACTTTCTCCATGCTGGGGCTGTTCTCGTCCCGCGCTGTTTGTTTCTCAGCGCGAGTGCCGTGCGTGCATCGATGACGCGCTTTTTCGGGCGTTCAGCAGCACGGCGCGATTACGGTTGTTATCGTCGCGTTTGGTCTCTGCGACGCGAAATATAACCGCGAACTGCGTCCGCGCGACGGTTTCGCGCTGGTGACCATGCGCTGTGGATCGGATTCCGCCGCCATTGCCTCCATGCCGCCGCTGTATTTTTACCTTTGAAGAATTGGTCGTTTACCGACGCCTTTTTGAGGCGATGAGCGGGCTCACCACCACGGGCGCAACGGCGATAAGGGGGTTGACACATTCCGCCCTCGCTGAATTTCTGGCGGCACATGCTCAACTGGCTGGGCGGCATGGGGATTATCGTGCCGCCGTGGCTGCTGTTGCCCATGCTGGGCGTGGGCGGTACGCAGCTTTCAGCGGAAACCTCGCATAGAAAAGACAACAAAATGGCACCGCGCATTTCGCGGTAAACGGCACAAACGGCTGTGGCTGCTGTATCTGGTGGCGACAGGGCTGGTTTTATCGCGCTGTGTGATAGCCGGAATGACGTGGTTTGACGCGCTGCGCCACGCCATGTCCGGCCTTTTCGTTGGGCGGTTTTCCACGCACGACGACAGTATCGCTCATTTTGATTCGCCCTTGATTGAATGGGTGATTATTCTGGCAAACGATTGCCGGCGGTCATCACTCAGCCAAACCATTTTGCCGCATTGCGCCAAAGTGCCTGCGCCATTATTGGCAGGATCGACGAAGTCCGCACTATGCTGCTGCTGCTGATTGGCAGTATTTAAGCGGGCCAGCCTGCATCTGTATTTCAAAGGTTTTACAGTTTTCGCGACGCAATCTGCCATGCGAGCTTCAATTACAGTGTCGATTGGCTTTGGCCACAGGGTTTTCCACGTGACTTTCGGCGCATGGCCGCTGATTGATGTCGCTGTGGATGTCTGGTCGGTGAATATCTTGTGGCGAATTACGGGCCCGATGGCGTCGTGCATCAAATTGGCGCGTGCACAGCTGCGCTAGTAAAATTACATGCGCGAAACGACCTTTACGTTGCAAACACCCAGCTGCCGTGTTGCAGTGAAAGTGAACGGCCGCAGCCTGACCCATGCTGCCTTTGGCGCGGCGATTGCGGCGTTTATTTCGCTTTATTTGGCGACGGTGGCTGTGTTTACGTTCGCGCTGATGATGGCGCAACTGACTTTCGTCTGACGGCACTGACGGCAGTGGTTGCCTGCTGCATCACCAATGCCGGAAGCCGGGTTTAGGTTCCGCTGTAGCCGGCGCACAATTATGCGGAATTGGTCCGCCGTGCAGAAATGGCCGCTGACCAGCGTTATGCCGCTGCGCTGGAAATTTTCACTTGCGTGTCGTTCCGCCTGCTGGTTATTGGAAAAATAAGCCGCGTTTCGAAAGTGCAGCAGGCTGCTTTGAACGTGTCAAAGCGCAGCCTGCACTTTGTTTGGCAAACTGAGCATTACATGCTCAGCCTAGTGTTGGTGAGGTTGCGCACCGTGGTCGACTGCGGCGGTCGTGGACCGCCGTGATTATGGGACATTTCACGCACGGTAACGGTAACGGCTTTGCGGTTTGCCGTTTTGGAATTTCAGGGCTATCGAAATTTGTCGCCCACGCGCAATGGTTTTCGCCAAACCGAATACCATCACATGGTAACCGCCGCGTTTCAGCTCTGTGTTTGGCCCAGGTGCAGCGAATACCGCGTGCACTTCGCGCATTTTCATCACGCCGTTTTCATTCACGTGCGTATGTGAGCCGGGTGGGTTTGCGCCACAGTTTTGCTGACGGTGGCACCAACCAATTTGTTGTCTTCGTGCATCAGCGCTGGTCAAGCTCACAAAATGCCGCCTTGCGCCGCGCGCTGGGCAGGGTGGGGGTGGGAAGTACAAGTTCCTCGCCAGTTTTGGATACCTTCTGCAAAATGCGGCTTGACACATCAGAACGGCTGCCACTTGACTGCGAAATGTCATGATAACTTCCTTTGTATAGGTGAAAGTAGAAAGAAAATGCAGTTTCCTGCGGTTTTGATTATAAAACCAAACGGCACCGCTTGGCAAGCTGTTCCGAAAGACTAGGGCTTCTGACGTTTGTTTAGGGCAACAGGCTTAAAAGTGCTGCAGGTGATAAAGCGCACCAGCAAAAGCCACTAATTCATACAGCGCCCTTCCATTTATCCGCCCCATTTGGGCATACGAGTTGCGCGGCAGGCGCAGCGTCATCTAAAATTCGGGCAACGACAAAAGTCCACCAGCAATCGTCCACCGATTGCAGGTTTGTTGTAGAAACCGCGGCGGGCGGCAGAATGGTGCAGCCCAATTGCGCCAGCGTTTCCAATAAATTTTCCAAATGCAAAGCGGAGCGGTGCTTCGCGCGGCACCAGAACTGGCGCGGCGCTTCATCGGCGACATCGGCGGCGCGTTCATGGGCAAGGTGTCTAAGCCGTGCCGTGCGCAATCGCGGCAATCGCTGCCCATGCTGGCGCAGACAATCATCAGCATCGGCGGTGGCATTGCCGGAAGCAATGCGAACTATTCCCGGGCCGCGAAAAACGTGCAGTTGTTCGCGCATTGGAATTTTGGCACGCGCGCTTGCGCTGTGCTTTGCGGCGATGCGGGTAGGTTGGAACCACTGCGCAGCCACGACCTGTGCGGCCTGCGAACACACACGCAAGTAAACGGCAGTACCCATGGCTGGCAGCATCTTCCAGTAGGCGCATGCCGTAAGGCAGTATTCCCGATGCGCCTGTCCCAGGCCAGGGTACGTGTGCAGGCTGCTTTTCTCATGGCTGATGCTGATGCAAAATCGGTTTTCGCGTGCTGCGGTGTTCTGCTCAGCCAGCCTTCGGGCTTTGTTCGTGCCTGCTTCCAGCTGTGCGCGCTATTGCACTGCCGATGCCCGCATGGTCTGGCCGCTGGGTTTTCTGCGCGTTAACTCTGATAAACAGTACTGGTTTTCGGTAGCCGCACAAATGGCGTTAGTTTTTGCCGATGTTGCCCGCTTTGATGAGCTGGCGGAAGTTGGCCAAACGAATGGCCTGTATTTCTCACATTTTGCTTTCGCCAATGGTTGGGAACAATATTGGGAATGTTAGGAGGCTGATAATAACACATTGCCGAATCATATCACAATGTTAATATGGCGCTGTCATTGCTCGCGTGCGTAATGATATGGTGCGTTAATATCGGCCGCCATCTTGTAAAACAGCGGCAAATGCGCCATATTGGGTACGGTTAAGTTTGATTTTTGGAAAGGAGTAGCCGCGAATTTGTCATCATTTTTGCTTCGCTGCCTTCGTTGGACAACGATCTCGGTTTTCCATCAAAAGCGCGTGTATCTGCGAACATGGCGAATCGGGCGCGCGCGCTGATTGTCATCACTGGAAGCCTCGCCGGTGACTATGGAAATTGAAAGTGGGTTTGCACACGGCAAGTCTGACGCCGGAGAGAAATTGTGCGCAGTTTGTGATGATGGGTTACCTGTCCAGCCGGAACGCGGCTTTTGCGCGGCATACGCCGTGACGGGCGAATGTGTGTGCAGCCTGCACATCAATGAGATCTGCTGGCATTGACCACATCGCGCTGACATTATTGACGGCTTAGCGAAGTGATGAGGCGATTGATGCGGCGATTCTGACGATTGGCTGTTCTCAGTGGTCGGCTGGGCAGTTGGAACGCGAACTGGCGCAAAATGCTTGGCTTGGCGCGCGCCTGCGGACGCGGAAATTTTGTTCGGACACGCTGATTGAGGAACGCCATAACGCTGCGTTGTGGGCAAATTAGGGCGTGGATGCGGCGCATTTGATGAGAGGGAGGCACGCTTGGAAATACCGAAGCAAGGGTGTTGACTTGGCGTCTGATTTCGGCAAGGCGCGCATCGGTGTGGGCACAGGGCGATAGCAGCCCGCAACATTGCCCATCCGATCTGGTACGGTGTCCGGTGCGAGCAATGATGAAAATTCGCCCGTATCGCCCAACCGATAGCAGCATGGCAGCCTCGAATATCTGCGGTGGTGTGTTGCCCACGCAGGCTGACGGCACGGAACACGAAATGACCCGTTTGGCGCGCCAATTCGGGCGCAGGCCGCACGGACGATTCCGGCAAACCCGTTTATTGGGTGGACGAACGCCCGTCGTCTCGTGTACGCCGAAGAATTATTGCGGGAAGTCTGTCGCGGCCCGGCAGCAAAAGCCCGTGCTCGACCAAGTGGCGGCACAGGCGATTTTGCATTATGATCAACGGCGCTGCGGAATATTTCAACGGGCGTGAAGCAGCCCGCACTTTCTGGGCGATGCTGCTGACTCCAGAGGTCCGGCAGCCGTGTTGCTGTTTGTGGTAGATGGTTTTCGTGTTTGTGCTTCTTGAACAGCCGTATTCGCTGCCTTTCCGAGCAACGCGAGAAAGTAGCCGTGATGGAGCCGTAGTAATATTCAGCGGCATCGCTGGCCAATATGCCGTCGCTGAAAACGCCGGATTTCGGTTTCGCAGGGCCGATACTAGCCGCCATCGTTAATGCAGGCACTGAACGACAAATCGTAATATTCGTTGCTAATCCTGTTGATATTAGCGGTGCTGAACTGCGGTTTCTGCGCATATTGGCGTTCCAGCGAATGGATGGCGTCCAACATGGAGGCACGCGCGTTTTCAATGCGGGGTGTTCGGCACCAAAAGTCGCAAAACTCGGATAAGCGATCATCGCCAAAATGGCCAAAATGGCAATGCTGACTCATCAGCCCCATCAGCGTGAAACCGCGTGCAGTCGTGCAAATTGATTCATTTGTGTGGAACCTGCACAAAATTCTAGTGATATTGCCCATCAAGCCAATTTTAATGCTAACGTGGGCGGATGGCTTGAATTATACGCGATTATGGGCGGCTGTAGCTGAATAAACTGCCATTGTAATCTGTCATTTTAATCAACGATAACCAGTGCGAGGCTGCTGTTTTGCCCTTCAGCAGCTCAGCACTTTATTATTTCCAGCCATCTCCCCAATCGTCCGCGATTCCACCATAGATCAAACAAATCAATCGCAAAATTTAACAAAACACTTGCCAGCCACCGCCTCTTTTGCGCTATCTTTTTATCTCCTTTTCCTTACACAAAACCCAGCGTCAAATTCGACCCAATACGGTTTATTGTTATCACGTCCGTGCAATGCGCGTACCCTAAATCGCCGCTTTCGCATTGGCAGCATATAACCATTGCACCGATAAAGTGGCTGGTTCGGTCTTATCCGTTTTTCGCGCCTTGCTACGAAAAGAGGTTGTCACGCAAATTTCAGGCGCACAAATTCCCCGTGCACACAGTCTTAGCGGAAAAACGTGGAATGCGTGTCGGTTATCCCGGCGGCGCAGTATTGGAAATCTACGACGCTACTCACCAACTTCATAAATTGAATATATTTTTACCGCCACGAGCAGGTTGCCGTCCACGCGCCGATGCGCGTATGCCCGCGTCAGCGGCAGTCGGCGTGGCGCTGGTCACTTCCTACCCGGCGCAACCATAATGCGATTACTACCGGCATTGCCACGGCATATAGCGATTCGATTCCGCTGGTGGTGATTTCCGGCAGCCGGCTTTCCGCCGACGATTGGCAGCGACGCGTTCCGCAAGAAATTGATATGGTGGCATTCTCCGTCCATGCGTGAAGCGCTACTAAATGGTTACCAAAGCGGGAAAGATTTGGCACCGACCATCGCAAAAGCCTTCCAAATTGCACGCACCAGGCCGCCCGCCCCCGTGGTGGTCGATACTGCCAAAGACGGGTTACACAGACCAATGCTAAATTCAGCGCTTACCCGGCAGGAAGACGTTTTCATCCGCCTTACCAGCCTGTGGTGAACGGGCGCGTGGGCAAATCAAAAGCCGCGCAAATGCTGGCGGCGGCGAAACGTCCTTTTGGTGTATTTTCGGCGGCGGCGTAACGCTGGGCAATGCGTCCGAAGAACTGATTGAATTTGTGAAAAACGCTGAACATTCCCCGCACCAGCACGCCATGACTGGTCGCGTTCTCAGCCGGCCGGCAGCAGTATTTGGGCATGCCCGGCATGCACGGCACATACGAAGCCAATCTGGCCACAGCGCACAACGCCGATGTGATTGTCGCCGTTGGTGCAGCGCGCTGACTGACCGAGTGATTTCCGTACCCGCCAAACTGGCCGGAACAGCGCCGCGCAAAAATCATCCATAATCGATATCGACTCCGTCCAGCACTGCCAAGCGCGTGAAAGCGGACGCCGATTGTGGGGCGACGTGAAAACGTGCGAAAAGAAATGCTGAATTTGCAGAGACAAGAATTGCCGTTTCATCGCCGAGCAGTTGTCGAAATGGTGAAAAACATTGAATATTGGCGCAGCAAAACTGCTCGCAACTGCCCGAAACCGAAGATGACGAGCTGATTTTGCCGCACACGTCATCATCCACTGGCGGAGCTGACCAATAACGATGCGATTATCACGCTCGGATGTGGGCAGCACCAAACGTTTGCCGCGCAGTGCCATTATCCGTTCCAACGGCCGCGTCAGTGGCTCAATTCGCGGTTTGGGCACGATGGGTGTTGGCCTGCCTTTATGCGATGGGCATATCTTGCCGCCGACCCGAGCAAAGCATGCGTTTGCTGTATGCACGGGCGAAGGCTCGGTACAGATGAACATTCAGAATCTGAGTGCACCTGCTTCCAGTATAAACCGCGTGAAAAATCATCTGTCTGAACAATGGCTATTTGGGCATGTGGTGCGCCACATGGCAGGAGTTGGTATTACATGCAAACCGTGAATCGGAAACGTATTTCCGACTGGCCGCCGGATTTCCGTGAAATTGGCCGAATCGTACGGGCACGTCGGTGTCCGGCGTCACCAAGAAATCGGAAGCGAAGGTGCGCTGCGCCAAGCTTTGGCGCGATGAAAGACCGCTGGTGTTCTGGATTTCGTCACCGACAAAAACAAAACGTGTTCCCGATGGTGGGCAACGGCAGGATTGGACGAAATGGTTTTTGCCCGTGCATATGCGCGCGAAACCAGCCGATTCCGATGTGAATACTGTCAAAGACCGCCAATACGATACAAGTTGAGTGTGCCATGAGACGCATTTTGTGTCTGTTTTGATGGAAAATGAATCCGCGCCATGAGCCGCAAGCCGGGCGAGCTGCCTCGGCGCGCGGCTACACATCGACAGCCTGATGGTTGCCAGCTGACCGAAGACGCCACTTTGTCGCGCATGACGACTGCGACCCATGCCTCGTCTGGACGTGATTGAGCAAATTACCACGCAGCCCAACGCTGGGTGGAAGTGGTGAAAGTGGTGGATTTGAGCGAAAGCCGCTGTGTCGAACGCGAGCCGATGTTGGTCAAAGTCCGCGGCGGGCAGACCGCGACGAGTGCTGCGCTGCGACCGAGACTTCACCGCGGCCAGGTCATTGATGTGAACGAGCCACACCATCGAAGTGACCGGCTACCACCGGCAAGCTGGACAGTGGAAAACATCGCCAAAGCGGGACGATTTTCGAAACAGTAAGCGCACCGGCGCGTGGCAGGTATTGGCCGGCGGTGAACGGATTTGCGTATTTGACTCGATCTCTTCCTGCCATTGATGTGCAGGGCTGCTGAGCACCGGAAAAGCGCAGCCTGCACATATTTGATCGAAGGCTTATCCAAGCGCAGCATTGTGCGTTTTGACGGTTGTGGCATTGCCGTTGTTGTTTCGTTGATTGCCTCCACGGATTTTTGAACCAGCGCGTTTCGCCACCATGATGTTTGCCCGCATCTGGTGGCCGTGTCGTTGCCATTGGCCGGGGCAGCCGCCGATGGGGGTGAACATGATGGCGCGTTCATGTTGCCGCGCATCGCTTTGCTGTATAAAGGTGTCCGCAGCCCGGAAAAGATGGCAGAACGGCGGCGTTGCTGCTGGCGTAGTTTTTGTTGGTCGCGCAGCAGCTTGGGACGATTTTCGGCTTGCAGGGCGGTGTGTCTTTCCTGTTGCTGCTGGCATTGCTGAAAAGCTACGAAGGCCGCGCGCGCCGCGATTGGCAAATCATGGTCGTGGTGATGATGCGTGGCGGACCGGCGCCATTTTGTCGACGTAGGCCTGTTCACTGGCCTGTGGACGCTGCCTCGCCTGGTTTTGATGGCGTGTACCCCTGGCTCCTGTGTGTAACGCAGGCGGCCGGCCAGCGACGCATTGGCACTAGCCTGACGGCCTCGGCCTGGACCCCGCTGCCGATGGTGGTGCTGTTTGTCGCCATGCCGCGCAGCAGCACGCCGTTTGGCGGTTTGCCGGAACACGCCGCCAGCCACCACGGCGTGCCGTCCGGACCCGCATGCAGCCCTGCAGCATCGGCGAATTGGTGTTGAGCAACCAGCGTGTTCACGGCCACATTTGCCAACGGCGCTGTGCGTCGCGCCCGCAGGATCGGTATTGGCGCGTGATGGTGTTGCCGTATAACGGCAACGACTGGCAGGCGTCGCCCGATGCGCTCCGACAATGCGCAGGCCGCACTGGACACAAACACGTCCGCTAGGAAACTTGATGGAAGACGACAGCGGGCGGATTCCCGCGTTGATTACGCCACTATGCCCGAACTGCGCGGCTTTCGTGATTCAGGGCGGCAATGCCGTGCGCGTGCTCAGCCGCCAAGGCGTGCGCCGTTTCACACTCACTCGTCTTTGAGCGATGAACTACCGCACCAACTCACGCCACAGGAAATACAGCCGTACACCCTGTTGCCCGGAAAAATACCAATCTGAAAAACACACACATTGGCCAAAGAGCTGTATCAACAGCGGCGGCGATACGCTGGCCTCGGTGCAGGCTGCTCATCAATATTTCCAAAACAAAAATTTACCTACTACCGCCTGCCGCCCGTGTTAGGCACGGAAAATGCCACCGACCGCTTTTTGTTTGAAAGCCGCGCGCGTTTTGCGAACATTATGCTCGATGCGTTCGTCACCCTGATGTGGGCGGCCGGGCGTACGGCGCGCGTGGTGGTGGGCTATCAGGGCGGCGAATACGATGCGTGATGACACCCTCTGGCAAATCCGCAGCAAAGACGCGCATGCATGGCGGAAGTCTGGCTGGCCGACCGCCAAGTCTGGAAGCGCATCGACCTGGACCGTGCGCCGTGTCTGCTGCACGGATTGACAACGGCGTGTGGCGGCGCATTGGCGGACGAAGCGGCGAATTGCGCAAAACACCGCTCACCCAGCTTGCCGACCGCGGCCGTTTTTACTGGCAGCAATGGCGGTGAATTACGACACCGCGACCGGCAGCAAAACCTGTTCGGCTGGCTGGGTTTGGGGCGCATCCGCGCTGTACGTGCGTCTTGGCGTTGCTGCTTTTGGCGGTGCGCTGGCCGCCGCGTCAGCTTTGGTGGCAGGAAATCAAAGCGACAGGCCGTCAGTGTCGCCGACGGCGCAGGGCTTTTTCGCCGCTCAAAAAGCGCATTGCTGGGCGATGGCTTTTCACCTGATTTGCCGTCCGTCGTCTCTCGTTTGACTCAGCCAAATATTTGTCGACAACGGACAATTATCGCCGGATGTGGACGCGCTGCTTCGGCGAATACGTCCGCCCGAATTACCGCTCAGCGCAAAAGTTTCGCGCCAAGAAGCGCTGCAATGGTACGGCTTCATAGCCAGGCGGCTGGCGTCACAAACACAGCCGCCGAAAACCGCAGTAAAACAAATCCGCCGCCTGTTTTTGGCATCAAAAGCAGCCTGCACTTCTGAAAAAGGCTGCTGTGCAGGCTGGTTTTTATCGACTCAACCGATTGTTTTATATGGAAGCATTGATGATGAATACACTTTCTCCTCATCGAGCCCGGGCAAGGTGCGCGATTTGTACGAAATCGACAGCAAAACCATGCTGATTGTCGCCACCGACCGATTGTCGGCGCATTTGATGTGATTTTGGACGAGCCCATTGAATCGGGAAAGGCGAAATCTTGACGCAGATTTCCACCCCTGGTCTCGGCAAACTGGCACACACATCATGCCCAACCATTCTCATCTGGGCAAAACCGTGTTCGACGTGCTGCCCGAAGCCGAAGCACGCGCAGTCGCCCAACGCGCAGTGAGTTGCTAAACGGCTCACGCCTGTGAAAATCGTAGCGGTGGTGCGTGCTATTTGAGCGGCAGGCGCGGCTGGCAGGAATATCAAAAAGCGGCACGGTCTGCGGCATTAAACTGCCCGAAGGCTCCGCGCGAGGCGGAACAGCCGCCCGAAGTGATTTTTCACGCCGTCCACCGTAAAGCCGTGGGCGACCACGACGAAAGATATGGTCGTTTGAACGCTGCGCTGAGATAATCGGCAAAGAACGCTGCCGGAAGGTTCGCGCCAAAGCGATACAGCTTTTTATGCTCGAAGCGGCGGCATACGCCAAAACGCGCGGCATTATCATTGCCAGATACCAAATTTGAATTCGGCCTGGACGAAAACGGCGTTTTAACCCCGATGGATTTGGGGCGTCTACGCCCGGACAGCAGCCGCTTCTGCGGAGGAAAGCTACCAAGTCGGCACCGCCAATCCGCCGTCGTTCGACGAAACAGTTCGTGCGCGACCGCGGAGCAGAGCGGTTGGAACAAGCAGCCGCCCTGCACCCAGTGCCCGAAGAAGCATTGGCCAAACCAGGCCAAATATCGGAAGCTCTAAACGTATTGACGCGCTGAATGCAAAAGCAGCCTGCACTTCTCCATCATCGGCAAAGTGCAGGCTGCGTTTCGCACACAAAACCGTGTAAAATCCGCGCAGGCACTTTAACGTAAAATTACACCGCGTAGTAATCCCGCCATCGTCAAACAGGGACCACCTCCAACATACAAGGCACCCGGTGTTCAACACACTTTCACCCCACACTGGCAGGTGAAGAAATGGCTTTTCGACAGCTTGCATGGTATTTACAGGCAACGCCAATCCCGAAATGGCGCATCGTGCTGCCGCCATTTGGACAACAATTTCGGGCAACGCATCGGTGAAAAATTCTGACGGCGAAAATTGCCAATCGAATTATTGGAAAACGTGCGCGGCCGCGTCGTGTTCATATCCTCCAGTCCACTCTGCGCGCCCACCAACGACAACCCGGATGGAGTCCTCACCGCGGCCGATGCCCGGAAACGCGCCTCCCGCCGGACGTTTGATTACCGCCGCCATTCCCCATTTCGGCCATGCATCGCCGAAGACCGCCGTCCGCGTTCCGCCCGCGTACCGACTCGCCAAACCGCGGCCAATATGCTGAAGCCGCAGGCATCGACCGTGTATTGACGGTGGACCGGCACGCCGACCAAATCCGCGGCTTTCAACGTGCCGGTGGACAATATTTACGCCACGCCCATCCTGACCCACGACATTATGCGCAGCAAACGCATCGACAACCTGATGGTGGCTGGCCCCGACATTATGGCGGCGTGCGTGCGCGTGCCGTGGCGAAAATGCTCAACGTGGATTTGGCGATTATCGACAAACGCCGCAGCCAACGTGGCCGAAGTGATGAACATCATCGGCGACGTGCAAGGTAAAACCTGCCTGCCTGATTGACGACATGATCGACACGGGCCAACACCTGCGCAAAGTCGCTTCTGCACCGAAAGAGCGCGGAGCGGAGCGCGGTCGGCTTGTGCGCACACGCATGCCAAGTTTTTCAGGCGGCGCGGTGGTGGAGCGCCTGAAATGAATCGGACATCGACCGCGTGGTGATTACGACGACAATTCCGCTGTCTGGATGCGGCGTAATAGGCCCGCGCATCCGCCGCCGCGTCTCATTGCCGGCCTGCTCGCGTGGAAACGATTAGACGTATTTCTAATGAAGAACTGCATCTCACTTTATTTAATGAAGATTTAATCCAACCCAACGCGTTATTTTTGTTGTAGAATACGCGGTTCGTGACTTGCAGGCCGTCTGACTACGGTTCGGATGGCCTGCCGTTTTGCCGCAGAGTTGGTCGCAGCTCGGCAGCGGCATATTTTTAACTTTAATCTCAAGTTAGCTAAACATGACTCGTTATTCAAGCAACTCTCCGTTCTGCGCAAGGTACTGCGAAACGAGCCGCCGCCTGCGCAATGAAAACAGTGCGCCTGCCGTAGTGTGCCGGCTTTGGGCGAGAGCAAAGCGATTTCGCTGACCACAAAGAAATGTATTTCGCGCTGCAAAAAGAAGCGTTCTTCACGCGCGCTGAAATTGAGCATTGACGGCAAAGAGCAAGACGTAATCGTGCGCGATTACCAAATGCACCCTGTGAAACACCAAGCGACGCACATCGACTTTCCAAGCGATTGATGTGAACCAACCTGTTCGCATGAAACTGCCCGTCTGCACATCGTGAACGCAGATCGCATCGTGCGGTGAAACTGCAAAGCGGCTGCATCTTTTGCCGATGATGACTGTGGTGGCGTTTTGCGAATCCGAAAACACTCCTGCGGGCTTTTGGAATTGGATTGCGAAAAAGTGGTGGCGGGCGACCTTTTGCACGTGTCCGCATTGTTTAATCCCGAAGGCGTGCAAAGCATTGGTTTGAAACGCAACAGCAATTTGGTGTCGCTGCTGCGCAACCGGTAAAAACGTTAATCCAGGATTGATTGCGCGCAGCCTGCAACCGGATATTTTCGGGTGCAGGCTGCTTTTTGTATGGGGAAAAGAATGGGCGGACATGGGCGGCGGGCAGTGCGCTCGATCTGTTTGTGCCGTATTGGGTATTCGGCTACCAACTCACAGTAGGAAAGCAGCTCTGCACTTCGTTTTAGAAAGTAGTCTGCTTTTGGTACAGCCGCCATCGGGCTATCGGCTGACCTGCCGAACTGTTCGATGGCTGTCTTTCACCCAGTTGCACCCAATCCTTGCGTCAGGCCGTTGAGGTCGGCGCCGTTCAGCCCGATTTCTTTTGAGCAGGTTGTCCACCAGCGGCGCTTTGGCTGCGGTAACGCAACGCGCTGTTCACCATTTGGTCGGCCAGCTGCCTTGCGGCGCGGTTCTCCTTGTTCCGTGCAGGCTGCTGCGCGCTTTGGTCCCACGCCGCTCAAAACCATATCGACATGCAGGATTTTAATGCCGTCAATTTGCTCGATGGGCGCAGCACGCTTCGCGGATGATTTCAGGCGCGGCGCAGCATAGCCGCGCGGATTTGCATTTTCGATTTGTTCTGCACTCAATACGTTGGCGGCTTCTGTTCACTGCGCGCGAGCCTTCGCATCCACGCGGTATTGCTGTTTTGCGCTTGTGCTAGCAGGATTTTGCATCCCGCCCTCACCTTGTGCGTGCATACGGCTTTGCGCGGCTTCGGCCGGCGGCAATACGCCGAGGGCTTCGGCACGATCGATGGCGGCTTGTCGGCTTGCGGCCACGGTCAGCGCAATCGCTTCTTTTTGCGCAGCCTCGCGCGGCAATCAGTTCCACCGCTTTGGCACGTTCGGCGCGCTCGGTTTCCGCGTACGGTAATCACGCTTTCTTCTTTTCGCGCACGGCGGCGGCGGCGCGCTTTGTCGGCTTCGGCTTTGGCTTCGGATTCTGCGCGGGATTTTTCCGCCACGGTAATCGCGCGGTCTTGTTCCGCCAATTCAATCGCTTTGCGGCGTTCCACTCAGCCTGCTCCACCGCCTGCGCTTTGCGGATGTCTTTCGTTTTAATGTCGCGTTCGGCGGCAATGCGTTTCAAATCCACTTCGCGTTCGGCGGCAATTCTTGCTCTTCGGCTTCACGTGGCGGCTTCCTGCTCGGCAATGTTGGCTTTCCTGCTCGGCGCGGCGCAGGGCGATTTCGCGCTCTTTATCCAGCTGCTGCATATTCTTTCTTCGCGCAGGATTTGCAGGCGGCTGCGTTCGGTTTCCAGATTTTTGCTGCGGATGGCCATCGATGTCCCTGCTCGATGTCGTTGCGTTTTTGCGGCGCACTTCAATGGTTTCGGTCAGCGGTCAAAACCTTCCGCGTCGGAGAGGCGTTTTGCGGGTTGAAGAATTAAATGCTGTTTGATCCAGGCCGGTCAGCGACACGGTTTCCAGCTCCAAGCCGTTTTTATACAAATCTTCCGATACGACCTGCTGCACTTTTTGCACGAACCACCCGTTTCTTCATGCAGCTCTTCCATGGCCATTTCGGCGGCGACGGCACGCAGGCTGTCCACAAACTTGCCTTCCACCAATTCTTTCAACTGTTCGGGCGACATGGTTTTCATACCAGCGTTTGCGCGGCGGTGGCGATGCTTTCGGAAGTGGGTTTCACGCGCACATAAAATTCGGCGGTCACGTCCACGCGCATGCGGTCGCGCGTAATCAGGGCTTGGTTGGCTTCGCGGCGCACTCCAGCCGCAGTGTGTTCATGTTCACGGGGATGGTTCATGCAGCACGGGCAATACCAGCGCGCCGCCGTTCATATCACTTTTTCGCCGCCCCAGCCGGTGCGCACGAACGATACTTTTTGCTGGCACGGCGGGTACAGGGCGCGTTAAAATCAGGCCGATGACAAACAGGGCGATGAGTGCAATGCCTGCCAGAATTAAAAATTTCAACCAGTCCCATGGTTTTTCTCTTTCTGTTGAAAAATAGGGACAAAACTCGCGCCGTTGAATGCGGCGGGGTCGTCGATTCGCTTTGTGCGAATGGCGGTGATTTCAGAAGCAGCCTGCATCAACGGCATTGGCGCGATGGGGTGCAGGCTGCTTTTTGGGGTGTTACGATTCGTCTTCCTGCAAATGGGGGTTGGAGTTGGCAATCATTAGAAAGCGGCCTTGCCGTTCCGCTACCAGCAGGATGTGGCTGCCCTTGCGTCAGTACCGCGCCGCCGTCTGCGCATGCCACGACATAAATGCGTTTGCCCGAATGCATCTTTCACGCGGACTCTGCGCGGCGTGTTCTGCGTCGGCATTGCCCAGCACGATAATGCCCACGCGGCCGACCAAATCGGCGGAATGTTGCGCGCTGGTTTCGTCTTTGGGCAGCTCAGCGAGTACAAACCGGCGGCCAGCGTGCGCACCACAGGCAGCGACAGCAGCCATACGCCGATGGCGGCGAGCCATGGGCAGCGCGTATAACCCCAAAATGCCGTACAAAAAGCGGCCTGCACCCGTAGCCCAGCGATGCCAAATACCGACAGGATTACTACCAGCCATATCAGCACGGGTAGCTCGCCCAAATATAGCCAGCTTAAAAAGCGCAGAAAGGTGCCTGCGGAATCCAAGTCCATGGCCACATCGGGCGAATGTACGTCGCCCAGTTCGCCCAGCGAGTCGGGCAGGAAGCTGTTGAGCCAGTCGCTGGACGCGCCTATCATCCACAAGGCGCATTCCACCAGGTACCAGCAGCAACATCAGCTGGCCAGCGCGACGCCGAAAATCAGTGTTTCAGGGTGTTGATGATTTGCCATAGTTTGTCCTTGTTATCCGGTGCCCGTTGCCGGTCAAAATAAAGGTTTTCATGCCTATATTTAGTGATTGCGCTAATTTTTCTTTTGCTATTATGCGCACATTGTCGTCTGCTTCGGGGCTGGGCAATTTTTGGCAGCGGCTTCAACGATGGCACAGGCATCGTTCCAAATCGTGCGGCACGGTTTTTGCCTTCGGCATAGAGCACCGCCGCGCGTTGTTCATGCGCATGGCGTTGCCTTGCTGTGCGGCGCGTTCGTACCATACCAGGCCTGGGCTTCGATGCCGTTGCCGTGCAGAATCCGCCCCACGGCGTATTGTGCGTCGGCGTTGCCGTTTTGCGCCTGTTTCATCAGGGCGGGGTCGACTTGCGGCTGCTCGGGTTCGCGTTTGCCCAAAGCGGCGATATTCGGCAGGTCGATATCAATGCCGTCTTTCATCATTGCCAGCGTGCCCGCCAGCCCCAGCAAGATTACGCCGATGCCCAGCAGCCAATATAGCGCGGCGTTGGATGATTTTTGTTGATTGCTGCAGCGCGTTCGGCGGGGATTTTGTAATCGTCCGTTTTCATTGCGTGTCCTTTGAAGCAGCCTGCATATTGGCGTGCAGGCTGCTTTTGTTGCTGGATTAGCGATGGCGAATAACGCAAAGCCCAGCCATGATGCGATTGCGGGCAATAAAATGATTTTCAAGAAGCATCGTATCTTCCGACCAGCAGGATTTTTGAGCAGGAATACGATAGGGTAAACGGCCGCCATCAATGTCCAAAACATCATTGCCATGCCCCAAAACTGCAAAGTGTGCGTCATGGGTTTGGGCGACTTTGCCACCCATGAGTGCGACAGGACGATACTGACCCAACTGCCTGCCAAGATGGCGATGTATTTGAATTTTTCGGGCGTTGACAAAATTGTTTCGGTCATCGCAGGTTATCCTCTTGAATGTAACTTTTTATGGGTACATTCTGGCGGATGAACGGTGGCAGGCTGCTTTTTGCCGTTATTTATTCTCCAGCTTGATGCCTTCGCTCTGCGGCGACTCGCTGAATCTGTTCGTCCTTTCAGCGAACTGCTGCAGGCCTTCATTAGCCAATGACTTTGCAGCCTCTTGAGCCTGACTGTCTTTTGTCCGGTGCAGCGATGGCTTGCTTGGTACCACGAACGAATTTATCTATACCTTTGCGACAAAATCGTCGCGAATGCTGCGACCTTCGTCGGTTTTCAGCGACAGCGCGTTCAGGCCAGCCGGTACTTTTTCGATATATTGCGTCATCTCGCCCAAAGTGACGCAACTTCTGCTTCACTTTTTCGCCTGCCGCAAATCGCTGTTGGTACTCTTGATTTTTGCGGGCGTGTAGCCTGTGTCGGATATTACTTTGCGATGGCACTGCAAATCGGATGGCAGGATTGCCGCAGGCGGCCAGCAAGCATAACGCCGGCCAATACCAATACTGCGTTAGCGAAACCATTGGACGGATATCATAATATTTCTCACAAAGCAAATGTTTGAGTGCAGGCTGCTTTTGCCGTTATTTATTCTCAGCTTGATGCCTTCGCGCCCTGCAGCGACCATGAATTTGTTCTGCCTGCAAAAGCTGCTGTTGTCCCTTCCAGCGCCAGTTTTGCGCTTCCATCATGGAGCGGTATCTTTTTGCGACAGGGTCAGTGCCTGCTTGTGGCGCGGATGACTCTGTCCATGCCTTGCGCCAAATCATCGCGGATGCGCGGCCTTCATCGGTTTTCATCGACAGCGCGTTCAGGCCAGCCCGGCGCTTTGCTCAAAGTATTGCGGCATTTCGCCCACAATCGCCTTGCTTTCGGCTTCGGTTCGCTTGTTGCAAACGCAGTTGGTATTCCTGGTGTGCGGCTGCCAGCCTGTGTCGGCCATCACTTTCGGCGATGGCCTGCAAATCGGCTTTGGCGGAGAAATTGCCGCAGGCAGCCAGCAGCATAACGCCGGCCAATCACCAATACTGCGTTGCGGAACCATTGGACGGATATTTTCATAATATTTCTCCAAATAAACGATTGTTTGAAAAGTGCAGGCTGCTTAAGGCTTGGCTTTCGAAAAGCCGCCAAACGCGCTTGCACAATCTGTGCCGCGCCCCAGGTCGGACAATTTCCTGCAATGCTGCGGCCTGTGCCGCATCCGGGTGGAAAGCAATGCCGCGCCCCCTCGACGCTGCAAAACACGGTTGAGATGGTACGCCGTTTTGTTCCGCCGCGCGTTCCGCTGTGTGCCATTTGTTTGCCGTCTCGCGCCGCCGCCCGTAGCTGCACCGCCAATGCGCTGGCTTTGTGCGCGTTTCCAGTCGTCAGGCAGCCTGCATTATCGCGTTTTTGCCAACAACAGCGCCGCCACAAATCGCATCCAGTTCGCGCTCTTGGCTGCTGCAATCGGCCAGAGCTTTTGCTCCAACACGGGCAGCCGCGCTTCAATGTCCGCTGCTCGGCAAATGCCGGCGTTTCGCCAAAGTCTTCGCGTCCCGCGTCCAATGCGGTGGCAATCTGGCCGGCCAGTTGTTCGTGGCGGTTGTTTTCATCGGCCCGGATGGTCGCCAGACAGCTTTTGCGCCGGCACTTTTGCCCAATTCCGTGCGCACTTCGTCAGTCGTGCGTTCCAATTCGCGGATGTTTTCCTGCATCACCGCCGGGAATGCGGTCTTCCGCTTTATCCAACATGGCAGTGCGAAACCGCCGCTGACCAAACGCGCCACGCGCCGTGCCAAAGATTCGCTCATAATTTACTCCTTAATGGGTTGAATATTGAAATGAAAAAGCAGCCTGCACATTCAATGCGTTATTCGGGCTGCCGTGCCTGTGCACAATTGCCGCCAGTTTCAGGATGTTGTCCAAATGCTGTAAAACGCCGTCATCGCCGCGCCCTCGCCCGCAATCGCCAGTTGCAGCACGGCATCCATCAGCCGCACAATCCGCCACAGATCTCCTCGTATTCGCAGCTGCTGGATATCGGGCGATTCGGGCAAACTCGGTGGCCAGCGTCGCCATCATGTCGGCAGCAGTTCGAACAGCCGCGTGAGAATGGCGGAATGCACGCCCAGCTCTTTTTCCGCATAGGACGCGGTGTTTGGCCGGCTGAATCAAACGCTCCATTTCGTCCAGCGCAAACGAATAATCGCGCACGGTTTTCATGCGACATCGCGCTGTTTGAGCAATTCGCGGATCGGACGGCGTGCTCGCCCCCTTCAATGGACAGTTGCAGCAATGAAATCCGCTTCTTCTTGGTCGATACGCACGCTTAAAAGGAATACGGTTTGCAGACATAATTGAGTTACCTTTTGAAATTATTTGATGCAAATATACACAAAACGAATTCAATGTGCAACATTTTGAATGCATAAAATATTAATTGATTGTTTTATCTGTTTTAAATTTGCATACAAAATGATGACGCACCGTATGCGCCAACGAAAACCCGTTGTGCGGGCTGCAAAATTTCCCACGCAAAACAGGGCGGCGCTGCTATAATTGGCCTCTTTTTTATGGCGATTGCCCATATCGCCGTTTTGCGGATACAGGCAATGCCGACAGACACCGAGAGTACATTATGCGGATTTTTGTTGACAGGTGCGAACGGGCAGGTCGGGCGCTGTATCAAGCAGCAAAAGTCCGAGCATTGGGAAATGATTGCCGCCGATTCAAACACATTGGACATTACCAGTGCGGCGGCCGTGAACAATATGGTGCAGAATTTCGAGCCGGATGTAATTATTAACGCGCGGGCTACACCCAATTTGGAAGCGGCGGAATGCCATCAAAAGAACAAGTGTTTGCCGTGAATGCGGAAGGTCGCGGATTTTTGGCGGAAACGGCTGCGCGCGAGGCATCCGCTTCATCCATATTTCAGCGATTATGTGTTTGACGGGCAAAAGCGCATGCCGTACACCGAAAACGATTATGCTAACCCGCTTTCGACCTATGCCAAATCAAACTGGCGGGCGAACTGCTGGCATTGTCGGCCAATCCCGACAACATTATTGTGCGTTCTTCGTGGGTGTTTTCCGAATTCGACAACCACTGCAACAATTTCGTGAAGCGCGCGTGCTGTTGCAGGCTGCTTCGGGCGAAGTGAAAACGCCGATCGACAAAATCGGTCTGCCGACTTATGCCGGCGATCTGGCGCGTATCATGCGCAGTAGGGTTTGGCGCACTGCCGCCCAGGCGCGCGCTGCATTTCACGATTACTGCGGCGACAAAAGCTGTGAACCGCTTGGAACTGCACAGGCGATGGTCGCGCCCTGCCGGATGGCGGCAACGTGGTCGTGCGCGAAGTGCCGGCAGCCGAAAATGTAGAACGCACGCCGCGTCCGCCGTATTCGGTTTTGTCGTGCGAAAAATCCGCGCGCTGGGCTGCGAAGCCTCCGATTGGCAAAGCGCGCTGAAACGCATCGTGCCCGAATTGGCGCAACAGATTTTAACCTTGACTGCGGCCGGCCTGGCTATCCGCTTTGGGTGAAAGCAGCCTGCACCTTGAAAACTGCAAAGTGCAGGCTGCTTTTTCGTATGATTTTTATTGACACAGACGATTGTGTTAAACAACTCCACCATCCTCGTAACCGCGGCACCGGCTCGTTTAGCAACACCTTCGTGCCCATGACCCTAGCCAAATACAATCCCAAAAATCATCATCTTCTCCGCGACGAAATGAAGCAGTGGAAATGGCGATTTCAGGGCGACAAACGCGTGCGCTTCTTCATCGGCGACGTGCGCGACAAAGACCGCCTTTACCGCGCGCTCGACGGCGTGGATTACGTCGTCCATGCCGCCGCCACCAAAATCGTCCCCACGGCCGAATACAACCCCTTTGAATGCGTGAAAACCAACATCAACGGCGCGATGAACCTGATTGACGCCTGTATCGACAAAAGGCGTGAAGCGCGTCGTTGCCCTGTCCACCGACAAAGCCAGCAGCCCCGTCAATTTATACGGCGCCACCAAAGCTCGCCAGCGACAAACTCTTCGTGGCCGGCAACGCCTGTTCCGGCGAACACGGCTGCCGCTTCGCCGTGGTGCGCTACGGCAACGTGATGGGCTCGCGCGGCTCGGTCGATCCGTTTTTCCTCACCCAGCGCGCACGCGGCACGCTGCCGATTACCGACCCGCGCATGACCCGCTTCATGCGATTTCGCTGGAACAGGGCGTGGAGCTGGTGTGGCACGCGTTTGACGACATGGTGGGCGGCGAAATTTGTGATGATCCGTCCATGAACATTTGCGATTTGGCCGCCGCCAGTTGCTCCCGAATGCGCGCAGGAAACCGTCGGCATCCGCCCCGGCGAAAAACTGCACGAACAGATGATTGGCGCGGAAGACTCGTTTCACACCTACGAATACCCCCGAACACTTCAAAATCCTGCCCGCCATCAACGGCTGGGACGAAACTGCCCGAGCGCATCAAAAACGGCGTGAAAGTGCCCGAAGGCTTCGTGTATGCCAGCGACAACAACACGGAATGGATGACGCGCGAGGAATTGCAGGCATGGATTGAGGCGAACAAAAGAAAATCAGCGCGATTTGAGTGCTGTTATGAAGTGCAGGCTGCTTTGAAACGGTTTTCAGGCAGCCTATAATAACGACGGAACACCCATGCCGCTATTCGATTTCCACACTTAAAATATTGGACAGGCCTTAGCGTTTAATTACGCCAGCCCGTGCTGGTTTTGGCTTACAGACAGCAGCTACAACATCTGCATCAATGGCAAACGCCTGCTGTCCTATAATCCGGGCTGCTTAACGGCAGAACGCGCACAAGTCGAGGCAACATGCCGCCGCAGGCGGATTGCCCGCCCACGAACCGACTATTACATCGTACGGCTGTATGAAGACGTACTATCTGAAGCCTTGCCTTACACTTGGCACGAATGTGGGCGAACTCGCCCATCAATGCTTACTCAATCCCACCGTTGATGATTTGGCAGGAAGCACGCTGGAACAGTGTGATCTTAGATGAAGATAACGACCCTGTTAGACAAGTGCCTGTTTCCCCACATGGCTATTTGGGCAGCGGCTATATGCTTTATGCCGGAATTTCGTGTGGCGTTATGCCGATGAAATTTATATTTATTGGAATGGCAACCGTACGAACAGAATGGTATCCCGTCCTTTCAGCATACGCGGCGAAGCCGTTTTTCGTGATCAGCTTTGATGATTTTATGCACGAAGTACGCGATTTCGCATCGCCGCCTGATGGCCGCTATGGCAGAACGTATCCGCCAAATCCAAACGGATTTCCCTAACTTTTTTATCCTGTTGACGCCCCTAGTCCATCAAGACGGCACACCGGCCGGAGAGACTGTTTATGACCTTGCCGGCCTGCTAGCCCGGAACACAAAGAGCGCGAACAGGAGTTCAATCAGGCATTGCAGAAGAAGTGGCCAATCCATCCGGATTTTTGAGCAAGCCAGATTTGCGTGCGGGTATCAACCTGCGCCAACTGCTGGCAGATCATCCCCTATCCGATTGATATTGTCCGTATCACTGGCTTTTCGATGATTTAGACTATTCAGGCTGCGCTGAGCCAGCAGAGTTTCCGAAGGAAAGCGAGAGTTTCAGCGAAGCTAAAACGCGAAACACAGCTTCAACGCAGTTTAGTGCAGGCTACTTTTCAACGGCTTCCAAAACCCCAAAACCAGCCTGCACCCGCAACCCCATTTAACAAGGAACACCATGTCCAAACTCACCCGCGCCGCCGCTTTTGGGCACCGCCGCCGCCACTGGCCGGCACAACCGCTGGGCGGCTACCGCGGATTTCCCCGCGCGCGCTGCCGGTGCCGCCTCCGGCGCGCTGTATCCGCCGTCGCTCACCGGCATGCGCGGCGACCGACGACAGTTCCGTGCCGCACCGCACAGCGTCACGCCCTGCGCGGCCGCAAAATCACCATGCCCGAGCAGGCGCGCGATAGCTACGATTTGGTGGTGGTCGGCTCCGGCATCAGCAGCCTGACCGCGGCCTCTGCCTACGCAAAGCGCGTCCGCAGGCAAAATCCACGATTATATGGACAACCACGACGATTTCGGCGGACACGCCAAAGCGCAACGGAATTCACGGTTGGACGGTGAAAACGCTGATTACCTGCGGCGGCGGCGAGGCTTTCTATGGATTCGCCCGAAGGCACGTTTTCGCCCAAAGTCAAACCTGGCTGGTGAAGGAAATCGGTATCGACTACATTCCACAGTATTTCCAGCAGGTTGTACCGCAAAACGTGCTGGAAACATGAGGCGTGTTCTTCGGTAAAGAATACGTTTCGCGAGGCCAAAGTGGTGGCAGGAGCGGCCTGACTGGTAAAAGCCTCCGCCCGCGCCGTGATTGGCGGTTCCGCTGTCCGATGCGGAAAGGCCGCGCCCGTGACCGAGCTTTACGTTTCGCCGCCCGATTACCTGAAGGCAAAAGCCGCCGCTCCAGCGCAACCAGAATATGCACCGCCACCACCAGCTAAGCCACGACTTCCTGCACGACACCGCCAAGCGCTGCCCGAAAATGTCTGGCCTATCTGCGACATCAGCTCGGACTACTGGGGCACGACACGTACGCGCGCCGTGTCCGTGGCCGGCGCTAGACGAGAGCGACTATCGGCCTCCGGCAAAAGCTGGAGCTGCCTGCGGCGGAAAACGAACATGACGAACCTCTATCTACCATTTCCCGACGGCAACGCCTCCGTGGCGCGCTGCTGGTGCGCCGCCTGATACCTGATGCGTTGGACGAACTGGCGGCTGCGTATGGACGCGCGGAAAACGTGAGCACTGGCGAGAGCCGACTGCTGCCGCACGCTGGACCGACCCGCAGCCACATCGAAAATCCGCCTGAACACCACCGCGCTGCTGGAAAACCGGCGGACGGCAGCACGTGGCCGTGGTGTTGCAAAGGCAAAACGACAGCGACCTTTACCGCGTCCCGCCCGCAAATGTGTTACATGCAGGCCACGCCGCGCTGGCACAGCGCATCGTGCCGCAAATGCCGCAAAACTCAGCGGGACTGCCATGCGGGAATCGCGCGCGAAAGTGCCGATGGTCTATATACCAAAAGTCGCCCTGAAAAACGCCCGCGCGTTCCAGAAACTCGGCGTGTACCACATTTGCGCCGAACCAGCTACTGTGCGAACTGTGGCTGGACTACCCCGTGAAAATGGGCGGCGCCACGCCCGCGCAAAACGCCCGACGAACCGATTGTGCTGCACGTGCGTCGCATCGCCACACCGCACAAGACTGGCAAAACCGCGCGACGATACCGTGCGGACGGCGAGGCGCTGGCGGCACAGGATGAAAACGCACTGCGCAGCGAGGAATTCTGATCGCAGCTGCGCGAACTGTTTGCGCTGGCCGGTGAAAATGCAGACGACATCGTGGCCGAAGCCTGACCATCAACCGCTGGGCGCACGGATACAGCTACGAACAGGTCGGGCTGTTCGACAGCGAAGCCGCCGAGCGCAGCACCACGCGCCAAATGCAGCGTGCGGTGGGCAACATCTTCGCGGCCAGCACAGCGACGTGGCCTGGCAGCCATATCTGCAACACGCCATGGAACGGGGCTGCGCGCGGCGGAAGAGGCGTTGAAGTAAAAGAAGATGTGCAGGCTGCTTTTGAAATCGAAAAAGCAGCCTGCAATCATGAACGGAAGAATCCGTTTTGCCAGCAATGCTTTTGTTTGCATCGGCAGTGCCTGCCATACCACGCTCCCCAAAGATTGGGATAATGCCAGAATCAGGGCCGAAGTGACTTCGGCTTAGGGAAAATAGGAAAAATTAGAGGGCGATAGATGGGAGGGGACCAGTAAATCCGGCGTAAGAATAGAGGGTGCCATATTCATCCAAGAAGAACGGGATATCCTATTTATGAAGAACCAAAATTGAATGGAATAATGATGATCAAGATAAAAATGTTTTTATGATGTATTCAAATCAGATGATTTATTTAGAAATTTTGTTTTGTAGATGATAAAGAAAACGAGATTATAGATATGAGCGAGTATATACGAATATATTTCCATTACCTTTGATAGCGATCTTTATTACAGGAAATAATTGATAAAGCATTTCGAATTATTGCAGTATAGAAGCCAACCTAACGAGATTGCAGTGATGGCGGTGGACAGCAATTTTTGCTCTGGAATTTTCATCATGATAAAGTCATATCATAATGAATTTGATGAAGAGGAGGGTTACCCTGTGCTCAGCTGCTCGTTGAAGATGTTTAAAACCGCCCTGACTGCGTGGAGTGCGTTTTTGCAGTTGCCCAGAAACATTCATACCGTTTTTGGAAACCGTGATTGAAGAAGAATAGGGCTTTCAGTCATTCAAAAAGCAGCCTGCACTTTTAAGATGCAGGCTGCTTTTTCATGATTTCAAACTTTGGTGGGTCGTGAGCGATTCGAACGCTCGACCAACGGATTAAAGTCCGCTGCTCTACCGACTGGAGCTCACGACCCAGCGCGCATTATAGGGCAATGCCGAATAAATGCCTCATTTAAAACAAATGGTCAGTCGCGTCGTTCGATTCGCGTGCAGGGCGCTGGCGTTCGCGTCTTGGCGGGTGCTTTCCGGCTTCAAGGGGCGCTCGGCGGCAGCGGTTGGTCGGTGCAATCACGCGTTCTTGGCGCGGCTGCGGGAAAGATTGGTCGGTTTCAGCTCAACGGCCTGTGTTTCCCACCGGTTCAACAGGTTTTTCAGCGGTGGCGGCCGGTTTGCGCGGTGTGTGGCGGCGCGGTGCGGTTTCCACGGGCTGCGGTGTTTCGTCTATCGCGTTTTTGCGCTTCGGAAGCAGCCTGCACCACCCGTGCAGGCGGCATTTGCGCAGCCGGGCGGGCGCCTTGTTGTGCGGTTTTGCCATTGGGCAGCATCAGCTCGGGGGTTGGATGCGGCGGCATTTTGGTCGCGCTGGTAGCTTGCGGCGGTGGTTTTCCGGCGTGCTGATGACCTGTTGGTACATCATGTACACGAGGCTGCCACGGCAAAATGTGCCCAAGCACAGCAGGGTCATGAGAATGTTGCCGAAGGTGATTTTTCCCCAAGGCGGCGGCTTTGAATCGGCGGTTTTGCGTTTAACATGAACATTTCGGAATCAGTTTATTGGACGGTGGTTTTCGCGGCAGGCTGCACTGGGGCAGGCTGCTGTGCGGTTGTCTGGGTTGGTAATCTTCAAACAGGGTAACGATTTGCTGCACGCCTGCGGTGGTGCGGACGCGCTCGACCACGGCGGCTTGCTGCTCTGGGGTCAGCATGCCCATCAGGTGGTGATGTTGTTGAGGTAACGCCCTTTGATATAGCCCTGCATACACGCCGGAACGTTAATCCGCGGCTGCGGACTTTGAGGTAATCCAAGTATCGCGGTTGATGTCGGATATAGTGCGTTGCACGGGCGATACGGTAATGTAGTTATCACGCGTTCTTGATTGGTTTCGGGCGCGCGGCCTGTTCGGCAAGGGCTTTGTCGTTTTCGTTGTCGGCCTGGCTCACCAGCAGGATTTTGCGGTTGTAGCTGATGATGGAGAGCGTGGTGTTGGATTGCGGATTGAGCTTGTTTAATCGCCGTCATCGCGTTGTTTTCACGCGCAGTTCCGCATGATTTGGTCGTCGGTTTGCGCGCCTGTGCTGCGGCGGTCGGCGATGGAGCTTGCCCCTGCGCCCAGCCCCAAAACACCCAATGCCAGACAGCCGTTCAGCGCGGCGGTCACCATGGATACCGGCAGGATTTTGAAGTGCGTCATGCGGGAATTATGTCTCTGTTGGGGAAAAGCGGCATTTTATCGTGTTTTATGCCAATCTGAAAGCCTTGCGCGCCAAAAAGCAGCCTGCACATGGCGGAAACAGATTTCCGTGTCAATGTGCGGGCTGCCTTTTAATCTTCCGAAAGCAGCCTGCGTTAAATTTCCGTGTGCGGGCTGCTTTCAGCCAATCGTTTGAACGGCGGTAGCCCTGCCAGCAGTTGCTGTCCGTAGCGTTGCGTTTGGATGCGGTTGTCCAAAATCGTGATACGGCCGTAATCCTGCTCGGTGCGGATTAAGCGCCCACCGCCTGCACCAGCTTGATGGCGGCTTCCGGCACGGTAATCTCCATAAACGGGTTGCCGCCGCGCTGCTTAATCCAGTTGCTCTGGGTTTTTCTCGATGGGGTTGTCGGGCATGAAGAACGGCAGCTTGGCAATGATGACGTGCACGCAGGCATTGCCCGGCAAATCCAAACCCTCGGCGAAAGCTGTCCAGCCCGAAAATAATGCTGGGGCCTGCCCGCGGCAATGGCATCGTGGTGCTGCTGCTGCAGCAGCCTGCTTTTTCGACTGTTCGCCCTGAATCAGCAGGCGGCGGCAGATGGGTGGCGGGCAGGCGCGGGCGACTTCCTGCATTTGTTTGCGCGAACTGAACAGCACCAGCGTGCCAATCGGTTCGCTGTCGCTAATCAGGCGCGGCAGCCATTCGGCGATTTTCCGCAGTGTGCGCGGCGCTGTCTTTCGGGCTGTGCCGACACGGGCGGCAGATAAAGCTCGCCCTGTGCGGTGAAATCGAGACGGGCTTTACGCAAGTGCCAGCGTGCTGGTTTCCGGCAGCCAGTTCAGCCCGTTTGGCGCAGCAGCAGGTTGAAATTGCCCAAACTTTTGCAAGGTGGCGGAAGTGAGGCACCACGCCCGCCGCACGCCGCCAAAAACGGTTGGCAAGCTGCTGCGCGCTGCTGATGGGGCTGGCGTGGAACTGCCAATCGGTTTTTGTTGTCGGTCAGGCGGCGGCTGATCCATTTTAGCCAGCAGCTCTTCCTGTTCGCTTTGGCGCGTGGCGGACATCAGCTGCCACGAAATCGGCGATTTCTTCGCCGCGTCCTAGACAAACCGAAATCCGCAGCGGTGCGGTCGTTGCACGCTGTTTGGTCTTTGTCGCGGCGGGCGGCGGAAGGGCGTCGCGCAGGCTGTAGCTCAAATGCTTCAACGGGCTTTTTGCGCGGAAATATGGCAGTTGTGCACCAGCGCGGTCAGCTCTGCAGAGATTTCGCCGTTGTCCCATAGCCAAACGCTTTCATGCGGGCGCTGTCGGCTTCTTGGAAACTGGGTTCGTCCTGCCGATGGAACTGCCATTCGTTCATGCAGTCGAGCAGGGCGGCAGCGGCTATCGTCCGCCAGGTTGGCCAATTCTGCTTTGTCGCACAACATGGCGATTTTTGGCGGTTTTGCGTGGGCAGTTTTCCAGCGTCCACATGGCTTGCAGCCAGGAATGTTCCCGCCGCCAGCTGGTTCAGGGCTTTTTGGAGAAGATGGTGCGCTTCGTCAATGCAGTAGAGACTGTGTTCCGGCGGCGGCAGGATGACACCGCCGCGTGCCGATATCGACCATCAGCAAATCGTGGTTGACACCACCACGTCCACCGTGTCAGCGTGTCGCGCGCAAGGAAGAACGGGCATTCGGGGCGGTTCGGGCAGGCGGATTTCAGGCAGCTGTGCGGGTCGTTGGCCACTTTTTCCACATGAATCGTCGATTTTTCCTACCATGTGTCGCGGTCGCCGTCGAATTGGCGGCGGGAGAAGCGGTCGGCCATTTGAGTGCAGCGTGTCGAGTTCTTCTTTTTCGGTTTGCTGTCCCACAGAGTGCGGGCTGCTCGAAACCCGTTAGGCTTTGCTGCGCGTGGGTTTGCGTGAGTTGGTAGAGTTTGTAGGGGCAGAGGTAGCGGCCGCGCCCTTTTGGCAAAATGGCAAGCTCAGCTCAAAGCCGCTTTTCCACCACGAACGGCAAATCGCGCACCACCAGCTGCTCTTGCAGGCAGCGGTGGCGCTGGACACAATCAGCCGTTTGCCGCGCGTTTGTGCCATGATGCCGCCGGCCAGCAGGTACGCTTCAGGCTTTTGCCCACGCCGGTGGTGACTTCAATCACGACAATGCTTTCGCCTTCGCGCTTTGGGGCTTCTTCGCCTTCTTTTTGCGTTTGGTGCGGGAAAAGGCATTGGCGATGGCGGCAATCATTTCGCGCTGCGCGGTGCGCGGAGCGGAAGTTCAGCGGGTTTTCGGAAAGGGCGCGGTAATGGTCGCGGATGGCGTTTTTCGAGTTCGGTGAGCATGGCGGATGGGGTGCAGGCTGCTTTTTGGGGAGGTTGTATCTGCAAAAAGCAGCCTGCACATCGAAATAGGTAGAAACAGGTGGGATTTTTGCAGGATGAGGGTGGCGTTAATCGATGGCGGTGTATTCGACGGCCAGGATTTCAATCGTTTCCGTGCCTTCCGGGCGTGTTCAGGGCGGACGATGTCGCCGTCGCGCGCGTGATGAGGGGCGCGTGCCAGCGGCGATTTCACGAAATTTTGCCTTTTGCCGAATCGATTTCGTCTTCGCCGACAATCGCGGACAACCTGTTCGCTGCCGTCCTCGCGTTCAATGTGACCGTGGCGGCGAAGAAGACTTGGTCGGTGGCTTCGCGCGTTTCAGGATCGACCACGCAGGCGTTGGCCAGCCGCTGGGTCAGGAAGCGGATGCGGCGGTCGATTTCGCGCATGCGGCGTTTGCCGTACAGATAATCGCCGTTTTCGCTGCGGTCGCCGTTGCCGGCGCCCAGTTCACTCACTTGCACGATGTCGGGGCGTTCTTTGTGGACGAGTTGGTAGAGTTCGTCTCTTGCAGGCGGCGGTGGCCGGCGGGGGTGAGTAATTTTCGTGTGTCGGTGCATGATGTGCCGTGAAATGTTTCGAAAATACAGTGGATTAAAATAAAAATGAGACAAGGCGGCGAGCCGCAAGGCGTACAAGTAGTACGTCAAGGCGAGCCAACGCCGTATCATTGCGTCTAATTCACTGCAAAAACGGATGAAGTGCAGGCTGCTTTTCCTGCCGACTGAAAAGCAGCCTGCGCGTGATGATGCTGAGGTTATGCGGCGGTTTTTTCGCGGTGCAGCGTGCGGCAGACGGAGAGCAGGGCGGTGAGCATGCTTTCGCCCAGCCGCAGCGAGCGTTGCCGTTCCAGCCGAAATCGTCGTCGGGCAGGTTGTCGTTGTCTTTAAACGGCATTTCCAGCGTAGTAGGCCAGGCAGTGGAAGGTGTTGCCGACATAATTGGTGGCCAGCGATAAATCGGCCTGGCCGGGCGCGTCTTTCGCATACCGTGCGTGTCTTGGAAATCGGGCGATGCAGCCTGCAATGCGGCTTTGAACTGCGTTTCAAGCTGTGCGGTGCGTTCGCTGTAATGGGGCACGCCTTCGGTGCCGGCCACGAAAATATAGGGAATGGATTCGTCGCCGTGGATGTCGAGGAAGATATCCACGCGGTTTCGTGCATTTTTCTCGCGCACGATAGACTTCCCGGGGCTGTGTTCGGGCGTGGGCGAGAGCCATTCGCGGTTCAGGTTCGCACCGGCGGCGATTGGTGCGCAGGTTGCCCAAAAACGCGCCGTCCGGGTTCATGTTGGGCACGAGGTAAAAGTGTGGCTTTGTCCAGCAGGCTGCGCGCGGTCGGGGTCTTGATAATCCAGCAGGCGCGACAAAGCCTTCCATAAACCATTCGGCCATGGTTTCGCCGGGGTGCTGGCGGGCGATGACCCAGATTTTCAAATCGCTGTCCACTTGGTTGCCGATGGTGAGCAGGTTGATGTCGCGCCCTTGCACGGTGCTGCCCAAATCGTCGATTTGGCACAGGCCGCTGCCTTGCGCTTCGCCCAGCAGGTTCAGGTGTTGTTCGTGCGAGTACGGCTCGAAATACGCGTAATAAATGCTGTTCGACAGCGGTGTGTGCGTGATGACGAGTTCGCCGTTTTTCATAATGCGTGGGCACGCGGAACCAGTTTTGGCGGTCGTATGAGGCCACGGCTTGATGGTTGTCAGCCAGGATAGGCGGATTCGTGTGCGTCTTCGATGTGCATGCGGCAGGGCGTGTGAGGCCGCGCCTTGCAGGCGGAAGTAAAACCATTGTTTGAAATGCGAGGCGTTATCGGGGCGCAGCGCGCAGGCGGATGATGTTCGGGATTGGCCAAATCGCGCACGATAATCGAGCCGGCATCAAATTGGGTGGAGATTTTCATGATTCTGTGTCTCTGTTGGCGGAAATACGCGTGCGTATTATAAGCGAATTAGGCGGGGTTTGGGTGCGGCACTTTTGGATGTGGGGCGGCACTGGCAGCCTGCAATGTGTCATTCATAAATAAAAATAATATTTGCGTTTATTTACAGGGTAAAGGATAATTTAACTTATTCATCATGGATTTTGGACGTATTTTATGTAGGTTGCATTGTTTATCACATTGCGCGAGAGGCATTGAGGCGGCGCTGATTGTCGGCATCGTGGCCGGGTTTTTGCGCCAGTCGGGTTCATTCTCATTTAATGCCGAAAGTGTGGCTGGGCGTGATTTTGGCCGCGCTGCTGTGCGTGGGCGCGGGTTGCGTCATTCACCGCACCACCGGCGAAATTCCGCAGAAGCAGCGGGAATTCGTGGTCGGCGCAGCTGGGCTTGGTGGTACGTGGGCATGCTGACCTATATGATTTTATGGATGCGAAAGCCGCCAAATCCATCAAAAAGCAGCCTGCAACAGTCGGTGCAAGCGCGCTGAACAAAGGCGGCGGGCAAGGCTGGGGCGCTGGTGTTGATGGCGTTTCTGGCCGTTATCCGCGAAGGTTTGGAAACCGTGTTTTTCCTGATTGCCGTGTTCGAGCAAAGTCCGAATCCGCGCATGCCCATCGGCGCGGTGGCGGGTTTTGGTGTTAGCCGTTATCATCGGTTTTTTTGGTGTACCAAGGCGGCGTCCGCATCAATTTGGGGCGGTTTTTCCGCATCACCGGCATTTTCCCGATTTTTGTTGCCGCCGGTTTTGTTTGCGGAGCGTTCCGCGCATTGCACGAGGCAGGCGTTTGGAATTTGTGGCAGGTCAATCCGCTGGACTGGCAGTCTTCCATGCCGCTGGACTGGTCGGGCACGCTGCATGAAGACAGCCCCATTGGGCGTGCTGCTCGGCGGCTTCTTCGGCTGACACAGACCACCCCGTCCTGTCGGATTTCATCCTGTATTTTGCCTATTTAATCCCCGTTTTGTTTTTATTCTTGCGCCAAGGCGGTAACAAGGCGCAAGCTTCCCGTTAATCATCCGATACAAAAGGAAATCATTTCGATGAAAACCATTGCATTAAGCACTATCGCCCTTTCCAGCATTGTTGGCGCTGACCGCCTGCCAGCCGCCTGCCGCAGACAAACCGGCCGCGCCTGAAAGCATCTGCTTCCGGTGCGGCATCGGTGCAGCCGCAGCATCAGGCGCGGCGGCAGGCGGAGCCGTGCAAATCGCCGTGAACGACAAAGCCTGCGAACCGATGGAACTGACCGTGCCGAGCGGACAAAGTGGAATTCCAAATCCAAAACAACAGCACGCGCAAACTGAATGGGAGATTTTTGGACGGCGTGATGGTGGTGGACGAACGTGAAAACATCGCCCCCGGCCTGCGCGACAAAAATGACGGTAACGCTGCTGCCGGGCGAATACTGCCATGACCTGCGGCCTTTTGAACAACCCGCACGGCAAACTGACCGTGACCGACAGCGGCTTTAAATCCGCAGGCGGCGAGGCGGATATGCTGAAACTGGCCGAGCCTTTGGCGGCATACAAAAATACGTTCAGGCGGAAGCTGCGGAACTGGTTCGCAAAACCAGCGAATTTGTGGCGGCAGTGAAAGCCGGCAAACAAGACGAGGCCAAAAGCCATGTTTCGCCGACGTGCGTTCGCATTACGAACGTATCGAGCCGATTGCCGAATTGTTTAACGAGCTCGACCCGGCCATCGATGCGCGCGAAGACGATTTCAAAAACGGCCCTGAAAGACGAACTGTTCACGGCTTCCACCGCTTGGAATACGCGCTGTGGGTTGAAAAATCGGTGGACAATGAGGTGCCGTATGCCGACCGTTTGAAAAGCCGACGTGGAAAAACTGAAAGCGGAAATCGACGTGCTGAACTTCCCGCCCAGCAAAGTGGTGGGCGGCGCGGCCGTGCTGGTTGAAGAAGTGGCCGGCAGCAAAATCAGCGGCGAGGAAGACCGCTACAGCCACACCGATTTGAGCGATTTCCAGCGCGAATATGGACGGCGCGCAGAAGATTGTCGATTGTTCCGTCCGCTGATTGCCGAGAAAAACAAAGGCGCTGCTGGACAAAATCGACACCAATATGAAGCAGGTGCATGAAGTGCTGGCGAAATACCGCGACGGCAAAGGCTTCCAAACTGCATGACAAGCTGAGCGAAACCGACCGCAAAGCCTTTGCAGGCGCCGATTAACGCGCTGGCGGAAGATTTGGCGAAACTGCGCGGCACGCTGGGCTGAACTGACGGTGAAAGCAGCCTGCGCACTCGGACGACGCAGCTGATTTTCCGAGTGCAGGCTGCTTTTCCTATTGCCCCGCCTGCACGGGACAACCCCAGATCCAATAAAGGAGAACACAATGAGCCATTCCCACGAATCCATCAACGCATCCCGCCGCGCGCTTTCATGCAGGCTGCCTCGTTATCAGGTGCGGCCGTTGCCGTCGAGTGCGCTGACGGCGTGCGGTAAAACCGGCGCATCCGACCCGAAAGCAGCCTGCATCTGCCGATAGCGGTGCCTGCGGCGAAGGGCACAGCAGCAAAAGTTATCCGTGCTACGGCACACACCAAGCCGGCATTGTCGAGGCCGCACCAAAGTTTCGGCATTACCTGCGCTTTCGGTTTGACCGCGCGCGACCGCTCGCAACTGGGCAACTATTTCCGCGTATTGACCGAGGCGCATTGAATTTCTCACGCAGGGCGGCGAACTGAAAGACGGCGACCGCAGCCTGCCGCCCGCCGGCAGCTGGCATTTGGGCAAAACCGTACCGCCCGACGGGCTTACCGTTACCGTAGTCCGTGGGCAGCAGCCTGTTCGACCAACGCTTCGGACTGGCGGCGCAGAAACCCAAAGCATTTGCAGGAAATGCGCGATTTCCCCAACGACAAATTGCAGAGCTGCCTGGTGCGACGGCGACGTCAGCATCAATTTTGTCGCCTTTTTCGCCCGAAACCCTGCCAAAAACGCCCTGCGCGACATCATCAAACACACCAGCGCATTTGCCGTGCCGCGCTGGAGCATTGACGGCTTTCTGCCCAAAACCGAGGCCCAATGCGCCGCGCGCGCAACCTGTTCGGCTTCCGCGACGGCACCGGCAATCCCCGATGTTTCCGACCCCAAAATCGCCGACCAAGTTTTGTGGACAGGCGTGGCCGAAAACAGCCGCGACGAGACCTGCGTGGACTAAAAACGGCAGCTACCAAGCCATCCGCCTGATTCGCCATTTTGTCGGAATTTTTGGGACAGGACGCCTTGCAGGAACAGGAAGCCATCTTCGGGCGCGACAAATATTCCGGCGCGCCGCTGGGCATGAAGAACGAACGCGACCAGCCCGATTACGCTAAAGACCCGGACGGCAAAGCCGTGCCCAAAGACAGCCACATGCGGCTGGCGAACCCGCGCGACGGCGAATTTATGAAAAACACCTGCTGTACCGCCGCCCGTTCGATTATTCGCGCGGACTGGCCGAAAAACGGGCAGTTGGACGTGGGGCTGGTGTTTATCTGCTATCAGGCCAATTTGACCGACGGCTTTTCATCTTCGTGCAAAACCTACTGAATCTGGAACCACTGGAAGAATACATCGCCCCTTCGGCGGCGGTTATTTCTTCACGCTGCCGGGTGTGCAAAGGCGGTTTTCTTTGGCACAAGAGCTGCTGAATATCGCCAGCGCGAATAAAACATGTAGCGCAGCCTGCACTTGGTTTCTTGAAGTGCAGGCTGCTTTTTATTGGTTTATTGGATTGATTTAAGAAGATAATTTGAAATGAAGCGGTATGGTGGTGCTGTCGTTTTCGCTCACTGATTGATGAACGTGTCCGAAGACGGGGATATAATGGAAGGTAGGAAGAAACATGCCAAAGGTGTTCTTCTGGGTGATCAAAAGGGATGGGGACTCAATATTCAATATCAGTTGCCACAAAGGCAATATTGATTGGTATTTGAAGAATGGATATTAAGATGATTGGGAGATTTTTGAATGACTAGAGTCTAGAATTAATCAGAGAAATTAGAATTTTCTACAAATACCGAAAATTGTTACTCTTTTGATAACATTAAAATGGGAGAATGTTTTTCTGTAGTAAAGGAAAAATGGAAGATCGTTAATTTATTATGACAGAACGTAATATTCAGGATGAATAGTTTTTGATTTGGAAACTGACGCTTATGATTTATCTATTTAAAACCATATGTCATGGATACGATATCCCATCAAATCAAACAATACTTCAAAGGATTGGCCGCTAACAATGGCTGACGGCTGATGATTTGTTTTATGACGGATCGAACCCAATGTTCCAAAAATGGCTTTTACCAATCAGATAAAGGAATTTTAAATGATGACAATGTCTATTTTACCATTTATTTCAAAGGGCATTATTGTTCAATATTCAAAAGGTTGTAGATTTAATTTCTTTTAAAAATTAGCGCGAATAATTTAATTAAAGATATTTATTCTTTTCTAAAAGAAAGTTAAAACGAGGAAAGCGGGATTATGTCAGTGCAATTTGCAGATTAGAGTGCATTTTCACTGAAAATCACCTGGATTTTAGGAGTTTGTGGTGGTGAAAACAATACCGATTGATTTGGCGCCATATGGGAGTATGTGTATTCGCTTTTGTTGAATAAATGCTGTTCCCGCACCACCGTTAATATTGATAACGTATCCCTAGCTGAAAGCAGCCTGCACATACTCTCACAAGGTGCAGGCTGCTTTGAATAATGATAGAAGTATTCTTCTTTTTATCGAGTTGGTATCGAATTTTGTGCATTCAGGCTGCCTGAAAATGGGAAAAACGTGACAAAGTCTCTCCACACTGCTTCACTGTGCAACATTTTAGATTTGAGCAAAAATTTCAAATATTCGTATTCGAATGCCAATTTTCCTTTGCAATCTATAATTTCCCGCTTCGTTATTTCAATGTTTCTATATACTCATCAATATCAGTGACACATTTTAATGTGATGTATTTGCATGTTTATTAAATTCTAAATTTACAATTTTAGTACCATTGACCAATATTTCATCATATATCTTCTTCTTTCCGGAAGCATAGATAAACAATAGGCACTTGTTGCTAACAACTTCTTTTTAAATCATCAATAAGAAATGTATTATTAAGCGAAAGATATCATTAAATTCATTTAATGACTGCTCAACTTCATTTTCTGTCCAAATTTTAGTGTTTTGATTACGTTGTTTCTGTCCTATTCTATCTGGTGTTGCTATTTTCAAATCCCATATTTATCTGTTTGAATTTGCTTTATGATGTTGGACGGATGCAGGGCGCGGTAACACGGTTGCAGCAAATCTGCCAGCATCACCAGCTGCTGCATACAATACTTGGCTTTGCGTGATCGCAGTCTGCTTTTTGGCGCAGGTTTTCCAAGCGGCTTTTGCAAATCTTTCCATTCGCGTTCAATTCTTCTCTCCTGCCACGAGGCAGCGTGCTGCAATATCCGTGCAGCTTGCTCTGCGGCGGGGTAAAACTGCGCCAGAAATTCTTGCGCCTGCGGCGTGTCCTGTTGGATTTTGTTGCGGTATGCGCCCAGCGCGGAAATGTAGCTGATGATGGAATAGCTGATTTTTCAGCAGCTGGAAGCCGTCGGCCAGGCGGCTGCCGTGTTTTCCGGCTCGCCCGACATATCGGACAAGGTGCTGGAGAGGGCGGCGGCTTTTGTCGTGGCTGACGCGGCGCGCCACGCGGTAGTGCACGTTGTCGCTGATGCCGTCGTGCAGCTCGTGCAGCTACGGCGGTCAGGTAGCCCGCGTTGCTGCTGATGGCGGCGGCCGCGGTTTTGTCCAGCGACAGGTATTTCCAGTCCGGCCACAGGAAATACACGGCGCAGCCTGCAATCAGGCAGCCGGAAAGCGTATCCAGCACGCGCGGAATGAAAAATCCGGTCACGTCCATGCCCATGATGGAAAAGCCCATAATAGCCTGAATGGTAATGAAAAAAGTGGAAAAAGCTGTGTTTGTTTAGCGTGCGGAAACAGGAAAAACAGGGTAACGCTGACGGCGGCAATGGCCAGCTCGGTTTCCAGATTCAGGTTGAAGGTGGGCAGGGCGGAGCCGACCAGCACGCCGGCCACGGTGCCCAAAATGCGCTGAATCAGGCGTTTTTTGGTGGCGGAATAGTTGGGCTGGCAAACAAAGACGGCGGTGAGCAAATCAGTAGCCCAAGCTTAAATCGTTGTCCTGAATGTGTTCTTTGGCGATGAGCTCAATCAGCAGGCAGCAGCTGGAGGCAATCAGCGCCATGCGCACGGCGTGGCGGAACACGGGGGAGTGCAGGCTGCTTTGGCTTTATCATGCTGCGCCATGCGCCTTTGAAGCCGCCGCTTTCTGCCGACTGGATGCGCGTGTTGTCGTTGTTTTCCAAATCTTCCAGCGTGGAGTTGCCCAAGTGCGCAAGCTACATGCTGACGTGGGTAATGTTGTCCAGCAGGCGCTGGATGCGGTAGGGGCGATGCTGTGCTCGCTGCTGTGTTGCGCGTAATAGGGCGAGCGATTGGTCGGCGGCCTGGGTGGCGCGTTCCAGCCTAGGGCGGGATTCGGTATTCGGTATTTTTGCGCAGGCATTCTGCAAATTCGCGGCGAGGCGCGGGCTTGCAGGCGCAGCAGGCGGCGCAGGCGGAAAATCAGGTCGCTGTGCTTCATCTGCTCGGCCAAAGGCTTGGTAATGCACGTGGCTGGAACTGATGCGTATCGTGAATGTCTTGCGCGGTGAAATAATAACGCAGCATTTTGGCGGTGCGCGGATGAGCGGTGCTGGCCGCGCATCCGGTAGAACAGGAGCGCTGCGGGTGTGGTTGAGATGCTTCGATGACGCGCGTGTTGCTCATGGCCAGCGCAGTTGCCGCTCTTCCAGATGTTCGACTTCGTCGGGGTCGAAAAATTCGGCTTTGGCGTCCAGATGGGCGGCCAGCGCGGTGTAGGAATTGGCCATGCTGTCCTGCACGGGGCGGTGCGGAAGAGGATGTGGGTGAGCAGGGCGGCACCGCTATACAACAGCGTGCCGCACAGAATCAGCAGGCGCTGTTCATATACAGCGGCGCCTTCGGGTCGTGCGTGAGCGTGGTATAGCACGGCAACGGCGAGCGTGCCGAAGGCGATGGTGCGGAAGCGCGTTCGGCGGCCCCAAAAAGGTGCAAACACGAGGCGAGCAGCGTGAAGGTGAGCGTTATCCCGATCGGATGCTGGAAGGTGAGCTGGACCGACAGCGAGGAGATGGTGAAGGCGACAATGGTAAAGCAGAGGTTTTTGAGTTTGCCGGTCAGCCCGTTGTCCAAATCCACCAAGCCGCCGGCGATGATGCCCAGAAACAGCGGCGAAAAATACGTGCTCCAGTGGTAGGCATACACAATGATGCAGCGCAATGCTGCCGCTGAGCAAAACGGGAAGGCTGTTGATGAATTTGGTGTTAATTGGCGGCGTTTTTCATGGTGCAGGCTGCTTTTGGTGTGTCAGGCAAAGGTGTTTTTCAATTCGCGCAGGGCAACGAACACAGCTTCATCGCTCGGCAATGCGCGGCCGCACAGGGCTTCAGCGCGTTGGCGGACTTAGGGCAGGTGCGCGCGCAAAACGGGTTGATGCGTTTTCGTGCGCCAAAGAAACGGGCAGGGTGGGGGTGCAGGCTGCTTTTTCGGCTGCGGCGGCAATATCAGGATTGTCCGGTTCGATGTATTGTGCGAAACGCAGGTTGGCGGCGGTGTATTCGTGCGCCGGATACAGTAGCGTGTCGTCCGCCAGCGTTTGGATGCGCTGGAAACTTTGAAACAGCCATTCGGCGCGGCTGTGTGGGAAAATGCGGCCGCAGCCTGCAGAAAAGAGCGTGTCGCCGCAAAAAGAAATGGCTGCGGCGGCCATCGTGCAACAGATAGCAGATGTGTTCGGCCGTGTGCCCCGCCGTGTGCCATGCTTCGGCGCGGAAGTTCTGCCAGTCCATCTGGCTGCCGTTCCGTACGATTTCATCAGCAAGGGCGATGTTGTCCGCACCGAGCACGCGGCAGTCGGGATAATGCCGTCGGAGTATCGGCAATGCCGCCGATGTGGTCGCCGTGCTGGTGGGTTACCCAAATCTGCGTGGGCGAAAGGTGGTGCGCGCGCGCAGATAGTCCAGCACAGGCTGTACTGCTTCGCCGGGTCGATGAGCAATGCGTGTCGGCCGTGTCGCACCAGCCAGACGTAATTATCGCTCAACGCGGGGATAGCGGTGATATCCAGCGTGTTCATACGGACTCCATCAGCCAGTGTTGCAGCGCCAGCGAAGGGTTTTGGCATCGCAGATGTCGCCCGATTGGATGGCTTGGCGGACTTGGTCGCGCGTCCAGAGTTCGGTTTCGACAAATTCGTCTTGGTCGGGGTGCAGGCTGCTTGTGGGTGCGATGTTCACGGCGCGGTACAGGTGGAGTATTTCGTCGCAGAAGCCGGGTGCGGAATAAAACGCGAAGATTTTTCCACGCGTTCCGGCGGTGTAAGGCGTTTCTTCGCCCAATTCGCGCAGGGCGCATTGTGCCGGGTCTTCGCCCGCGTCCAGTTTGCCGGCGGGGTTTCCAGCAGGGCGCGTCCTGCGGCGTGGCGCCATTGGCGTACCAGCACGACTTTGTCGTCGTCGGTCACGGCCAAAATGCAGGCTGCACCTGGATGGCGCACCACGATGCGCGCGTGTTCGTTGCCGTTGGGCAGGCGGATTTGGTCGCGGTCGATGCGCAGGAAGCTGTTGTGTTCGATGGGGGTGGTGCTGATGAGGGTTTCGGTCAATTCCGATAGTGTTTTCTCGGATGGGTTATTCGGTTTCGGTGCAGACGGCTCGGGCGGCACGCGGTCAATCCGCCAGTGTTGCGCCGCCCATGCCAGTAAGTCGCGCGGTTTGTCCACGTCGGGCGCATCGGGCAGCCCCAGATAATGCAGCACTTGGCGCAGCAGGGCTTCGCGGCGGTGCATATCCAGCGGTTCGGCACGGGTCTGCTTTGCTCCATTTCTGCCCGTGGCGGTTGGTGAGCAGGGGCAGGTGGGCATAATGCGGCGTGGGCAGGTGCAGGCTGCTTTTGCAGGCAATTTGGCGCGGCGTAGAAACCAGCAAATCCTGCCCGCGCACGATGTGGGTGATGCCTTGTTCGCCGTCGTCCACCACCACGGCAAGCTGGTAGGCCCAAAGCCGTCGGCGCGCAACAGCACGAAATCGCCGGATGTCCCTGCGCCAGATTTCTGCCCGTAAGCGCCGACAATCCGGTCGTGGAAGGCAACGGTTTCATCGGGCACGCGCATCCGCCATGCGGCGCGGTCGGCAAACGGCGAAAGTGCAGGCTGCTTTTTGCGGGCGCACGTTCCGCCGTACACAAACCCATCCGCACCCAAAACGTGCGGCGGCGTGCCAATCTTTGCGGCTGCAAGTGCAGGGATAGGCCCGACCCGCGCGCCACCGTCGTCCAATGCGGCGCGATACGCAGCGCGTGGCGGCGGCTCTGGTACACCACTCGCCGTCCCGATTCGAAACCGAACTGCTCCAATGTGTTCAGGATGGGGCCGGCTGCCCCGGGCATTTCGCGCGGCGGGTCGAGGTCTTCCATGCGCGCCATGCCATCGGCCGCCGTGGGCGCCGCGCATCGGCATACGAAGCGGCGGCGGTGAGCAGGGAGCCGATGCGCAGCAGGCCGGTGGGGCTGGGGGCAGAAACGTCCGACATAATTCATGCGCGAAATCCGGGGCGATGGTGGGGATTTGGGCGGTAAATTCGCGCTGCCGTGGTGCAGGCTGCTTTCAATGTGCAGGCTGGCCTGATGGTTGGCCAATGCGTGTGGCGATGGCCAACCCCAAAACCTGTTCCGCCGTTTTCGCGGCTGCGAGCCGGCATCGACACGGTAAAAGCGGTCGGTCAGATACAGCGTGGTGCTCGGCGGCGTATGCCTTTTGCCTTCGTCGCGCACGCTGAATTCGGCCAGCGGCATTTTTGTAGGGTTCGGATTGTCCACCTGCCGCAGGGTGATGTGGATGGCGCACGGTTCGGGATTGTGGCGCACCGCGTTAAACGCCAGATTGGACAATGCCTGATACAGCTCGCTTTCGCGCCCCGCCACCCAAATATCGGGCGCGATATCCGCCACCACCGTGTGCCGTCCGGCGGACAAGTGCCGCGTATCCTGCACGATTTGTTCTGGCCATGCGGCTCAAGTTGCAGGCTGCTTTCGGCGCGTTTTGCTGCTGCGGGTCTTCCAATGTGGTCAGCGTCATCAAATCGTCCACCAAATGGCGCATCCGCGCGCAGTCGTGCTGCATCAGGCGGATGAACTGCTGCTGCTGTTCGGGCGGCAGGTTCGGGTGTTCAGCCAGCGTTTCCAGAAAGCCGTGAATTACGGTCAGCGGCGTGCACGCAGTTCGTGCGATACATTGGCAACAAAAAGCCGTGCGCGAGGCTTGCAGTTGCTCGGCGCGGCTGATGTCTTCGCTGATGATGAGTTCGGTGTTGCGCAGTGAAAGCCGATGCGGATAAGGCGCAGGTGGCGCAACAGGCCGTTGTCCTGCCGCAGCGAAAAGCGCATTTCTGCGGCGAACCGTCGGAAGCAGCCTGCAGGCGCGGCAGTCAGGGTGTTGGATGTGTTTGTGCAGCGGGCTGCCCAGCACGTGTTCGGGTGAAAAGGAAAAATGTTGCGCCGCCAAATGGTTGAACCAGTCGATTTTCCCGTTTTGTTTAACAGGACGATGCCTTCGGGCATGGATTCTGCGGCGGACTGAAAACGCTGCACGGTGCGGTGCAGGCGGCGGCGTTTGCGGTGGTGCAGGCGTTCGCGTTGGATAATGCGGTAAAACAGCCGCCCCCACAAATCATGCAGCGGCGGCGGTGCAGGCTGCTCTTGGTCGATGCTGCGTTCCAGCGTCCCGCCGAACTGCGCCATGCGGTAAAATGCCCACAGCAGCCACGCGGTGCAGCCCAGCGCCCAAGCTACACGCGCGCCCTGCGTGCCGCCCCAGGCGTATGCCGCGCAGCAAAACAGGATGTGGAGCAGGCCGAAGGCGAAATGTGCAGGAAACAGCGGCGACATGGCAACCTCGGTTACGGCGCGGGCGCGGAGAAACGGTAAACGCCGCTGCCGCGCACGGTTTGGATGTAGTCGGAAAGCCCGGCGGATTCCAGCAGGCGGCGCAAACGCCCGATTTGCGTGTCCACCGTGCGCTCTTCAACGCAGCGCATCTTCGCCCCACACATGGTCGAGCAGCTGGCGGCGGCTGGAACACGCGTTCGGGGTGCGTCATCAAAGAGTGCAGCAATTTGAATCTCGCTGCTGCTGCATTCGATATTCGCCCCGTCCGCCGTGACGCGTTGGGTTTCCGGATTCAGTTGCAGCCTGCCTGCCGAACGCCACGCATTGCCCGTCGGCGCACGCCGCTGGCCGCGCATGAATACGCGCCACCAGTTCGCGCGGCGAAAAAGGTTTGGTCAGGTAATCGTCCGCGCCTGTGCAAAGCCCAGTTCTTTGTCCGCATCTTCGCTGCGTGCGGTGAGCAGGATAATCGGCAGGGGCGGCGGTGGCGGCTTGGCGGCGCAGTTCGGCAATCCACGACACGCCGTCGCAATCGGGCAGCATCGAGTCCAGCACCATCAAATCGGGCGGGCGGGCGCGCAGGATGTCGGAAGCAGCCTGCACGTTTGCGCGCAGCACACGTCAAAAGCCGGCTTGCAGGTTGAACGCAATCAGCGTCTGAATCGGCAGTTCGTCTTCCACCACCAAAATCCGGTGCTTTATCCATAAACCGGCGGCTCTCGCTTCCGGCCGCGTTTTAAAGCGTTTGTGCAGCCAATAATATTGTGCAGGCTGCTCGCGGACGCGTTCGGCAATAAAATCGTTCATGCGCTGGGTATCGGCTGCCCAGCATCATCGCTGAAATGCTGCCATTCGGGATAAAAGCGCAACACCACGCTCGCCGTCTTTCTGGCGCGTCGGAATGGCGAGGATGACTTTCGCGCCCGTCATTTTGGCAATGCGCGACAAACCCGTAATCGTGGACGGCCGGCACGCCCATAAAGTCGGCAAAAATCGAATCTTTCGCGCCGAAATCTTGGTCGGAGCAGATACAGGAATCGGGGCGGACTGGTGGCGGATCTGCTTGATAATCGCCCGCAAACCTTCGGTGCGCATCACCAGGAACACGTTGTTGTAACGGTGCCGTCCGTGCAGCACCTGCGCGTCAATGCCGCTTTTTTCTGCCGCGAATACACGCTGATGAGCGGCACGTCCTGATTGAGCGCATACACCGCCGCTTCAAACGCGGTGAAATGCGGATACAGCAAAATGACTTTGTCGCCGCGCTCAACGCATCGTCCAAAATATGCTTGTCCTGATAACGGACGCGGCGGTGCAGGGCTGCTTGCGCTGCCATACCAATAATGGCCGTCATTCCAGCACCAGCAGGCAGCATGTGGTAGAAATGTTCGTGCAGGATGCGGCGCCGTTGTGCCTCGTCAGCTCCGGAAAGCACAGTTGCAGGTTGCGCAGGCCGATTTTGCGGCGCGGCGCCGCAGCCAATAGCACAGCCAGCCGAGTATGCGCGCCAAAAAGCGGATAACGCCGTGCGGGCAGGCAGGCCAAAGGCGGAGAATCAAAAAGCGAATTTCATCATAAGGTTATTGGCAGGGAAAGATGGGGTGCCAACTGGTCGAAACTTTGGTTGAGAGTGGCCAGCAGGCTGCTTGGTCGGGCTGCTGGCGCAGGGGCTTCAGACGCGCGTCCTGATTTTGACGGCGCAGCTCTTCGGCATCTTCGCCCTGCTGCGCGAAAGCAGGCATCCACGCGGCGGTAGTACCGTTCGCATTCGGCCGGCAGCGGCGGCAGTTTGGCGATGTTCGGACGCGCTCAAAAGGCGTATCCAGCGGCATGGGCACGGTGTGCGCGTGCGGGAAACGCATTGCCGGGCGCGGGCAGCGGGTCGGGCGATGCGGCTTCGGACGCGCTGGTGTGCGGGATATCGGCCTGGCTGGCGGCATTGAGCACTTCGGCGGCAATATGCGGGTTGGCGGCGGCGCTGGCGGCAGGTGCGGAAGCCTGCGCCGGTTGGGAGGCCCCGGTCAGAATCGGAAGAGGGCGAACAAGCCGCCAAAAAGCAGGGCAAAGCAGCCTGCACTTGCCCGGGCGGCAGAGGTGGGAAATATCGTTCATGGTCAATGTCAGAACAGTTGGCGATCGGCGGCTTTTGCATTATCAGGGCGCGCATAAACGTTTCGCCAATCAAAAAGCTGTTCACGCCATGTTGCTGCATGAGGCGGATGTCGTCTTTGCTCGGTAATGCCGCTTTCGGTAATGCACCAGCGCATTGTCCGATAAATACGGCAGCAGGCGGATGGTTTGCTGCAAATCCACTTCGAACGTGCGAAATTTGCGGTTGTTCACGCCGCGCAAAGGCGTGGTGAGCGGCGCGCAGCGTTCGGCTTCGGCTTCGTCGTGCAGTTCCAGCAGAACCGCCATGTCCCAAATCGTGCGCCACCTGTTCCAAATGGCGCACTCTGCATCGTCCAGCGCGGCGGCAATCAGCAAAACGCATCCGCCCCCAGGCGCGCGCCTGATAGATTTGGTATTCGTCCAGCATGAAATCTCCGCAACACGGGCAGCGACACGGCTTCCCGCGCCTGGCGCAGATAATCGGGCGAGCCTTGAAATAGGGTTCGTCCGTCAGCATCGAACAGGCAGGCCGCGCCGGCGTTTTTCATAGGCAACGGCATGGGCGGTGGGCTGGAAATCTGCGCGAATCAGGCCTTTGAAGGGCTGGCTTTTTGATTTCGGCAATGATGGCCGGCTGGTTTTGCGCATGCTTGCGGCGCAGTGCGGCAACGAAATCGCGCACCGGCAGGGCTTGTCGCGCCAGCTTTTGCATGTGCGCCAAATCCACGGCGGCTTTTTGCGCGGCGATTTCTTCGCGTTTGGTGGCAAGGATTTTCCGAAGGATGTCGGTCATGGCGGGCTTTCTAAATGTGCAGGCTGCTTTTTGAATTCACGAAAGCAGCCTGCACCCAACTCAAAAACTAACAAATTACTCGATACTGAAACCTTTCAGATACTGTACGCGCTCGCGTGTCAGGCGTGGTGTCGCACTGCATCCGCAGATATTGGCTTTCCACCGCAGATTGCCTTTGGCGGCCGCGTTGCCGCACGATGTGGCTTTAGCGGCGCTTCCCAGTCGCGCTGCTCGTCCACCAGGTCTTGCTGGATGGTCGGGTCGATGTTGCGCCATGCGCTGCGGATTGAATCGTTCGCCTGATTGTGCGCGTCAATCGCATCGTTCAAATCTTGGCGGCTGATGCGCGATTTGCTGTTGCCGCTAGTCGGGCGGTGTGAGTTTTTGCGGCGCGGCAGGCGGCGTATCGCTCATCGCTGCTGTTTTTCGTCCGTATTTTTCGCTGATGGTGGGCACTTTAGTCGGCTCTGCGCTCTGCCGCAGGTTCGGACGCGGCCTCGGGTTTGGGCGGATTCAGCACCAGTTCTCAGCGCTTGGTCGCGCGACGAGGTTTTGCCGTCAATCTCCAGTCTGCCTCTTCACGAAAGCCGGCAGCAGCACGTCGGTCAGAATCTGCGCCACTTTGGGGACAAGCTTTGGCTTGTTGCCGCGAATATTGTCGCCGTTGGCCGTGAAAGTTGAACGGGATTGTCAGCGTTTCGCCGTTAAACTGGATATTGCTGCCGACCAGTTTTTGACGCAATGCTGTCGGCCGGTTTGCCGCTTTGCAGCAGCGGTGCGTAATGTTCGGCCTGTTCGCAGCAGGGGTTTTGGGAATGCTGATGCTGATTTTGGCTTGACAGCGCGGAAGCCGTTGCGCCCCGGATTCGGTCAGGCTGATGCCGATTTGTTTGTCCAAATCCGCCAGTTTCTGCGCGTCGATGTATTCGCCGTTGCCGCTTCTCAGGGCTTGCTGTGCCGTGGCAGCGCGCTTGTTTGAATTGGGTTTGTATGGCGGCGGTGGTGTAGGCCGGGTTTTGGCACGCGGCGGCAGTGGCTGCGGGATGCGGCAGAAGCGGCTGCGTTGTCGTTTTTGTCGGAATGCGAGCAGGCGGCCAGCGCGAAAGCTGCCGATAACGGCCAGAAGAAACAAGTGTTTTTCATATTTAAGGTGTTTTGGGAACAGTCAAAAGAGTGCTTATCATAGCAGAAAAACTCGGGCGCGGGTATAGCCGAATCTCTGCGCCGGCGTTATCGCCAAGACGAGAAAAAACTGCGAGCAGCGGCGAGGCGATATTGGTGATGAAGCCGAAGCTGATGGCAATCCGGGACGATGCGGATGCCGCCCGAATGTTGGAGCACGGGCAGGGTGAAATCCATGCTGGATTTGCCCCGCCCGCACCACGGCGGCACTGGGCGAGCGGCGCATGAGCAGCGGAATGGTTACGAGGGCGAAAAATTCGCGGCACAGAATCGTTCAGCAGACGATACCGCCCCAGTGGCGCCATAGGCCTGCGTCGCATGACGATGCCGGAGAGCGAATACCAGCTGCAGTCCGAACACGTGCCATGCCTTGCATTAAGGAAACGTCAGGCAGCAGCAGGGCGAAAAAGCAGCCTGCACACAGACAGGACAGGATGAACAGGACGGCAATCTGGATGCCTCGCGGATTGAGCAGGATGGCGCGAGGGTACTGCCGTTACGCGCGCTGCAGAGCCTACCACCAGCGCGAGCAGCATCAGCACGTATGTGCTCCATTGCGTGGGCGGCAGATAATGTTTTGGGCAGCGCAATGCCGTAGTAAATGCCCGCAACCACAATCAGGAGCTGCTTTGAAAGCTGCCGCTTGTGCCCGGAAGCGGTGCAGGCTGCTGGCGGCGCCAACGGGAAAAGGCAGCCTGCGGTCGAACAGCATCAACACTGCAAGGTTGCAGCCATGGTCAGCGCGAACAGCAGCAGGCTGTAGAACAGGATATCGTCCAGTTGCGCAGCCAGGTTGTCCGCGCGACAGCCCGATGCCGATGAGCCACAAAACGGCATACACCAGAGCCGTCCAGCGCCTTATCCAGCAGGCGCGAGGCGGTTTTGGCGAGCGTATGGCAGCCCAGCAGCATGGGCGATAAAATCATGGCACGGACGAGCAGGGTTTTCCATAGTCAATGCACGCACGGCAAAGAGCGCGGTAAAACCCCGATTCTGCCACGGCGGCGCGTGGTTTCAAGCAGCCTGCACCGGCGCAAAGGTGCAGACTGCTTTTGTCGGTTTACAGGTTTGCATTTGCCGCAAATTGCGTTAAAATCGCGCATTCCATTTCTGCGGTAAATGATCATGATAAAATTTATTTTCGTAACCGGCGGCGTTGTCTCCTCGCTTGGTAAAGGCATCGCCGCCGCTTCCATTGCCGCCATCCTCGAATCGCGCGGTCTGAACGTTACCATGCTCAAGACTCGACCCGTATATCAACGTGGATCCCGGCACGATGAGCCCCGTTCCAGCACGGCGAGGTGTTTCGTGACCGACGACGGCGCGGAAACCGACTTTGGATTTGCGAGCGTACGAACGCTTCATCAACGCCACGCATGACCGCGCAAAAACAGTTTTCAGCGCGGGCAGGGTGTATGAAAACGTGATTGCCAAAAGAGCGGCGCGGCGACTACCTGGGCGGCACGGTGCAGGTGATTCCGCACATTACCGACGAAATCAAACGCCGCATTCACGAAGGCGCGGCGGGTTACGACGTGGCGATTGTGGAAATCGGCGGCACGGTGGGCGACATCGAATCGCTGCCGTTTTCTGGAAGCCATCCGCCAAATGCGCAGCCAGCTCGGACGCACCAACACCTGTTCGCCCACTTTGAGCTATATGTCTCTACATTGCCGCGGCGGGCGAAATCAAAACCAAGCCCACGCAGCACCCGGTGAAGAAATGCTGAGCATCGGCCTGCAACCCGATGTTTTGATTTGCCGCATGGACAGGCATCCTGCCGGAAGACGAACGCCGCAAAAATCGCCCTGTTCTGCAACGTGGAAGGCGCGCCATCGTGGGCAGCTACGATGTGGGCAGCATTTACAGAATGCCCCGAATGCTGCACAAGCAAGGTATCGACGCGATTATCTGCGAGCAGCTGCAGCTGAACGTGAAGCAGGCCGACAACCGAGTGGAAAAATCGTCCATGCGATTCGAGCACCAGAAGCACATCGCCAGAATTGCGCATGGTGGGCAAATATGTCGATTTGACCGAGTCTTTACAAATCGCTCACCGAAGCGCTGAAACATGCGGGCATCCACACGCAGACCGATGTGCGCATCTACCTATATCGACAGCGAAAAACATCGAAAAAGACGGTGCAGGCTGCCTGAAAGAACTTTGATGCGGTCGCTGGTGCCCGGCGGCTTCGGTTCGCGCGGCGTGGAAGGCAAAATCAAGGCGGCGCAGTTTGCCCGCGAAAACAGCATTCCCTATTTGGGCATTTGCCTGGGCATGCAGATTGCGCTGATCAGATACGCGCCGCCATGTGGCGGGCTGGAAGGCGCGAATTCCACCGAGTTCGATTTGAAAATCGCCGCTATCCCCGTGGTGGCCCTGATTGACGAATGGCAGACCGGACGACGGCGCGTGGAAAACGCGCGACGAAAATGCCGATTTGGGCGGCACCATGCGGCTGGGCGCGCAGGAAGTGGAACTGAAACCCGGCAGCCTCGCCGCCAAAATCTACGGCGCAACCAATCTCGCAGAACGCCACCGCCACCGTTACGAAGTGAACAACCATTACGTGCCGCAGCTTGAAGCGGCCGGCCTGGTCATTGGCGGCGTGTCGTCGAGGACGCGAACGAGCTGGTGGAAACGGTTGAAATTCGAACCACCGTGGTTCTTCGCCTGCCAGTTCCATCCGGAATTCACGTCGAATCCGCGCAGAGGGCACAAAATTGTTTTGAAGCGTTTGTGAAAGCGGCGCTGGCGCACAAACAGTAATTTGGATATTAGAAAAAGCAGCCTGCACTTTAAGTTTTTAGAGTGCAGGCTGCTGGTTCTGAGATAACTCATTTGATTTTATAGTGGATTAAAATAAAATGAGACAGAGGCGGCGAGCCGCAAGGCGTACAAATAGTACGTCAAGGCGGAGCCAACGCCATAATCATTACAATTTTAATCGACTATATCATGCCGCCGAATGCGCGCGCAGCTTTTGTGGCCAAAAACACCATCAGCCCGCCCAGCAGCAGCGCGCTGCCCATCGCCAGATGGATGCCGTCCAGCATCGCCTGCTGCGGCGTGGCGGCGGAGATAATTTTTCGCCGATTTGGGTGGTGCCGACAAAAACGCGCGCCCACCGCACCTGCAATCGGGTTCAGCGTGGTGATGGCGGCACCGTGCGCATTCAGGCGTTTGGGCAGCGCGCATTCAGTCCGTGCGTTTTCGCCGGCAATCGCGGCGAGACGCACACCGCCATCAAAGCAAACATGGCTGATAAAACAACGGTTTGCGTATCCGTGCGCAAAAATACCACAAGATGGCCAGCGCACCCACCATCAGGCACGAAGCCGGCAGCACGACAAAAACGCCCGCCTTTTTGATCCAACAGCCTGCCGAACAGCGGCGCGGCAACGGCTTTGGGCAATGCTGGCGCAGCATCGGAATCAGCCCCGTTGCCGTGCGCCGGTGAGCATGGGAACTCTGCTGGTGTACATGGGCATGAGCAGTTCCAAGCCCAAAAACAGGAACGAGGCGGCGGACAGAATCATTCGCTGTAACGGAATTGGGCGTATTGGAACGCGCGCGAGTTCAAAAAGCGGCGTGGCGATGTGGAACTGGCGGCGGACAAAACCAGGCGGTCAGCCCCAGCGATGTGCGCAGCAGGGCGGCGAATGCAGGCAGCGGCATCGTGGCGAAATTGCCGCACGCATACACCAGCATGCCCAGTCCGAGCACGGACAATGCAGCCGACAAAACATCGATTTTCGGGCGCGTAACGGTGGTTAAAGTTCACGTTCAAGAATTTCATCACCAGCAGCATGGCGGCCAGCATGAACGGGATGGTGAGGCCGAACAGGAAACGCCAGTGGTGTGGTCGATGATAATGCCCGACAGCGTGGGTCCCAGCGCGGGGGCGACGGTAAACATCGATGGTAATCACGCCCATGGCCGTGCCGCGTTTTTGCGGCGGGATAAATCGCCATAATGCCGTTGAACAGCAGCGGGACGAAGAACGCGGCTCGACACCGCCTGCACCATGCGCCCCGCAATCAGCAGCGGAAACACGGGCGCAAACGCGCAAATCAGCGAGCCCAGCAGGAAGGTGGCCTGCGTGAGCAGCAGCATTTTTGGTGTCCAACCATTGAATCAGGTTGGCGGTGATAGGGGTGAACGCGCCCATCACCAGCAGAAAGCCCGTGGTCAGCCACTGCACGGTGGTTTTGTCCACGCCGAAAATCCTTCATGATGGGCGTGAGCGCGACATTGAGCAGCGTGTCGTTCAAATAGCCGAAAATGCGCCGATAAACAGGGGTGGCGATAATGGTTTTGGTGGGGGAACTTCGGGTTGTCGGAGAAATATTCGTGTTGAGTGTCGGTGGATTCGGTGGCGTGTGCTATGCATAATTATTGACGATAAAACAATAAACATACCATATTATTATAACGTGCAGGCTGCTTTTTGAGTCAAACTCTAAAAAGCAGGCTGCACGTTTCATTTAAAGAGATAAGGCGGGCGGGTTTAATTGCCGTTGCGGCGTTGGCTGGCTGCCTTGCCGCTTGCTTCCACATTGCACACCACGTCAGCCGCCACTTTGGACACGCCGCGCAGAGCGGTTGAACAGCACGGGCGTGCCTTTGGGTATTGGCTGCGGATTGGCTTCGCGCACGGTTTTGTTGGCGCATTGCACGGTGTAGAACTTGGTGGAACGATCGCCGTTGCGCAGATATTCGGCCAATGTTTTGCCCCGGAACCACGGCAAATCCTGGCACACCTCGGAATACGCTGACCACATGAATGGACGCGATTTTTCCTTCGCGCGCGCCGCCATCGATGAAGATATAGGGTTTGGTCGGCACTTCGGCCGCGTACCGTACAGCGGATAGCCGTCAATGCTTTCCAGCGATTGTAAATCGGCAAAGCTTGGGTCTTTTGGCGAATGCCGCGGGTGCCAATACGGCCAATGCGAGCAGTAACAGGTCATTACGTTTCCTTTTTAGGGTTGGAATGCCGCTTATGAACGGCAGGGGTTGCACGGCAATGCCGCATTGCGCATCAGCTCCGCTTTCGTTGGGGCATGGGTTGCCTTACACGGAAAAGCCAGCCGATTTGCGGTAATCTTCGCGCAGCAGGGCGCGGTTTGTTGGAAGCTGAACATGCCGGATGTCCCGACAGGTTTAAGGGGCGTATCGCCTGATGGTGATTTTCTCACATCGCAGCCTTTGCGCTGGAATAATGGGTTTCGCGGGTATATTCCACGATGGCAATGTTGGGGCGACGGGCGCTTTCATGGAAACCTCGACCAGATAGGTTTCGCTTTTGCCATCGCGTCATCATCATACAGTCTTTTGTTGCGGTGGGGAGGTTGCAGGCAGCCTGCACATCGGCAAAATGCCAGATTTCATTTCGTCATTGTACACGGCTGCCGAATGTGCGCCAAATCTCGGCGCGTGCGCCACTGCAGGCATTTCATGCGCCGAATTTAGGGTTTAGGGATTGCTCGGTTTTGAGCAGTCGGTTGGGCAGGCTGCTTTTGGGATACTGCCGTATGCCCGTTTTCATTTCGTTTGAAACAGCCGGCTGCAATTTGATTGACGGCGATTTTGCAGTTGTGCCGCCTCATCCGCCGTCCAGGCTTTTCATCGCTGCTGATGGTCTGCCCGTAAAACAAAAATCACATTTGAAGCGGAAGGATTTTTTGGTACGGGCAGGAACACAAAGCAGAAAATATCGGCTTCGGGCGCGAAAACCCGTTCCAGAAACAACGAAGTCGGGCGCATTTTGGAGCGCGGCGGCAAGGGCAAGGCAACGTTCGGCATCGTCGCCCGCAAGTTTGCAACAAAACAGGTCGTGCATTTTTGTTCGTATCTGTGCAGGCTGCCTGAAACATCGGCGGCTTTTTCTCGCCGTTTCGCAAAAGCACACCGGAACGCCCGGCGCGTTTGCTGTTCCGTTTCATTGGCGTGTGGCGGTGACGACGATTTCGTCTGTGCAGGGTGCAGGCTGCTTTTTCAGACGGCCTGAAAAAGCAGCCTGCACCCCGTCGGTTCTTTCATCGACTGCACCGGCGCGGGAATCCGTCCGCCGACGGTTCACGAACACTTCGCAGCTGCCTTCCTTCACGGGCATAATCGGCGCGTAGCCCAGCAGGCCAGCCGAAATCACGCTTTCGCCCACGCCTTTGCCGGTAACGGGAATAATGCGCACGGCGGTGGTTTTGCTGTTAATCATGCCGATGGCGGCTTCGTCGGCGATGATGCCGGCAATCGTGGCGGCGGATGTGTCGCCCGGCACGAGCCACCATGTCCAGCCCCACGGAGCACACCAGCGGTCATGGCTTTCCAAACTTGTCCAGCGTCAGGATGCCGCTTTCCGCCGCCGCAATCATGCCTTCGTCTTCCGACACGGGGATGAACGGCGCCGCTCAGCCCGCCCACGGCGGACGACGCCATCATGCCGCCTTTTTCACCGCGTCGTCTCAACAGCGCGAGTGCGGCGGTCGTGCCGTGCGATGCCGCAGACGGTCAGGCCCATGGCTTCCAAAATGCGCGACGGAATCGCCGACGGCGGGCGTGGGCGCGAGCGACAAATCAAAATGCCGAACAGGATGCCCAGCATTTTCGCCGCTTCCTGCCCGATGAGTTCGCCCACGCGTGATTTTGAAACGGCGGTTTTCTTCACGATTTCGGCGATTTCGGTCAGGTCTTTGGCTGTCGCAGTCTTTTCAAGGCAGCCTGCACCACGCCGGGGCCGGACACGCCCGCACGTTGATGACCGCGTCCGCTTCGCCGAGCTGTGGAACGCGCCCGCCATGAACGGGTTGTCTTCCACCGCGTTGCAGAACACGACGATTTTGGCGCAGCCGAAGCCTTCGGGCGTGATGTCGGCGGTGCGTTTTATCGTGTCGGCGGCGAGTTTCACCGCGTCCATGTTGATGTCGCGCGCGCTGCTGCCGATGTTGATGGAGCTGCATACGATGTCGGTGGTTTTTCGTAGCTTCGGGAATGCATGTTAATCAGCACGCGGTCGGCGGGCGACATGCCTTTTTGCACCAACGCGGAAAAGCCGCCGATAAACGACACGCCGATGGCTTTGCCGCCTTGTCCAGCGTTTGCGCGATGGAAACATAGCTCTCGCGCCCGTGGCCGCCGCGATTTGGGCGATGGGCGTTACGGAAATGCGCTGGTTGCACAATCGGCACGCCGTATTTGGCGGACAAATGCCGCGCCGTCTGCACCCAGGTCTTTTGCCGATGCGGGTGATTTTGTTGTAGATGTTTTGGTTCAGCGTGTCGATGTCCGGCGAGAAATGCAGTCGTGCAGGTCGATGCCGATGGTGATGGTGCGCACGTCGAAAGTTTTGGTCGGACACCATGCGGATGGTTTCGAGGATTTCGTTGGAATGGATTTGGGACATTTTGGGGTTTCCTTGTCATATATTTGTTGGTTGTCGGGGTGCAGGCTGCTTTGTATGCAGCGCCTTATTCAAATTCGGTAATGCTCCATTTTTCAATAGACGGTAAGCTGGTCAATAGTTTCAGCGGGATATAAAAATGGTAGTCAGCCAAATAGTATCCGTGAGCCCGAGCCAATTGGAGTTCTCGGAGCCACTGCAGCGGATTTCGCTTTGCCGATCCCTGGATATTTTTGTGCAGGGTGCGGGCAGGGATTTCGCGCTTGATGGCGCACGAATACCGAATGTAGTTTTGGTTTTCGTCCGATGCGGGTTGAGCCATATCGTTTTGCTTGCTGCGTTCGCTTATGGTGGTCTTGGTACTGCTTCTATAGCCGAATTGAGTGCCTGCCGGTGCGGTCTGCCACAAGGTGTCTTGCGAATATCCTTTTAATTTACGGCGAAATACCCATTGGGGATCAGAATATTCGATATCCAGTATCCTCCCACAAACCTAAAACCCAACGAAGCGCGTTCGCTTTCTCCATCGTTCAGGCGGATGAGAAAAATATTGGGGTGTCGGTGGGGCGGATAATCAGGGTCTTGCTTTATGGCTTTTCCGAGATCCACCGAACAGGGCAATTTTGCCGACCGTCCGTTTGGGCGGCTCAATCTGATACGGCGTAACCAAACGGCGGAGATCGTCGTCCAACTGCGGCATTGCGGCATTATCCTGCGCCCACGAAGGCAACGCGGCGGAAAGCAGAATGATGGAAATGATGTGTTTTCATGGTTGACTTTCGTGGCACAGAATGTATATTTCAGGCAGCCTGCATCAATGCCGGCGGCAGCAAACGCGGAATCCGTGGCGCGAGTGACGATCACCACCGCGATCAGGTTGCGGGCGAAGGTTGCCATGCCGCCAAAACGCCGTGCTTTTTGCGGCCGTCCGCCTGCAGTGAACTTCTGTCTGCCTGTTTGGCCAGCGTGGCGAAGAAGTCGGGCGTGAGCAAGGCTCGCACCATGTTCCCGATACGGCGGCAAAACGGGTTTTTGCCGTGCCAGCACGCCGACAATGCCGCCGAAAAATAGCCGCCGTGGTGTCGGTGTCGCCGCCTTGGCGTATCAGGGCTGTCAAGCCTTCGGCCCGGCGGTATCGCGGTATGCCTGCCATGTTGGAATACGGCGGGGACGGTGTGGGTACATATAGCCCGTGATGCCGCGTTTGGGGTCGGGGGCGTAGGTTTGCAGGCCGTCTGAAAATTCGTTGTCGCCGATTTGCTGCAATATGGCGGCGGTGATGGCTAGTTGTCCAGTCGGGATGGCGGGTTTCGTACCATCGCGAGCAGGGCGACGGCAAGTGCGCCGCGATAGGCTTTCGGGTCGGTGTGGGTCAGTTCGGTGCTGATTTTGACCAGCCTGCACAGCTCGTCCAAATCGTTGCACAGCACGCCCAACACGGGTGCGCGCATGGCGGGGCCGTTGCCTGCCGAATATACGCCCGTGCGCCCCAGTCCCAGCCACATTTTCAAGCAGCTTCGCAGCGTTGCCAAACCGATTCCGGCGGGCAGGCGGGCAAACCACTATTTTCAGACGGCCGCGCAGGGCTGCGGCGGGAGACGGGTCGCCCGCGCCATCTATCCATGCTTGGGCGGCCATCACGGCGTGTTCGGTGTCGTCCGAAACCATGCCGCCGTGCAGCAGGGGTATCAGGGCGTATCGGCACGGCACGAAGCGTTTGCCGATACGGCGCGGGAAAGCCCTTCGTAGGGCGTCCGTAGGCATCGCCCGCCGCCGTGCCGAGCAGGTCTGCCTGAAAGCGGATAGGTCATGCAGTGTTTCTCCCGTTTTTACGGCTTATTTTGGGGTGCAGGCTGCTTTTCTCCTGCCAGCCGCCGCAACACCAGCCGTTTGACAAGCACAAACATGGGAAACGACAGCAAAAACGCTAAAAATCTGTGTCCCACGCTCACACTTTGAACGACACAGGAATCACTTTATTGTCGGCGGTAATTCGGTAGCGCGCAGTCGCAAAAGCATTGGCATCCAACCGGTTGCTGGCGTAAAAACAGCTCGAACGTGTCGGGCGGCGGCGCGGGTCAGTTGCAGGTAGATGCCTCGCGGTCGCGCAACACGGTGTCTTCGCGCACCAGGTTTCGCTGCTTTTTCCATTAATTCAGCGGTTGGGCTTGATTTCGCCCTGCGCGTTGCGGACGGCCACGGCAAACATCGCTGATTTCATCGCCTTCGGCATACTGTTGTGCCGGTCGGTTGGGTATACCCCAGGCCAGCGCCATAAAAATGGCCAACCACGGGGCGGAATGCGGGACAAGGCGAACAGCCGTCGGTGCACAGGGCATGATGCGAGTTCCTTTTTCAGGTCTGCCTAAATGTGCGGCTACTCACGTTGCGTCGTCCGATGTTGCAGATTGCTTACGCGTTGCGCAGCACATCCCTTTGTTTTTCATAAATATGGATATAGTCGGATTTTGCCTGTGCCACCGTCATACGGTGGATTTCGACAAACGGAAGTCGTCGTTGCGGCTGTTGTGGCGGTAAAGCGGTTTTCGGCGGGGCGCGTTCACCGTATTGGCGGAAAAATTCCGGCAAATCATCAATATAATTGAAAGCCTTTCCAAATCCGCCGTATTGCGCTTTATGCTCGCTGTTCGGATTGATGGAAAAATAACGGCCTGCGCGCGACTCTCTTTGTTTCGCGCCGTCCGTGCGCCAGTGTGCCGCTGCCGATGCTGACGGCGCTTTTGCGGGCGCATGTCTCGCATTTCGTTTTTCAACACGTTTGGCCGTGGCGGCATCCAACGTGCGTTTGCCCGTCATAACCTTTTTCCATTTCAATTCACCTTGTCCGTATAATCCGGCTCGTTCGGATTCAGTTCAGAAACATGATGGCGTGGATATCCGGCACGGGATTGATTTGCCACCGCTGTTCCAATTCTTTCAGGCTGTATGCAAACAGGCAGAGCTGTCCAGATTTTCCGTAATTTGGCGCATCAAATCTTCCATATCGGCAGCGGGATGGAAGCTGGCACATTTCCCATTTGGCGCAAACGGTTTGCACTTTGCGGTCAGGAAGGGCGATGGGTGCAGGCTGCTTTGTTGCGGTATCGTTTTTCGTCGAAGCCGGCGGTGGCGATGCGGCAGCGCCGTTGCTTTCTTCTCGTGCGAACAGCCAAGCAGAAGCGCAAACGCGGCAGACGATATACCGAGCATGCCCCATTTCATTATTTTCATACTGATTCCTTTGTTTTTCAACACATTCAAAGCAGCCTGCACTTTGAACACCCGTGTGCAGGCTGCTTTTTCAGATTCGGTGCATCGCGTTAAAAGATTTCTTCGTTCTGAATGCGGATTTCCAAAGCCAGTTTTTGCTCTTTTGGCGAACAGCTCGGCCAGTTCGGTCGGTGTCTTTGCGTGCATTTGGCGGTATCGACCAAACAATCATAGCGAAAGTGACCCGCCCATCAGCCGCTGGCTGATATTCAGGATGTTGATTTGGTGTTCGGCCAAAATTTTTGGATACGTCGAAAACGATGCCGACGCGGTCTTTGCCGATAACGGAGATAACGGATTGGGTCATTCGGTGTCCCTTTCGGGCGGATAAAAACGAGGAGTGCAGTTCAGCGGGCGCGAATCGCCACTCATTCAGCGGCTGTTACTTGGAATGATGCGGATTTCCCTGCCGCGCAAACCGACAGGCACGTCCAAAAACAGTTCCAGCAATCGTTCAGGAAACGCCTCGCCCAATTCCGGTGGGCGCAGCACGTCGGGCGCGTGGTCCAGCAGGCCTTTTTGCCGCGCTTGCCGTCACTGGGTCTCGATCTGGGCCAGGGAATGCCGGTGCGTCTCGGCAAACAGCGCGCGGCCGGCACGCCGCCGGTCAGGCGCAGCAGGGCGTTCATCATAAATCAAACGGCAAATCGTTTGGGGCGACGGTTTTGCGGTCAATGGCGAGCCTGCATTGCCCTCGCATGGCGGCCAGATATGCTTCGGGATGGCGCTTGCGCACGGTGCGCTCAATGCGGTCGTGTGCGAGATTTTGCCGTGCGCGCCCGCGCCCGGATGCCGATGTAGTCGCCGAACTGCCAGTAATTCAAAATTGTGCCGTGCGCGGCTTTCAGGCGCGTGCGGGCGGAAGGCGCTGGTTTCATAGCGCGCTCGAATTCGGTACGTCGTACAAGGCGGAATGCAGCGGTCTTCAATATCTTGTGCGGTATCGTCTTCGGGCGAGGCCTTTGGGCGGCGTGTGGCCGAAGGGTGTCGTTCGGCTCAAGGTAGCTGGTAGGCGCTGATGTGCTGCACGCCGAACGACGAAAAGCAGCCTGCACATCGGCCAGCGCGTCTGCGGCATTTGCTGCGGCAGGGCATACATCAAATCAATATTGACGCGCTCGAAAATGCGGCAGGCTTTTTTCGATGGCGGTGCGGGCATCGTCTGCCGAGTGGATGCGCCCCAGCGCGGCGAGTTTGCGGTCGTCGAAACTCTTGCACGCCGATGGACGAGGCGGTTGATGCCTGCACTGCGGAAGCCTTTGAATTTGTCGTGGTCGAACGTGCCGGGATTGGCTTCCAGCGTGATTTCGGCTTCAGGGGTTCAGTTTGACCAAGCGCGGATGCCGCTGAGCAGCCGGTCGATGGTCGATACGGAAAACACGCTGGGCGTGCCGCCGCCGATAAACACGGTTTCGATGCCGCGTCCCCCAAAAATGGGGTAGTTCGTGCTGCAAATCGGTGAGCAGGGCTTGACGTATGCGTCTTCGTCCAGCGTGGTTTTGATGGTGTGCGAGTTGAAAGTCGCAATACGGACATTTTTGCAGGCACCAGGGGATGTGGATGTATAAAGACAGCGGGGGCAGGGCGGTGAGCTGGGTCAGGTTCATGATGGGAATGGCGGTGGGTGGCGTGCGGGCAGTCGGGTCGTGGGCATTGGGCAGGTAGCCCGTACTGAGCAGGAATTCGCCCACGATTTCCGTTGCCCATAAATTTGAAATGCCGCTGAACAGGGCGACCCATTCGCTGCGGCTGCGCGGGTGGTGCTGTTCCAGCCATTGGTGGAAGCTGCCGTATTGTTGTTGCAGTTGCCGGGATTTGCCGTGCGTTCGAAAAATAGCAGCCTGCACTTTCAGGCGGTTGCGGATAATGCCGCTGTCGGCCAACAGCCGCGCCACATCGTGTTCCCCGAATGCGGCCACGGCGGCAATCGTCAAACTCCTGCGTAGGGCTTTTGCGGAAGGCTTCGCGCTTTGTGCAGCATCATCGTCCAGTTCAGGCCGGCCTGGCTTGATTTCCAGCACCAGCTGTTCGAAGAGAGTGCGTTGTCGTCGGTTAAAGGGGTGGCCGTATTCGCGTTCGTGATAGGCTTTGTTGGGGTTGTCCGTATCGTCAGGCGGGCTGTTACACAGTTGGCAGTGAGGTTTGACTCATTGGGGCGGATTTGTTTTGGGTTTTTGCTGCACCATATTGAAGAAGCCGCGCAGGATGTCGATGTCTTCGGTGGTGGTGTCGGCGCGTGAAAACAGGGAATGCAGGCGGCGCACCATGCGCTCTTGGTTGCGCTTTGCGGAAAAAGTCGAGGCTGTTCCATGGCCTGTTCCATGTGCCGCACCATGCCGGCCCACTTGGTCGGCGGTGGCCAGGTTGCGCTCGGGTATCAGGTGGCTCATGTCTCTGGTGGGTTTGGCTGAACAGTTCGTAACACACCACTTGCACGGCCTGCGCCAGATTGAGCGAGAAATAATCGGGGTTGCGGAAATGGTCATCAGGCGGTTGCAGTGCTGCACTTCGTCAATGCTCAGGCCGAAGGTTTCGTTGCCGAACACCAGCGCCTGCTTTGTCCGGCTTGCGGCGGCCAGCAGGCTGGGGTGAGTTCGCGCGGGGTTTGCAGCGGCGAGGTGAGTTCGCGGCGGCGGCTGGTGAGGGCGCAGCTCAACACGGTGCCGGCCAATGCTTCGGGCAGGCTGCCCGCAATCACGGCGTTTTCCATACGTCGGCCGCCCGGAGGCGAGCGTGAAGCTTTCTTCGGGCAGGCAAAAATGTGCAGGCTGCTTTGGGTCGAACACGGGCGGGTTCGGCGTCATCGGCGTTTGCATGAGGTTGGGCGCTACCAAAGTACAGGCGGCTCAACCCCATGGTTTTCATGGCGCGCGCGGCGGCACCGATATTGGCCGGATGGCTGGTGCGGGCTCAATACGATGCGGATATTGGCAAGATAGGGCGGAACGGTCGGGGTCATGATGTGTGCGTTAAAAAGGGAAGCGGTTATTATGGTGAAATTCGCGACGAAAAAGCAGCCTGGCACCGTGTTTTTCAAAGTGCAGGCTGCTTTTCGGGCTTCGAACGTGTTAAGGCAGATATTCCGGCCGCAAGATGCCTTTCAATTCGTCCGGTGTCACCGTCAGCTTCACCACGCCCACGGCAAACGGGAGCAACTTTCGCGGGCTGTAATGGAACGCCAAGCCGTCCGCCGTCAGCTCGAAGCTGTCCGTCAGCTCGGCTTTTTTGCTGAACGTTTCTTTGTGTTGGCGAATCAGCGCACTGCCGTTGTTGCCGTCATATTCCTGATTATCGGCCAGAATAAATTCGTCACTAACGCTTTTTGCAGCAGCGCGTCCAAAGCCGCCATTTTGCCTTCCTGCCACGATATCGGCGATGTTCAACACGCGGCGTTTTTCCAAAATCCACCGTGACGTATGATTCAGGCATAATTACTGTGCGCGCCGCCGCTGTAACTGTCGTGGAACAGGCGGAACGTGGCCAGCCGTCCGCGCTGGTGATTGAGCTGAAGTCGGTGTTGTCGTACAGCTCGTTAATCGCCGATTTTTCTGCGGCATAGTCTTTCAGTTCGTCTGCCGATTCGGCCACAAGGTGGTCGATGAGTTTTCGCAACGCGGCATCGGATTTCACTGCAGGCTGCCCTTCGGCGGAGAAATCTTCATATAGCTGCTGTTTCAGCAGCGCATCCAGCCATGCGATACCGGTTTGGGGCAGGCGGATGTTGGATTTGGCGCAATAGGGTCGGGTGGCCTTGCACGCATTGGGTTTTGTCGTACAGCACCGCGCTGGCCGTGCCGACCACGGGAATGCCTGATGCTTGCGGCGCAGAAGCAGCCTGCACAACCGATGCGGCAACAGGTGCGGGAAGCAGCTGCCGATGTGCCGGCGGAAGAAGCCATCAGCGAGGGCAGAGACTGCCTTGCCCGCAGGCGTGTCGGCGGATTGGCTGTTGCCCGACGGCTGGCAGGCGGAAAGCAGGACGGTGATGGCGGTGAGGACGGGTAATCGATTCATGGCGGCAGGCCTTTCTGTTGAACGGGAAGGATGGGTGGATTATAGCAGCGGCGGTTGGAAGGTGCAGGCTGCTTTTTCGGACTTTGCAATCTTTTTGTTCAGTGCAGGATCTCTTTAATTTTATTCCGCAAATACCGTTTCCAATCCCAACCCGCTCTCTTTCACCAAACGCAAATAAGCCAGCATGAATTTATACCGTGCTTGAGCCAGTTTCTGTTCTGTGGGCGACTTCCTACGGTTGCAGAATGCCGTATTCAAGCCAATCGGTTCTTTCTGTGCAAAAATAAGAGATTCTTTGAGTATTCTATCTTCAGATATTTCCATATTTTTATAGGCGGTATATCTGACCCTATACAGAAATCCAGAGCACAAAAAATGCGCGAACCGAAATTCGCGCACGTTTAAATGGCCCCAAAGCAGCCTGCACTTTATTTAGGCGATGAATTGGGTGTCCGGCACGCCGCCAAAACGTCCAACTGCGCCTGATAAGGCTTCACGCTGTCGTGGCGCATCGGCCAAAACTCAATGCCGTGTGGAAGAAATTGTCTTGCGAATAGGGCTGCCCTGCGTTTTTGCGGACACAGGCCATGTCCAGCGACGAATGTTTCAGCCATGCGGGCGAGAACCACATTATCATCGGGATGGATGTTTGCTCTTTTCGGCGCAATGGCATACGGCGTTCCGTGCAGGTAAATACCGTTTTCGCCCAAACTCGCCGTGGTCGGACATATAGAGCAGCGAACTGCGCCATTCCGGTGCTGCTCCAACCGGGCAATGAGCTGGTCGAGGAACTGATCGACATGCACACAACGCCGTTGTCACAAGTATTGACCAACTTTCGTTCGTTGCTGCAACGGTTGATTTCTTTGTGTCGCAGGTCGGTGTGAAGCGGCGTTCTTTGTCAGTATAGCGCTCAAAATAGGTCAGGGCCGTGATTGCCGATGGTATGCAGCACAATTACGGTGTCTTTTCTTGATGTTTTGCAACAGCTTTGTCCACCTCGGGCAGCATAATGTTGTCCAAACACTCGCCGTCGGTGCAGTATTCGGGCAGGTTCAGCTGCACCCATATCCGCCACGCTGCTGATATTCTGGCACACGCCTCTGCAGTCGCTGTTGTTTTCCAGCCAGTGAATGTCCGCCCGGCGGTTTGCAGGATGTCCAACAGGTTATCCTGCCGTTTGGCGCGGACTTCGTCATACGCTTCGCGCGTCAGACTGGAGAACATGCGGGGGCACGGAAAGCGCTGTGGCCGTGCCGCAACTTTGCATCGTCGGGAAATTCACCAAGGCATCGCCTTTGGCAATCCTTTCGGCCAGCTTTAGGGCGTGGTTTGCGCGTCGTAGCCGTTCAAGCCCCAGTTTTTGCGCGCGTGGTTTCGCCCACCACCAAAAATGGTCAGTCCGGTTCCGGAAGCGGAATGCGCCAACTGCGCGCCTTACCCCAGCGCCAGATACGGCATGTTTTCACTGGCGTATCTGTTTGATTTGCTGGCCACCCGCGCCAATCGCATTGCTGGGCAGAATCATGTGTTTCAGGCTGTTGTGGTTGCGGAAAAACGAAGCGTAATCCTGATAAAACAGCGCGGCAATCAACAAAATCACCAGCCCGAAACCAGCATGGAGACAAGGCGGGACAGCAGTTCTTTCCACCATGTGCGGTACACGATTTTTGGTGCGCAGATACAGAGAAGTACCGGCACGATGCCGAGGAAAAACAGCCAGGCAATGTACGACGGGCTGAACATGCGCATGGTTTCGGCGGCGTGGTTTGCAACACGTTGTCCAGCATGTCGCGGTTGAAATATACGATCAAAAACAGAGCTGTTATAGCTGATGGCCCACGCCGATGAGCAGGACAACCGGCATCAGGATTTTGTGCGCCAGCGGCGCATCAGCAAATGAAACAGCAGGTTGCAGGCGCACAGCAGAAACAGCGGCACGGTATAGGATAAAAATAATCGTGAAAAAGGTGCCGATGGGCTGATAGAGCTGGAAAATTTTTCAGGATAATCGGAAGATTGAGCACGAAGGCGAACAAAGCAGCCTGCAGGAACACCACCCGGTTGGCTGATGCTTGAAAACGGGGTAACAACATATTTCACTATGCCAAAAAAGTGGCGATTATAGCACGCCGATTGCCTTCGGTGGGGATGAATATCGTTAAAAGCAGCCTGCACGTTGTTTTTAGAGTGCAGGCTGCTTTTGTATATGCAAAATTTATTCCGCCATTATTGCGTCAATGCGTTCGCACCATTTTTGTCGGGTTGCGCTGTCAAAAACGCGGCTTGGAAACTGTTTTTGCAGAGCTGCACATTCCATCGTGCTCAAACCGAACGTTTGCTGCAAGGCGGTGAAGTTGTCGTTCACATAGCCGCCGAAATAGGCAGGGTCGTCCGAATTGACGGTAACCAGCACGCCGCGTTGCAGCAGGCGGTGCAGGTTGTGCTGCGCCAAATCGTCCACCACTTTCAGCTTCAAATTGCTCAACGGGCACACCGTCAGCGGCATTTGCTCGGCAATAATCCGCCGCATCAATGCTTCGTCTTCTTCGGCGCGCACGCCGTGGTCGATGCGCGAAACATGCAGCAAATCAAGTGCTTCATGCACATAATCGGGCGAACCTTCTTCGCCGGCATGGGCCACGGTCAAAAAGCTGTGTTTCCGCGCTTCGGCAAACACGCGCGCAAATTTGGACGGCGGATTGCCCACTTCGCTGGAATCCAGCCCCACGCCGATAATATGCTCGCGGAACGGCAGTGCCTGCGCCAGCGTGGCAAAGGCTTCCTCTTCCGACAAATGGCGCAGGAAACACATAATCAGCGCGGTGCTCATGCCCCATTCCTGCCGCGCCGTGTCGCAGGTACGCGAATGACCGCCTATCACCGTGTCAAACGCCACGCCGCGCGCCATGTGGGTTTGCGGGTCGAAGAAAGATTTCGCTGTGCACCACGTTGTCTTCGCGGCATTTTTGCAGATAGGCATACGTCAGATCGAAAAATCCTGCTCGTGCCGCAACACCGCCGCGCCTGCATAATAAATATCCAGAAACGATTGCAGGTTGTGAAATTGGTAGGCGGCGCACTTCTTCCACGCTTTTGATAAGGAATGGCAATGATGATTGCGTTGCGCGATTTGAAACATCAGTTCCGGCTCGAAAGTGCCTTCAGATGTGCAGGTGGAGTTCGGCTTTGGGCAAACGGGAAATGGCTTGAATCAGGTCATGGCGTATCGGTTGATGTGAAATGACGAGAGGGTGACAACGGGCGGACTATACCACAAAACAACCAATGGTTTGCAGGCTGCTTTTTGTGCGGGCAGCCCGAACATCATTGCGCCGTTTTATGATATAAAAACAGCCATCAAAGGGAGAGTGATGACCCAAGATGAATTTTTAAGGAGTTTGGCGTTATGGAAAATGATTTGTTTACAGTTTGACACTGACATTCCCGCGTTATTTAAATATCAAAAAGCATCTCTATCTTTGTGAAGGATAAGAAGCTGTATTTCATTTTTGGATTTTCGAGAACATTCAATCTTAAATATGAAGCTGGATTTAGATTCTGGTTTTAGGGAATCTTACGTTAGAAGAATATCAAAACGAATTAAATGCCCAGTATTATCGAGGCGGCATTTGGCAGCTGACCAAAGACAATTTCGAGGCAATATCTTGAATTGGATAGCGTCGTCATTTCTGGAACAAGACGAAATTGAAAGAGCTTCTGTTTCACGGATTTTCGGATGAAGAAACCGCCCGACTATATACCGCCATCGAAAAACCATTTGTGTTATGAAGAACCTTTATCCGAGCAACAAGACGATTTTTAAAAGTCAATCAAATTGCATCAAGGCTGCCTTTGTTTTATGTAGAATTTCGATACGAAGTCTATATGCACTGGATTGGGACAGATGTCATGAGGAATATGCATGACGGCTGGTTTTCCAAAGCGAAGGATTTTCTGGTTATTTAATTCCGGACGAGTTTAGCTATTGGAAAATCGACGGGCGAGGATTATTGGAAATTAGGCAGTTAGGAGTAGCCCAAAAGCAGCCTGCACTTTGAAAACGAAGTGCAGGCTGCTTTTTGTGCACTGCATCACGCCGCTGGTTGGCCAAATATTGCAGCAGCAGCGGAATCGACGGACCGGTAGCGCCTTTGTCTTTACCGGATTTCCGTCGGTGCCGGCAATGTCCAAATGCGCCCATTTGTAGTTTTGCGCGAAGTGGGCAAGGAAGCGTGCCGGCGGTAATCGTGCCAGCGGGGCGGCCGCCGATGTTTTTGCAGGTCGGCGAGATTGGATTTGAGCTGTTCTTTGTATTCGGGGAACAGCGGCAGCTGCCATGCTTTTGTCGTTGCTTTCGCGCGAGGCGGCGAGCAGTGCGTCCACCAAATCCTGGTCGTTGCCCATCAGGCCCGCTGGTCAGGTGTCCCAACGCAATACGCATGCGCCGGTGAGTGTGGCCACGTCAATCACGGCTTTGGGCTTGAAGTTTTGTTCCACATAAGTCAGCGCGTCGCACAGCACCAAGCGGGCCTTCGGCGTCGGTGTTCTGGGTTTTCGATGGTGGTGCCGTTCATGGCGCGCACCACGTCGCCCGGGTTTACTGCGCCCGCATCGGGCATGAGCTCGCAAGTGGCCACCACCACGGCCAGGTTAATCGGCAGTTTGGCTTTCACGGCGGCGATAAACGTGCCGATCACGGTAGGCCGCGCCGCACGCATGTCGTATTTCATCTCGTCCATGGCTTCGCCGGGTTTTCAGCGAAATGCCGCCGCTGTCGAACGTGAGCCCTTTGCCCACCAGTACGATGGGGTCGGCCGATTTGTCCGCCGCGCCGAAATATTGGAGTTCCAACAGTTTGGGTTCTTCCTTGCTGCCTTTTGGCCACGCCCCAGAAGGAGGGCATGTTGTCGCGGATGTGGTCGCCGCCCGAGGATTTTGTGCCGCTGCCCAGTTGCTGCGCTTCTTTGGCGGCGGTTTCGGCCAGATAGGTCGGCGTGCAGACGTTGGAGCCTGTGTTGGCCAAATCTTTGCACAGGTTCACGCCGTGCATACAAGGCTTCGGCGCGGTTTAAGGCAGCCTGCACGCTGCCGCTGTGTTCCGCATGGACAAAGGCAGCCTGCACCAGCTGGCGGGTTTCGCTTCGGATTTGAAGCGGTCGAAACGGCACAACCGCTTCGCCCAAAGCGGCGGCCAGGGCAGCTGGCCACGCGCGGTGCGTTTTCGGCGCAAACGGATTCAAATCAACGGACAATGCAGGCTGCTTCTGCGCCCATGCCGCTGCTTCTTTCGCCGCTTTTTGCAGCGTTTCCACAGACAAATCGTCCAAACGCAGCAGTGCAACATGGTGCAGGCTGCCTGCAACGAACAATGCGGCGGCGGCAAACGATTGGCCGTCTTCCAAACGATTGGAAACAGCAGCTTGGCGGTTTCGTCTTTCAGTGTGCGGCTTCGGTGCGGAACAAATAATTGCGCGGCTTCGGCGTGCGCGGCGGTGGCGGGTGGAAAACTGCATGGTGCGTCCTTTCAGAATAGGGTTCGGGGAAACGTGCGTATCATAACGCAAAACAGCGGGCGCGTCAGGGCCGGATAGGCGGTGTGCAGGCTGCTTTCTTGCGGCTAAAAATGATGCACGATCAGCTTTTTCCTTTGTAATCCAGCACGTCCACGTCCATGTCGAACAGCGTTTTGATGTTTTGCGCCGTGAAGACTTCGTCGGGGCTGCCGGCAAACTCACTTCGCCGCGCGCTGCATGGCGACGACGTGGTCGGCATAGGCGGCGGCCAGTGTTGATGTCGTGCAGCACGACCACAGTGGTGCGGTTGTGGCGGTGCGTCAGTTCGCGCAAAAGCTGCATGAGCTGGCGCGCGCTAATACATATCCAGATTGTTGAGCAGCTCGTCCAGCAGCACGTATTCGGTGGACTGGCAGAACACCATGGCAATCAGGGCGCGCTGGCGTTGCCCGCCGGAAAGTTCGGTGAGGTAGCGGTGGGCGATGGGTTCGAGCTGAAATTGGACGACGGCCTGTTCCACAATGGCTTTGTCTTCGTCTTTCGGGCGGCCCTGGTGGTAGGGGTAGCGGCCGAACATGAGCAGGTCGCGCACGGAGATGCGGCTGTGGATGCTGTTTTTCCTGCGTGAGGATGGAGAGGATTTGGCAGCTTCGGCGGTGGGGTGGCGGCCAGGTCGCGGCCGTTGTAGGCAATGCTGCCGGACTGGACGGGTTGCAGCCGCGCCATCAGCGAGAGCAGGGTGGATTTGCCCGCGCCGTTCGCGCCGATGAGCGGGCGTGATGCCGTTTTGGGGATGTCGAGCGTGATGTTGTTGAGCATGGGATGGCCGTTGATTTGGTGGGAAATGTTTTGGATTTGTACTCATATTGTGCTTTCTTGGTTTTTAGGGTGCAGGCTGCTTATGCGGCAAATTCGAAGCGCACGTTTTTCAAACAGGGCGAAGGCGTGCGGATTCAGCGCGTGCAGGGCGACTTTTACGGCGGGTTCGCGCAGTTGCGACAGTTGCCGCTCCACACGCAGGCAGCCTGCACTGGCGCCGTTTTCGGACGAGGCAGGCGGCATGCGTCCAGGGAGGTATAGGTTTCGCGCTGTTCTTGTGCGGTTTTTCCCCCGCTTTTGCAGGCTGCCCGAAACCGCCGTTGTCCCAAAACGGGTGGCTGCCGTCATAAGGGTCGCCGTAAAGTCGAAGCAGCAGGCACAGCCTTCCTTGTCGCCTGCCACGTCGTACACATACGGGTGAGGGCAGCTTGGCGGCGCGGCTTCATCGGGTTCGGGCTCATCCGGAAGACAGCACGCTTGGCCGTCGCGAAGGGAAAGGTCGGCCGGGCCGCTGCTGAAGCGGCAAGGAGGACGGTGAAGCACACGGTATTCCCTGTCTTTGGCGGGATTTTGGGTGCGTGGTCTGCTCGCAGGGCAGCCCTGGTCCGTTTCACGCGCGGTGAAAGCTCTTTCGTCGGCCTGGATCGTCGGGCAGGCGTATTTTCGGGCGAGGGCGGCGTAGCGTCGTGCCATCTCCGTATGGGAAACGCTCCGCCGAGCGCAGCGCTCATTCGGCAAGCGTGCGCGGCCGAAGCCGCATCCTCGCGCGGCGGATTGAAGCGGCAGGGCGGCCTGCGCGATTTCTGCGAGATGTGTCTCGCTAGTTGCCGTAGCGGTAATCCAGCAGAGCAAGGAACTGCCCTTGCGGGTTGCTCTTTCGCTTCGAAGCGGCGCGGCGGGATGGTGGCTGCTTCCACCTCGGCTGCAGGCGTTGGCCGTCTCGCCCAGGCCGCTCAAAACGTGCGGCAGATGCTCTTCCTTGTGCGCTGGGGCAGACCGCATAGGCGGCTCTGGATTTCATGGCGGCATCGCTCTGCCCGGCAAAGTGTGCGCCAAATGGCGAAGGCGTGCAGCCAGCGCCCTTCCGCTGTCTTCTGGCGGTGCGGCGCAGCGGGGATTGAGGTTGCAGGCGGCGGACGCGTTGGCAGGGCGTAAAATGCGTGCGGCGGTGTGTTGTTTGGTTTTGGTTCGGACGTTCATCTTTCCATTTGGCCTCGCCGCGGCATGCCGTTTGCTTTTCGAGGGCAGGCTGCTTTATCGGGCCGCCTGAAACCTTTGCTTTGCGGGTGCAGAGCCGCTGGCAGCAGTCCGTCCGTTGCCGTCACACCTGCACCGCTCAGCACCAGCCACAAAAACACCAGCCCGCCGGCAAATTCCACCACCACGCCTCAGCACGGCCTTCATGCCCAGCAGGTGCTCGCTGAACACCGCCCGCCCGCCAATCTGGCATGCACGGCGGGAAAACGAGGAACACCATCGGCGGTGGCGCACAGCATGGTGCAGGCTGCCTGAAAGTGGCTGGCGAGCGCGCAGACGTGAGCAGCCCGAAAAGCCGGACGATGCGTCGACCGTGGCGGCGGCGGTGGCGACCGGTGCGCAATCCACGCCGTAAACCACAGCGCGTGCGCGCGTGGGTGGCTGATGCCGAGGCTGATTTCACCTGATCGCGCCTCGAGCAGGTGCACGTCCAGCCGGTGCCGTTCGCGCTATTGCAGCACGGGCACGCTGCTGGCGACGCAATCGCACCGCCGAAGCCGAGCAGCCGCATTGACGGCGTTGGTGCGTATGGCGAATAGCGTAGTGGGCGACGTGCGAAATTCTTCGGGTCGACCGACCGCGCTGCAACAGGGCGAGGATGAAGCTGCGGATATGAGCACGCTTTCGTATATCGCCGCCGATGAGAACTGCATGCAGCGCCAAATCACGCTCGCCTCTGCGGCAGCGTCTGTGCCGAACAGCAGGCAGCGAGCCGCCGGAGCATAGCGGCGGTCAGTTCCAGCGTGAATTTGCTGCTGTATAGACGTGAGCTTTTCGGTGTGGCCCAGGCCGCGAGCGCGGAACACAAGCAGGGTCTGCAGGAAGATCGTGAGCGCGTCGAAGCCGAGCACGGTTTGCGGTGAGGATGTTGCTGGTGAGCGTTTGAATCAGCATGCGGACATCGCCCCACGGGAACAGGCGACCATGTCAACAGGGCGGCCAAGTGTCTCGCGCCGCGCAGGAGTGATGTAGCCCCATTTCGGCTTTGCGGCGCGTTCCCAGCGAGGAACAGGGCGGTGGAGAGCAGGAGTAGGGCGGTGAGGGCGAGGAGGGTTTTGCGGTCTTGCAATGCGGGTTGGCTGGGTTTGGGTAAACTTGTTGTAGCCTCGCACTTTTAGTTTCCTTCGGAAACTTACGTTTTAAGTTGCAGAAACTCGGCTTCCTTCGGAAAACAGTCTCAGGCCACCGAATCTATGGGTGCAGGCTGCTGCGGGCGGCGGTCATCCGTTCACTATCTGGAACATGAAGAAACCCTGTCGGACTCGCTGAAAGCAGCTTCCGCACCCTGTTCCTAGCGTGCAGGCCGCCGCACCGAGCAGCCCCAAAACAGCACCGTCCGTCGCAGCACGCCGAACACGGCGCGATTTCAAATCGAACACAATCACGCGGCCGACGATGTCGTCAGCAGCACGTCAAAAGCCGCGCCCAGCAGCGCCATCGGCGGGCACAAGGCTCGGCGCGGAGTTTACGTCGCCCAAAAGCAGGCCTCACGATGTTGGGCACCACCAGTCCGGTTGAACGTGATGTTGCGCCTTACGGCATGCACCAGTACCAACGAGGTAATCAGCGCCACCATCACCAGCCCGCGCCCACAGCACGGCGCGTCGATGCCCAAGTTCGATCAGCCGCCGACCGCCCAGTCCCAGTTGAATCGCAGCGGTCGGCAC